>VYKS01000238.1_pt1 | contig 28788 bp, 22 predicted proteins | sample 5114511 | NCBI WGS metagenome assembly VYKS01 (sample SAMN12291795, study PRJNA351875) | freshwater metagenome | isolation source: freshwater lake | place: USA: Michigan, Gull Lake | collected 2011-07-05 | reverse complement strand
GCACAGCGGCGAGACGCCGAGCAGGAGCGCGGCAGCCATAGCACGAAGCAACATAGGGGACCTCCTCTACCAATCGGGCTGCGGTTCAAGGCAGCGCCAGCATCAGCCACCGGCGATCCGATTGAAACGCGGCCAAAAAGCGGCGGACCGCAGGCTAAGTCGGGGCAGACTAAAACGGGGTTAATCTCCCGATTGAGTGGCCTGCGGAGCCTTCGTTAACCACTCCTCAACCATGAACCCGGCAAAGATTGCCGGGTGCGCCTCCCGCGTGATGCGGCGGGCCACACCGGGGTGCAGGTCTGACCATGACGGACGTGACTGTTGTGCAAAACGGCCAGAAGCCGGCGGCGTCACCGGGCGGCTTCAGCCTAGCGGATATCGGAACGATCATGAGGCGGGGCGACATCGCACTCGCCGTCGGCGTGCTGATGATCCTCACGATCCTGATCGTGCCGCTGCCGCCTTTTCTGCTCGACCTGTTCTTGGCCGCCTCGATAATCCTTTCCGTTCTGATCCTGATGGTGGCGCTGTTCATCGCCGAGCCGCTGGAATTCACGATCTTCCCGACGATCCTGCTGATCGCCACGATGCTGCGGCTGGCGCTGAACCTCGCCTCCACGCGCCTGATTCTCTCCAACGGCCACACCGGCACGCATGCCGCCGGCCATGTGATCGAGGCCTTCGGCCAATTCGTCATGGCGGGCAATTTCGTCATCGGCATCATCGTCTTCGCGATTCTGGTGATCGTGAACTTCATCGTCATCACCAAGGGTTCGGGGCGCATCGCCGAGGTCGCGGCGCGCTTCACCCTCGATGCCATGCCCGGCAAGCAGATGGCGATCGACGCCGATCTCAACGCCGGGCTCATCGATCAGGAAGGGGCCAAGGCCCGCCGCAAGGCGCTGGAAGACGAAGCCTCCTTCTTCGGCGCGATGGACGGCGCCTCGAAATTCGTGCGCGGCGACGCGATCGCCGGATTGCTGATCACCTTCATCAACGTGATCGGCGGCATCATCATCGGCGTCGTGCAGCAGAACATGAGTTTTGGCGATGCCGGCCGTATCTACACGATCCTGACGGTCGGCGACGGTCTCGTCAGCCAGATTCCCGCCCTGATCGTCTCGACCGCCGCAGGCCTTCTCGTTTCCAAATCGGGCGTCAGCGGTCAGGCCTCCAAGGCGATGGGCAAGCAGCTTGCAAGCTATCCGAAAGCCATCGGCATGTCGGCAGCCGTCATGCTGGTCATGGGCCTTCTGCCGGGCATGCCGATCGTGCCCTTCTGGGCCATGGCGGCGGGTGCGGGCTGGCTCGCCTACACATTGCACCGCCAGCAGGATCGCGACATCGCCGGAAAGGCGCTTCAGGAGGCGCAGACAGCGGTCAAGGATTCGCAGGTCGAGGAGCCGATCTCCGCCTCGCTCAAGCTCGACGAACTCAAGATCGAGATCGGTTATGCGCTGTTGCCCATGGTCAACGGCGAGAATGGCCAGGACCGTTTGACGGAACAGATCAAGGCTCTGCGCAAACAGCTCGCCGGCGAAATGGGCTTCGTGATGCCCGCGGTCCGTATTCTCGACAATGTCCAGCTCGAATCCAACACCTATATCATCCGCATCAAGGAGGTGGAGGCGGGGCAGGGCCAAGTCTATCCCAACGCCGTCATGGCGATGGATCCGATGGGCGGCCAGGTGCAATTGCCCGGCCAGCACCTGACGGAGCCCACCTTCGGCCTCCCGGCCACCTGGATCGATCAGGGCATGCGTGAGGAGGCCCAGCTGCGGGGCTATACCGTTGTCGACGCAGCGACAGTGATCTCCACGCATCTGACCGAGATCATCAAGAGCAACACGGCGGATCTTCTGTCCTTCGTCGATGTGCAGAAGCTCCTGAAAGACCTGCCAAAGGAGCATCAGGACCTGCTCAAGGAAATCGCGCCTTCGCAGATCTCGACGACCGGAATCCAGCGTGTCCTGCAGCTCTTGCTGGCGGAGCGGGTCTCGATCCGCGATCTCGGCGCGATCCTCGAGGCCGTTTCAGAGGTCGCAGGCGCCGTCCGCGATCCAAGGCTCATCACCGAGCATGTCCGCTCGCGGCTCGGCCGCCAGCTCTGCGCCCAGCACACCTCGCCGTCGGGACACCTGCCCATCATCACGCTCTCGCCGGCCTGGGAGGACGCTTTCGGCCAGGCGATCGTCGGCGAGGGAGAATCAAAGCACCTCGCCATGCAGCCGTCGAAGCTGCAGGAGTTCGTGCTGAGCCTGCGCGAGGCGTTCGAGCAGGCGGCGCGCGAGGGCGAAATGCCGGTGCTGGTCTGCTCGTCGCATGCCCGCATGCATGTCCGCGCCATCGTTGAGCGTTTCCGGCCCACGACCGCCGTGATGGCGCAGGGCGAAATCCATCCCCGCGCCAGGCTGAAGACGATCAGCAGCCTGTGATGAAGACCGGCGCTACCGGGCCAGAATGGCCGGCAGCACCGGCGCCACGGCCGGCCGCCGCCCCGTCAGGCCAAGCGCCAGCATCGCCCGGACCTGCTCCTCGGCCTGGCGGGTCAGCGCCTTGCGGTCCGCTCCTTCGTCGAAGGCGATGGGCTCGCCGAAAGACACGGTGACGTCGAGCGGCCCGCCGCGCAGGATGCCGGCCAGATGCGGCGCCAGCTCCATGTCGCCGTACCAGCCGATGCGGGCCCGGCCCATGCGGCCCGTGGGCAGGCCGTCGGCCCGGTTATAGGCAAGCGCGAGCGGCTGCAGGCAGACATGCCGGGTCGGGCTGTCGGACAGAATCGCCTCCCGCGCTGCGCCCACCAGGGCGGATCGGAACGGCAGGATGCGGTTGCCGTCGGACGTGGTCGATTCGGCGAAGAGCACGATCGGATCGCCTTCCTCCAGCCGGCCGGCGATCTCAGCATTCGTGCGCGACGTATGCACCCGCCGCGTCCGATCGACGAAGATCGACCGCTGCAGCTTGGCCATCAGGCCGAAGAGCGGCCAGCTTTCAACCTCCGCCTTGGCGATGAACGACAATGGCGTCAGCGAGCCGATGGCGACGATATCCAGCCACGAGACATGATTGGCGAGGATGATCATCGGCCGATCCCTGGCGATGCTTCCCGCTACCGTCACCTTCAGGCCGATGCTGCGGGCGACCAGCCGATGAAACATCATGGGCAGCCAGCGGCGGGGCGGCAGGTTCAGTTTCCAGCAGGCGTATTGCAGCGGCCCGAAGGCCAGGAACACGAGGAAGAGCAGCGACGCCGTCCAGACCAGCCGAACCGTCCCCCTCGGCGGCGTCACGTCTTCGATGAAGGAAGTCACGTCAGAGCACCCGCCGCATGACGAGCGCCGTGGCCGCGCTGCCGTCGGCCTTGCGGTAATAGGCATCCCGCCGCGCCACTTCGGCGAAGCCTTGCCGCTTGTAGAGCGCGAGCGCCGGCTGGTTGGCGCTTTCCACCTCGAGGAAGATCGTTCGGACGCGGTTGAGCGCCAGAGCTTCGGTGTGCGCTGAGAGCAACCGTCCCGACAGGCCTTCGCCGCGCCGCCGCGGATGCACGGCGATCGAGAGGATCTCCGCTTCGTCCGCCGAGAGCCGTGAGAGCACGAAAGCGTCCGAATCGCGCTCCCCGCCGGCGACATGCGCCAGGGTGCTCGCTTCGGCCATCATCCGCTCGAACTCCATCAGACCCCATGGCTGGTCGAAAGAGGCGGCATGGATGCCCGCCACATCCCGCGCATCGCTCATCTGCGCGGGGCGGATCACCAGCGCCGCCTTCGATCGTCCGAAGCCGAAAATCATCGCGCCGACCTCCCGCTCATCGCCGCAGCACCGCCTTGCCTTCCTGCGGCATGGCGGTGGGCGGACGCAGATAGAGCGGCTTCGCCGGCGCGCTGGCCGGAACGGCCGAAAGCCCCAGCCGCGCCACCCAGAGGATATCCGGCGCGGACCGCATGTCGGCGATGCTGGCCTTGAGGCCAAGCGACATGGCTTCCACGGCGAGCGCCGCCGCGCCGGATCCGGCGAGCTTCACGGGGCCCGATCCGATGGCGCGGCCGGCCTCCTTGAGGCTGATGACGCGCGGCAGGACGATCGTCCGCCCCGCCGCGGTGAAAGCCTGGAAGAAGACCGCTCCGTGCCGCGCATCGATGCCCACGGCGATGACGCCGGATTCCTCCGCATTGATCAGCGGCGCGGCATAGGCGGAAAGGGTCGAGACGCCCACGACCGGAATATGGGCCGCCAGCCCGATGGCGCGGGCCGCGGCGATGCCGATGCGCAGCCCCGTGAAGCTGCCCGGCCCGATGCTGACCGCCACCCGCTCCAGCGAGCCGAAGCCGCCGTCCACCTGCGCCATGACCCGCTCGATCATCGGCATCAGCGCTTCGGCATGGCCCATTGACATCTCCTCGCTGTCGAGCGCCAGCGGCAGGGGGCGGCCGGCTTCCGAAACGCAGACGGAGCAGGCGCCAAGCGCCGTATCGATGGCAAGCACGCGCCGGATCGGCCGAAAATCTCCAGAGTCAGTCATTGGCTCTGCTGTGCATCAGTTTCCGGCGGAAATGAAGAGCCATCGTCGACATGGGCGGGTCGATGTCAACCGATCCGCCGGGCATTCGCTGCGGCTGCGGCCGCCTTCTCCCCGCTCAGGCCACGGCCTCGACGGATTGCACGTCCGGCAGGAAATGCCGGAGCAGGTTCTGAATGCCGTGCTTCAGGGTCGCCGTCGATGACGGGCAGCCGGCGCAGGAGCCTTTCATGGTCAGGTAGACGACGCCGTCGCGGAACCCCTTGAAGGTGATATCGCCGCCATCGCCGGCCACGGCCGGCCTGATCCGCGTTTCAAGCAGTTCCTTGATGGTCGACACCGTCTCGGCGTCTTCGGCGGCGAAGAACTCGCCCTCGGCGCCGGCGGAGGCATCAATCCCCGATTTCAGGATCGGCGCGCCGGACATGTAATGCTCCATGATCGCGCCCAGGATCGCCGGCCGCATATGGGCCCATTCCGCCTCGCCCTTCGTCACGGTGATGAAATCCGAGCCGAAGAAGATGCCCTCAACGCCTGTGATGGCGAAAAGCTTCTCAGCCAATGGCGACGACGCTGCCGCGCTGTCCGCATCGCGCATTTCGAGGGTGCCGTCGCCCATCACGTCCCGCCCAGGCAGGAACTTGAGCGTCGAAGGGTTGGGCGTCGCTTCGGTCTGAATGAACATGGTGTCTCTCCTCGCCGATCCGGTTCAAGGCCGGATGGTTTGAACATGAAAGCCTGCAACAAATACGGCCCGATCGAAGGGCTGGACCAGAATCCCACCGGGTGCTTTGCAGATATGGCGACTTGGGGGTGAGGCGCAAGCGTTTGACGGCGGCCGCGACCTGCTATGGCTCCCGTCCTGCCGCCAGCATGTAATTCACCGCCATATCCTGGGCGAGACCCCAGGCGCCGGTGAATGGATTGAAAACGACGCCCTGGCGGTCGAAAACCTGCAAGTCCCCAGCGGCGATCGCCGCCTCGAACTCATCGGGCGTCACGAACTTGTCCCAGCTGTGCGTGCCCACGGGCAGCCAGCGCAGCACATGCTCCGCGCCGACGATGGCGAGCGCGAAAGCCCGCTTGGTGCGGTTGATGGTGGCGCCCACGAAGATTCCGCCCGGCTTCACCAGGCTTGTCGCTGCGGCGACGAAGTCCTGGACGCTGGGCACATGCTCGACCACCTCCATGGCCAGCACCACATCGAAGCCGGCTTGCTCGGACACCAGCGTCTCGGCGGTGACCTTCCGATAGGTCACGGGTACGCCCGCCCGTTCGGCATGGGCTTTCGCTACATCGACATTGTTGCCGGCGGGGTCGATGCCGGTGACAGCGAATCCCAGGCGGGCGAGCGGCTCCGAAAGCAGGCCCGCGCCGCAGCCGATATCGAGCAGCGTCAGGCCGTCAAAGGGCCGGATCGCCCTGGGATCGCGGCCGAAGCGGGCGACCAGCGTGTCGCGCAGATAGCGCAGCCGCACAGGGTTGAGCTTGTGCAGCGGCTTCATGCGGCCTTCGGGGTTCCACCAATCGGCGGCGAGCCGGTCGAATTTCTCGACTTCCGCCTGATCGACGCGTTCGGACATGCGCTCGGTCACGATCTTGCTGCCTCGCTCGGGATCAGTCGGCCAGTGACCGGCCGCATTGACTCCCCATCTCGCGCCTTCCATAAGGCCGCTCGCATTTTCCCGCCATCGGCAATTTCGCCGCTGGCTTGTCCGGCAAGCAAGCTCCCGAATCCGTTCCGATGTCCCGTCTCGTCCTGAAGTTCGGCGGAACCTCCGTCGCCAATGTCGATCGCATCAGGAATGTCGCCCGCCATGTGAAACGCGAGTGGGATGCCGGCAGCGATGTGGCCGTGGTCGTCTCGGCCATGTCCGGCAAGACGAACGAGCTCGTCAGCTGGTGCAAGGAAAGCGCCGCGCTCTACGACAGCCGCGAATATGATGTGGTCGTGGCTTCCGGCGAGCAGGTGACTTCCGGCCTGCTGGCGATCGTGCTCAACGACATGGGCATCCCGGCCCGCTCCTGGCAGGGCTGGCAGGTGCCGCTCTACGGCTCGGATGCCCATGGCGCGGCGCGCATCGTCGATATCGACGGTTCGGGCATTCTCGCCGGTTTCGCGCGCAACCGCGAGGTCGCCGTCGTGTCGGGCTTCCAGGGCGTCAACAGGGAGACGGGGCGCATCGTCACGCTCGGCCGCGGCGGCTCGGATACCTCGGCGGTCGGCCTCGCCGCAGCGCTGAAGGCGGATCGCTGCGACATCTATACGGATGTCGACGGCGTCTACACCACGGACCCGCGCGTCGTCGCCAGGGCGAAGCGCCTGGAGAAGGTCGCCTTCGAGGAAATGCTTGAGATGGCCTCCGCCGGCTCCAGGGTGCTGCAGGTGCGCTCGGTCGAGATCGCCATGTCACAGCGCGTGAAGACCTATGTGCGGTCGTCCTTCGACGATCCCGAAAATCCCAATCCTGGAACCCTCATCTGTGACGAGGAAGACATCGTGGAACAGCAAAACGTCACCGGCATCGCCTTTTCGAAGGACGAGGCCCAGTTCACGCTCCGCAATGTGGCGGATAAGCCGGGCGTTGCGGCGGCCGTCTTCGCCCCGCTGGCGGATGCGCTGGTGAATGTCGATATGATCGTCCAGAACATCTCCGCCGATGGCAGGACGACGGACATCACTTTCACGGCCCCCGCCGCGGAATATGACCGCGTCATGGACGTGCTGGAGCGCAACAAGGCGGCGATCGGCTTCCACACGGTCGAAGGCGCCAAGGATGTGGTGAAGGTCTCGGCGATCGGCATCGGCATGCGCAGCCATGCGGGCGTCGCCGCCATGGCGTTCAAGGCGCTCGCCGACAAGGGCATCAACATCCGCGCGATCACGACGTCCGAGATCAAGTTTTCGGTGCTGATCGACGCGGCCTACACCGAGCTCGCCGTCCGGACGCTGCACACGCTCTATGGGCTCGACAAGGCTTGATCGCGGCATCGTCCTTGACGGAACGCAGTTGAAGCGGCCGTGATGCAGGCGGTGGTGATCGGCGCCGGCGTCGTGGGGCTGGCGATAGGGCGCGCGCTCGCCCTTCGCGGCCATGATGTGATCGTACTCGAAGCGGCCGGAACCATCGGCTCGGGCATCTCGTCGCGCAACAGCGAGGTCATCCATGGCGGGATGTATTATCCCGTTGGATCGGCGAAGGCGCGATTTTGCCTAGCCGGACGGCGGTTGCTCTATGCGTTCTGCGAGAGCCATGGAATTCCCTTCCGCAAATGCGGCAAGCTCATCGTCGCCACGACGGAGGCCGAAAGCGCGAAGATCGCTTCCATCCACGCGCAGGGGCGCGACAACGGCATCGAGGGGCTTGAGCTGATGACGGCGGCGCAGGCGCGGGCGATGGAGCCCGCGCTCGCCTGCACGGCGGCCCTTCATTCGAGCGAGACTGGCATCGTCGACAGCCATGCGATGATGCTGGCCCTGCAAGGCGATATCGAAGCGGCCGGAGGCGCCATCGCCTTTGAAACGCCGCTCAGGCGCGTCGAGGCGCTCGGCCAGGTCTGGCGCATACACTTCGGCGGGGCGGAGCCCGGCCATATCGACGCGGCCATCCTCGTCAATGCGGCGGGTCTCGCCGCCTGGGATGTGGCGCGGCTGACCGAAGGATATCCGCGAGAGCGCATCCCGAAGCGCGTCTTCGCCAAGGGCAATTACTTTTCCTGCGCGGGAAGGCTGGCCTTCTCACGCCTCATCTATCCCGCGCCGGTCGATGGCGGGCTCGGCGTCCACCTCACGCTCGATCAGGCGGGCCGCATGAAGTTCGGCCCGGATGTCGAATGGCTGGGGGAGATCGAGCCGGCGGATATCGATTACACGGTCGATCCTGCGCGCGGCGATGCCTTCTACGCCGCGATCAGGACCTATTGGCCGGCTTTGCCTGATGGCGCGCTGACGGCGGATTACGCCGGCGTCCGGCCGAAGCTGTCAGGGCCCGGCGAACCGGCGGCGGATTTCCTGATCGAGACTCCGGCCGATCACGGTTTGCCCGGCCTCGTGCAGCTTTTCGGCATCGAAAGCCCCGGCCTCACCTCGTCGCTCGCCATCGCGGAACAGATTGCGGGAGCATTGGTCTGAGAGCCGGAACCTTCGATTGCCGGTTTCCCTCCCGCTGCAACTTGTTCTAAAGAGCGCGCCATGACGACACGCATTGCCGATTGTTTCGCTGCCTGCGCCCGCGAGAAGCGGGCCGCGCTCGTGACCTATGTGATGGCGGGCGATCCCGATCCGCTGACCGCCCAGCAGATCGTCGAGGCGCTGCCGGCCGCCGGCGCCGATATCATCGAGCTCGGCATGCCCTTTTCCGATCCGATGGCCGATGGGGAGGCCATCCAGCAGGCTGGCCTGCGCGCGCTGAAGGCCGGCATGTCACTGAAGGGCACGCTGGCGACCGCCCGCCGCTTCCGGGAAACCAATGACGTCACGCCCATCGTCATGATGGGCTATTACAACCCAATCTACATCTACGGCGTCGAGCGCTTCCTCGTCGATGCGAAGGCGGCGGGTGTGGACGGCCTCATCGTCGTCGATCTGCCGCCCGAAATGGACGAGGAGCTCTGCCTTCCCGCCTTGCGCTCGGGCCTGGCCTTCATCCGCCTCGCCACGCCGACAACCGATGACAAGCGCCTGCCGACGGTGCTGAAGAACACTTCGGGCTTCGTCTATTACGTGTCGATGACGGGGATCACAGGCGGCAGGATCGCCGATTACAGCCGGGTGACCGATGCGGTGGCCCGCATCAAGCGGCATACGCCGCTGCCGGTCGCCGTCGGCTTCGGTGTCAAGACGCCGGAGAATGCCGCCGCCATCGCCGCCGGCGCGGATGGCGTCGTGGTGGGCACCGCCCTGATCACGGCCTTGAAAGCGACGCTTTCGGCGGATGACGAGGCGACAGAGGGCAGCGTGAGCGCGGTGACCGAGCTGGTCAGCGCGCTGGCAGCGGCCATCCGCAACACGAGGAAAGCGGCATGAACTGGATCACCAGCTACGTTCCTCCCCGCATCAAGAGCCTGTTCAAGCGGGAATCGCCCGAGAACCTCTGGATCAAATGCCCGGAAAGCGGGCAGATGGTGTTCCAGAAGGATGTCGAAGCCAATCTGAATGTCATTCCGGGCTCGGGCTATCACCTGCGCCTCGATGCGACTTCAAGGCTCAAGTCGATGTTCGACGAAGCCAAATGGATCGACGTTGCCCTGCCCACCGTGCCGGTCGATCCGCTGAAGTTCCGCGATGAGAAACGCTACGTTGACCGCCTGCGCGACAGCCGCACCAAGACCGGCCTGCAGGATGCGATCAAGATCGGCTTTGGCCGGGTCGAGACCCAGCCCGCCGTCATCGCCGTCCAGGATTTCGACTTCATGGGCGGCTCGCTGGGCATGGCCGTCGGCGAGGGACTGGTGACGGGCATGATGAGCGCTGTTGAGAAGAATGCGCCCTTCATCCTCTTCGCGGCTTCGGGCGGAGCGCGCATGCAGGAAGGCATCCTCTCGCTGATGCAGATGCCGCGCACCACCATCGCCGTGCATGCGCTCAAGGCGGCGCGTCTCCCCTATATCGTCGTGCTGACCAACCCGACGACGGGCGGCGTGACAGCCTCCTATGCCATGCTGGGCGATGTGCATATCGCGGAGCCGGGTGCGCTCATTGGTTTCGCCGGACCGCGTGTGATCGAGCAGACGATCCGTGAGAAGCTGCCCGAGGGATTCCAGCGCGCCGAATTCCTGAAGGCGCATGGCATGGTGGATATGGTTGTCCCCCGCACCGAGATGAAGGCCACGGTCGCGCGGTTGCTGCGCCTGCTGTTGAAGCAGCCTGCCCTTACCAAGGCCGCCTGAGCATCCCGCGCCATGGCTGATTCAACCGCCATGATGGCGCGGTTCATGGCGCTCCATCCCAAGAAGATCGATCTCTCGCTTGGGCGGATGGAGCGCATCCTGCCGCGTCTGGGCGATCCGCACCGCAGGCTGCCGCCGGTGATCCATGTGGCGGGCACCAATGGCAAGGGCTCCACCATCGCCTTCATGCGGGCGATGCTGGAGGCTGCGGGCAAGCGCGTTCATGTCTATACATCGCCGCATCTCGTCCACTTTCATGAACGCATCCGGCTCGCTGGCACATTGGTCGGGGAGGAGCAGCTCACAGAAGCCTTCCGCCGCTGCGAGGAAGCCAATGGCAATGATCCCATCACGATCTTTGAAATCACGACAGCGGCGGCGCTGCTCCTGTTCGCAGAGACACCGGCCGATGTGCTGCTGCTCGAGGTCGGCCTCGGCGGCCGCTATGACGCGACCAATGTGATCGACAGGCCTGCGGCGGCCATCATCACGCCGGTCTCCATGGATCATATGGAGTATCTGGGCGACACGATCAGCAAGATCGCGGGCGAGAAGGCCGGCATCATCAAGCGCGGCTGCCCGGCCGTCTTCGCGGAGCAGAGCCTCGAGGGGCGCCTGGTGCTCGAGGCGGAAGCGGAGCGGGTCCGGGCCGGTCCGGTGCTGACCGGCGGACAGGATTTCCGGACCTACGCGGAGAATGGCAAGCTGATCTATCGGGATACGGAAGGCCTGATGGAATTGCCCCTGCCGCGGCTCGGCGGTCAGCACCAGCATCTCAATGCGGGCACAGCGATTGCGGGGCTCCGCGCCGCCTTCGGTGACAGCATTCCGGAGGCGGTGATTGCGCGGGGATTGCAGACGGTCGATTGGCCGGGGCGTCTGCAATTGCTGCGGGGTCACGTCACGCGCTATGCGCCGGGCGCTGCCGAAATCTGGCTCGACGGCGGGCATAATGAAGATTGCGGCCGGGTTCTCTCGGCGGCCATGGAGGAGATGCAGCGGCATGCGCCGCGCCCGCTGGTGATGATCACCGGCATGCTTTCCACCAAGGATTCGACCGCTTTCCTCTCGGCGTTCCGGTCCTTGTCGCCGGAGCTTTTCGCCATCGGCATCGCCGGTCAGGATGCGGCCCGCAGCGCCAGCGATGTGGCCGATCAGGCGCGCAAGGCGGGCCTTTCCGCGACCGTCGCCGGTGGTCTGACGGATGCCTTGTCCCGCGTCGGCGATAGGCGATGGGATGTCGCGCCCCGCGTGCTGATCACCGGCTCGCTTTATCTCGCCGGCGAGGCGCTGGCGCTGGATGGCACGATTCCGACGTAGGCCAGGCCTCAGGCAAGGATCCCTTTCGCCCTGAGGCTCGCCGTGATCTCGTCGAGCACGGCGGGGTCGTCGATGGTGGCGGGCATGGTCCAGGGCGTGCGGTCGGCGATCTTCTTGATCGTGCCGCGCAGGATCTTGCCGGAGCGCGTCTTGGGCAGGCGCGGCACGACGATCGCCAGCTTGAACGCCGCGACCGGCCCGATCTTGTCCCTTACAAGCTGGACGCAGCCCTTCTCCACAGCTTCCGCCGTTTCGTTGACGCCGGATTTGAGCACCATGAAACCGCAGGGCACTTCGCCCTTGAGTTCGTCGGCGATGCCGACCACCGCGCATTCCGCCACGGCGGGATGTCCGGCGATCACCTCCTCCATGCCGCCGGTCGAGAGGCGATGGCCCGCGACATTGATGATGTCGTCGGTGCGGCCGAGGATCGTGATTCCTCCCGCCTCGTCGATGACGCCGGCGTCGGAGGTTGAATAATAGCCGACAAAATGTTCGAGATAGGAGGCCTTGAAGCGCTCGTCCTGCCGCCAGAGTGTCGGCAGGGCGCCGGGCGGCAGCGGCAGTTTGACGGCGATCGTCCCCATGATTCCCGGCGCAACCGGATGGCCGCCCTCGTCGAGACAGTGCACATCGTAGCCGGGCATCGGTGCGGAGAGCGAGCCATGGCGGACGGGAAGCGGCTCGACGCCAAGCGGGTTGCCAGCGATGCACCAGCCCGTCTCGGTCTGCCACCAATGGTCGATAACGGGCCGGTTCAGGATCGTTTCGGCCCATTGAACGGTATCCGGATCGGCTCTCTCCCCCGCCAAGAACAGCGCCCGGAAACGGGAAAGGTCATGGCCCGCCAGCAGCTCGGCCTTCGGGTCCTCCTTCTTGATGGCGCGGAAAGCCGTCGGCGCCGTGAACAGCGTCGAAACGCCATGCTCGGCGATGACGCGCCAATAGGCCGCCGCATCCGGCGTGCCGACGGGCTTGCCCTCGTAGATAATCGACGTGCAGCCGGCCAGCAGCGGCGCGTAGACGATGTAGCTGTGACCCACGACCCAGCCGATATCGGAGGCCGCCCAGAACACCTCGCCGGCGCGCACGCCGTAGAGATTGGCCATCGACCAGAGCAGCGAAACCATATGGCCGCCGTTGTCGCGGACGACGCCTTTCGGCTTCCCGGTCGTGCCGGAGGTGTAGAGGATATAGAGCGGATCGGTGGCCTTCAGGCGAGCGCAGGGCACGCCTCTTCCGTTGCTGACGGCCTTCGCGGCATTCGCATGGGCGGCGCTCCAATCCTGATCCCGTCCAGCGACGAGCGAGGCTTTGAGCTGCGGCCTTTGCAGCAGGATGACTTGCCGCACCTTGTGCCGGGCCAATTCGATCGCCTCGTCGAGCAATGGCTTGTAGGGCACGATCTTCTGTCCCTCGATGCCGCAGGAGGCCGCCAGGATGAGCTTTGGCGTGGCATCGTCGATCCGCGTCGCAAGTTCCTTGGCGGCGAAGCCGCCAAAGACGACCGAATGAATCGCGCCAATGCGGGCGCAGGCGAGCATCGCGACGATCGCTTCTGGCACCATCGGCATATAGATGATCACCCGGTCGCCCTTGCGGATGCCGGTGTCGAGGATCATCCGCGCCGTGGCGATCACATCGGTCAGCAATTCGCGGTAGCTGATCGATCGTTTCGTGGCGGTGACGGGGCTGTCGTAGATGAAGGCGGCCTGCTCGCCACGACCCGCCTCGACATGCCGGTCGACAGCATTGTGGCAGGTGTTGCAGCGACCATCCGTGTACCAGCGGCCATAGACGCCGGCAGCGAGATCAAAGGTGGTTTCCGGAAAGCGGAACCAGTCGATTGCCCGGGCCGCTTCCCGCCAGAAGGCTTGCGGGCGCTTCCGGCTGTCGTCAAGCAACGCGGCGTAACGCTGGCCGACGGGCGCGCTGATGGCCGTCATGTTTGATCTCCCGGGGCTTTTCTTGCTTCGCCGATCTATCGCGCTTCCAGCCGTCTGGCGCAACGGTGGCAGGGCTCGACTTTCGCCGTAGCAGTTGAGCCGGATGCGCACCCGGCCCAGAGCATGGCGGAGGCCAAGGGAATCGCCGCCTTGGGATCAGGCGGCGCGAAGTGCGAAAACCGGCTCCCGCAAGCCTCCTTCACAGCGGGATCACGTCGACAGCCTGATCGATCTCCTGCGAGCCCGTGGTCTTGAGCACGCCCGAGACCGGCGCGGCGTCGGCGTAGTCGCGGCCGATGGCGATCAGGATATGCTCGTTGGCGACGATGATGCCGTTGGTGGGATCGAATTCCTGCCAGCCGGCCTCCTCGCCGCACCAGGCCATCACCCAGGCATGCATCGCATCCGCCCCTTCGAGCCGGGGCTTGCCCTCGGGCGGCCTTGTGCTCAGGAGGCCCGAGACATAGCCTGCCGGAATGCCGACGGAGCGCAGCGCCGTGATCATGATATGCGCGAAATCCTGGCAGACCCCGCTGCGGAGCGCGAAGGCCGCGGCCGCCGGCGTGTTAACGTCGGTGGCTTCCGCGTCGAAGGCCATATCGCGGTAGAGCGCCATGTTCAGGGCGCTGGCGGCCTCGAATGCCGTCATGCGCGGCAGCAACTGGTCCCTCGCGTAGCGCGAGATCGCGGCATCGGGCTCGATGCGCACCGAGGGCCCCATGAAATGGTGAGGCGACCGGGGGCCGAGATCCCGCTGGCGGTCGATGGCCGCAGGCAGGGATTCGATGGCGGGAGAAAAATCGAGCCCGGTCGTCTCCACCGTCCGTTCGACGCGTGCGGAAACCGTGAAGGCGGTCTCGCGCCAGGCATTGCGGAAGACGGCCTCGACCGTGATGTTGCCGAAGAAGTCGCTGCCGTCGCTCCGCTCGACGGGCCGGGGATGAAAGTCGAGCGCGCTGGCGATCACGCGCTGGCGGCCGGGAACAGCCCTGGGCAACACCCGAAGGATCTGGCGGCCGCTCGCCGGGTGGTCGCCGAACCGGTACGACATCCGCAGGGTTACGTCATAAAGCATCGCCCGCCCTACCGGAAATAGGTGGTGCTGATGAGATCGGAGAGATCGAAGGCCTGCTGGCGAATGGCTTGCAGGGCGGCTCCATCGAGCGTCGTCGGCGTGAGCACGGCGACACTGGTCTGCATCTGCAGCACGGCGCGGGACAGGGCCGACAATTGTCCAAACACATCGGCGCCGGGCAGAAAGGCGACATGCTCCTTGATCTCGTTGGCGCTGAACAGGATGGAGCGCGGATTCATCGGGTCGAGCGCGAGGAGATCGACCACCGTCGCCCGCGTGCTGGCGAGCGCATAGCGGCGCCGCAGCGTCATGGCGCTGTCGGCGATTTCCACCGCGAGGTCGAGCGCGCCTTCCGGAGCGTCGGAAGCCGTCGTCTCCCGCAAGGTCTGGAGGATGAACTGGGTGCGCTCCAGCGCCCGGCCTATGCTCATGAAGCGCCAGCCCACGAACCGGTACATGTTCTCATGCACCAGGCCGGTGAACCCCGAGACCTTGCGCAGCAGCACGCTCATGGCGCGTGCAGCATCATCGCCGGCGGTCACACGCCCGCTGAAGCGCTTGGCCGTCTTCGCCAGATCGTTGAGGGCCATCCAGCCGTCGACGGAAAACCGGTCGCGGATCTTGCTGGCGCTGTTGACCGCCGATGCGATCGTCTGCAGCAGGCGATCGGGGACATTGGCCTCCTCACCGAGGCCGCGCTCGTCCAGCGCCTTGCGCAGCAGGGCGACCGTCGGCGCGCTGCCGCTCGGGTCTTCGGAGAGGCGCAGATGCAGCGCCCTGAGCAGCCTGAGATGACCTTCCGTACGCTCGACATAGCGGCCGAGCCAGTAGAGGTTATCGGCGGCGCGGCTCGGCAAGGTGCCGGGAACCGCGCGCGAAAACGGCCCCTCCGGCGGGGCGAGCATGGTTTCCTGCGCCACCGGATCGGGACTGACGATCCAGACATCAGCCGCCGATCCGCCGCGCCGCATGGCGATGGCGGCCGGGTTTTCGCTGCGGCCGATGCGGGCATAGCCGCCCGGCATCACCCGCCAGCCGTCGCGGGTGCGGGCGAGAAACACGCGCAGGCTCATCGGCCGCGGCAGCAGCACGCCGTCCACCAGGGCCGGCGTCGTGGAAAGCGTCACGACTTCCTGGCCTACGAGGCTTGCGGGATCGTCCCGCAGCAGGTCTTCGAGCTTCCCCAGCGTGTCATCAGCCTGGTTGCCATGGATAAAGGCATGATCATCAAGCTCGAAGGGAAGGCGCGTCGAAAGCGCCTCGCCAATTATCATCCGGTCGGCGTTGCTCCGCACATGCCCGGCCTCTGCCGGCTGGCCGCACCACCAGGTGGCGATATTGGGAAGCGCCAGCGGCTCGCCCAGCAGATGCTGGCAAAGCTTCGGCAGGAAGGCGAGCAAAGCCCGGATTTCGAGGATGCCCGTTCCCAGGGCATTGACCAGCGTGACATTGCCGTTGCGCACCGCGCTCACCAGCCCCGGCGTGCCGATCTGGGACGTGGCGTCCAGCTCCAGCGGATCGGTGAAGTTCGAGTCGATCCGGCGCCAGAGGACATCGATCGGCGCCGGCCCGGTGACCGTCCGCACCATGAGCTCGCCATCCTCGACCATCAGGTCATCGCCCTCAAGGAGCCCGAAGCCGAGATAGCGGGCGATATAGGCATGCTCGAAATAGGTTTCGTTCATCGGGCCGGGCGTCAGAATTGAAACCCGGTTGGTCTCGATCTTGCGCATGCCGTTCAGGGAATCGCGGAAATGGCGGAAGAAGCCGGCAAGGCGATGCACATTGGCATTCGCATAGAATTCCGCGAAGGCGCGCGCTGTGGCCACCCGGTTCTGCAAGGCGAAGCCGACGCCTGAGGGCGCCTGCGTACGGTCACCCAGGACCCACCATTCGCCATCGGGCCCGCGCCCGATCTCGAAGGCCACGAAATTGAGGAAATGCCCGCCCCGCGGCCTGGAGCCGACGAGCGGCCGCAGCCATTCCGGACTGGAGGCGATCAGCGACGCCGGGATATGGCCCTCCCGCGCCAGGATGTTGGGCCCGTAGATGTCGCGCGCCACGGCTTCCAGCAGATTGGCGCGCTGGATGAGGCCGGCGGTGATCCGGTTCCAGTCGGCCTCGTCGATCAGCACCGGGACATGGCTCAGCGGCCATTCGAGCTCGGCCGAGACGCCCGCGTCGTATTGGCGGTAATAGACGCCGGCATCGCGCAGGTAATGATTGGCGCGGGCGATCTGGTGCCGCAGCTGCTCCGGCGTCTGGCCGGCGATATGCTCCATGAAACGGCGCCAGACCGGGCGGACGGTCCCGGCGGCGTCCATGAGTTCGTCGGCGACGCCAGGCGGCACCCGGTACTGGCCGAGCAACCCAGCGACGGCGTCGACCGGCAGGGGCAGCGACGCGGACATGCGTCAGAGGCCCGCCCGCCGGCGCAGATCGAGCGTCAGCGGGAATTCGGGATGCGGCGTCTCCACCGGCAGCAGGAAGGCGCCGGCCGTGTGTCCATCAGGCTCGAAGCGGGCCAGACGGCGCGCCTCGGCCTCGTTGCCGTTGACCGGGAACGTCTCGTAATTGCGCCCGCCGGGATGGGCCACGTGATAGATGCAGCCGCCGAGCGCCCGGCCGCTCCAGCGGTCGAAGATGTCGAAGGTGAGCGGCGCATCAACCGGCAGGCGCGGATGAAGCGCGAGCGAGGGCTGCCAGGCCTTGAAGCGTACGCCGGCCACCGCTTCGCCGCCGGTCGCCGTTTGCCGCAAGGGCACGGGGCGGCCGTTGCAGGCGACGGCGTAGCGCGAGGGATCGGCGCCCGATAGCTTCACCTGGAGGCGCTCGACCGAGCTGTCGGTGTAGCGCACCGTGCCGCCGATGGCGCCGGTTTCGCCCAGCACATGCCAGGGCTCGAGCGCCTGGCGCAGCTCCAGTTTCGCGCCCTCGTATTCGACGTCCCCGCAATAGGGGAAGCGGAACTCCGCCTGGGCCCTGAACCATTCCGGACGAAGCGTGAAGCCGTGACGATCAAGGTCGCCGAGCACATCGAGAAAATCCTCCCAGATGAAATGCGGCAGCATGAAGCGGTCGTGCAGGACCGTTCCCCAGCGGGTCAACGGACCATCGAGCGGGGCCTGCCAGAGCCGGGCGATGATGGCGCGCAGCAGCACCTGCTGGGCGAGGCTCATGCGCGGGTCGGGGGGCATTTCGAAGCCGCGGAACTCAACCAATCCGAGCCTCCCCGTCGGACCGTCCGGCGAAAACAGCTTGTCGATGCAGATTTCCGAGCGGTGGGTGTTGCCGGTCACGTCGACCAGCAGATTCCGCAGCAGGCGATCAACGATCCAGGGCAGCGGCGGCGCGTCGCCGTTGGGAGATGGGATTTGCGCCAGCGCGATCTCCAGCTCGTAAAGCGCGTCATGGCGCGCCTCGTCGATGCGCGGCGCCTGGCTCGTCGGTCCGATGAAGAGGCCGGAGAAGAGATAGGAGAGGCTCGGATGGCGCTGCCAATGCAGGATCAGGCTCTTCAGCAGATCCGGCCGGCGCAGGAAGGGGCTGTCCAGCGTCGTGGCGCCGCCAACCACCACATGGTTGCCGCCGCCCGTGCCCGTATGCCGCCCGTCGAGCATGAACTTGTCGGCGCCCAGCCGGCATTGCCGCGCCTCGGCGTAGATCGCCTCCGTCGTCGCCACGCATTCCGCCCAGCTCGACGAGGGATGGATATTGACCTCGATGACGCCGGGATCGGGCGCCACGCGGATGACATTCAGCCGCGGATCGGAGGGCGGCGGATAGCCTTCGATATGGACCGGCAGGCCGAGCTTGCGGGCAGCGGACTCGGCGGCCGCGACCAGCTCCAGATAATCCTCGAGACGCTCGGTGGGCGGCATGAAAACACAGAGCCTACCGTCCCGCGGCTCCACGCAGATGGCGGTTCGGACCGCGCCATCCACAGGTTCAAGGCTCTGCTCATTGCGCGCTTGTCCGGCTTCGCTGGCCGTGAAATGCGCCGCCACAGGCGCCCGGCCGGACGGCGTGAGGGCGGCGGGATCGGGGAGTTGGCCGCGCGGTTCCGTCGGATCCGCCGGATGCAGGAACGGATATTGCGCGGGCGGCACATGGGGGAGCGAGCCGAGCGGCAGGCGATACCCGGCAGGGCTGTCGCCCGGCACCAGAAACAGGTGCTGGCGGCGCAGTTTCCAGCGCTCGGATTTCCAGCGCGGTCCCCCACCTGCGGCGATGCCCTGCGATTGCCAGCTCTGGATCGGCAGCACGAAGCCGGATGGCGAGGTCAACCCGTTGCCGAACACCCGCGCGATCCGGTGACGCTCCTCGGGGTCCTTCAGCCGCGAATTCTCCGGCGTCACATTCTCCGGCAGATTGCCTTCCTTCAGGATCCATTCGGCCGGGTCTTCATAGGCGGGCACGATGTTCTGGTCCGACACGCCAAGCTCCGAGGCGAGCGTCCTGAGCAGCGTCTCGGCATCGGCGACCTTCGCGCCGGTGCTGGCTCCCTCTTGCGCCACCAGCGCAGGGTCCTGCCAGATCGGCTTGCCGTCGCGCCGCCAGTAGACCGAGAAGGTCCAGCGCGGCAGCGTCTCACCGGGATACCATTTGCCCTGCCCGTAATGCAGGAACCCGCCCGGCGCGAAGCGCTCTCTCAGCCGGCGGACCAGCTTGTCCGCCAGCGCCCGCTTTTGCGGCCCGACGGCATCGGTGTTCCATTCCGGGCTTTCGAAATCATCGATCGAGACGAAGGTCGGCTCGCCGCCCATGGTGAGGCGCACATCGCCTGCCGCGAGCGCCGCATCGACCTTGTGGCCGAGCGCATCGAGCGCCGCCCAGGATTCCTCCGAGAACGGCCTGGTGATGCGCGGGCTCTCCGAGACGCGCCTCACCTGCATGTCGAAGGCGAAGGCGGTGGCGGCGGCGCTCGCCATGCCCGCCACCGGCGCGGCATTGGCGTAATGCGGCGTGGCGGCGAGCGGAATATGGCTTTCGCCCGCCAGCAGGCCGGAGGTGGGATCAAGGCCGATCCAGCCGGCGCCCGGCAGATAGGCCTCCACCCAGGCGTGCAGATCGGTGAAATCGTGATCGGTCCCCGGCGGGCCGTCCAGCGACACGAGATCCGGCTTGAGCTGGATCAGATAGCCCGAGACGAACCTGGCCGCGATGCCCAGATGCCGGAGCGCCTGCACCAGCAGCCAGCCCGAATCGCGGCAGGAGCCGGAGGCGCGCTGCAGCGTCTCCTCGGGGGTTTGCACGCCCGGCTCCATGCGGATGAGATAGCCGATCTCGCGGGCGACGCGGGCATTGAGATCGACGAGGAAACCGACCGTGCGCCGCCGCTCGCGCGCGACCGTCGACAGGAAGTTCGACATCAGCGGGCCTACCGGCTCGGGGCGCAGATAGATCACCAGATCGGGCGCAATGTCATCCGCATAGGCGAAGGGCCAATATTCCGCCTGCTCCTCCACGAAGAAATCGAACGGGTTATAGACCCGCATATCGGCAACGAGATCGACCTCTATCTTAAGCTCGCGCACCGGCTCTGGAAAAACGTATCGCGCCAGCCAATTGCCGTAGAGATCCTGCTGATGATTGACGAAATGCTCCGCCGGGCTGACCTTGAGGCTATGCGAGATGATGCGGGTGCGGCTGTGCGGCGCCGGCCTGAGGCGTATCACCTGCGGCCCGAGAGTGACGAGACGGTCATATTGATAATGGGTCAGATGGTGGATGCTCGCCTTGATCGACATAAAGCTGAAAACGCCTTCCCGGCCGGAGGGGGATGCGCCTCCGCCGGCGCCATGATGCATTGCAGCAGGCGGATGGCAAATGTTTTGGCTGTCGCGAGGCGATTTCTTGCGCCGTCAAAGCCCATTTCTGGAGGGCCGCCCGCCTCAGGCGTTGCCCTGACCCCAGGCGCGGACATCGCCGTAGGCGTCCGGAAACTCGGCCAGATCGTGGTGAACCATCCCGCGCACCGTCATCAGCCGGTGGCGGTGGCTGCCGTCAGCATTGAACTCGTGCATCAGATACCCGACGGCCTTTGTCCCGAAGCCCGGCTGCCAGGGATCGCTGATCATGAAAGAGGTTGCCGGCGCCCAGATATGCCGCGCCCCGCCGATCGGCGTGTCGCGGTACTGATGCACATGGCCGCACATCACGATGCTTGGCTGCGCCATGCCGAGGCAGGCCAGCAGAGTATCGCGGGGGCTTTTCGTCATAAAGCGGTTGCTGGTCAGGCGCTCGCCATAGCTCTCGTCGGCCAGCGGCTTGTGGAGGAAGATCGCGAGATTGCGCCCGTTCAGGCTCGCCGCAACGGAACGGATCGTCTCCTGCTGGTCCGCATCGCCGGCTTCATCGCTGCCCAGCGTCAGCGCATTCAGCCCCAGCAGCCGCCAGCCCGGGATGTCGATCGTCCAGAAATCCGGGCCGATGATGCGGCGGTAGCGCGCCAGCCGCTCCGCCGAGACAGGCTGTCGGCGGGCGACATCCAGATGATCGCCGACGTCATGGTTGCCCGGCAGCAGATGGCAATCAAGGCCGATTCCGTCGTGCAATTCCCGGGCAAGGACGAGATCGGCCTCCTCATCGGCGCCATCGAGAGCCAGATCGCCCGTGTTGATGATGATGTCGGGGCGGCGATCCCGCAGATTTTCCGCGACGAGATCGAAATTCGCCCGGAAGAAGGGCTTCGTCGGCGACAGATGCGTGTCGGAGATCTGGGCGATGCGGACGGGCATGAGAACATTTCCGAAGGATCAACGGGCGAGGGCGGCCGCAGCTGCGGCCGCCCCGTTCTAGGTAGGGCCTGCCCTCAACCCTGACGAGGGATCAGCTTGCGCACCTCGGCCGCCATGTCGGCCAGCACCTGCTCGGGTGTGGCTTTCTGCTCTGCGATGCGGGCAAGATTATCGACCATCACCTGCGTGACGCGCACGGAGTTCTGGCCGGGGAAGGCATACCAGGGCACCATCAGCGGCACCTGACGGGTGGCTGCCTGGAAGAGCGGGTTCTGCTTGTAGAAATCCGCGAGGTAGGACGGATCGTCGATGGCGATCTGGTTGCAAGGCACGTAGCCGGTGTTCTTGACCATGAGCGTCGTGCCTTCCGGCGATGTCGCAAACTTGAGGAACGTCCAGGCGGCCTCCTGCTTGCGCGGGTCCTTCGTGGTGATCATGCCGCCCGCGCCGCCGGTCGGCAGACGGCCCTTCACCGGATCGATGACCGGCATCAGCGAGGTCTGGAGCTGGAAATTCGTGCCGACGGAATTGGCGATGGAGCGCACCTGCGCCGTGGTGCGGAACATCTGGCCAAGCTTGCCCGCCGCGAAGGCCTGCAGGTCAGCGGTGCCGGCGAAGTTCGGCATGCCGCCTTCCTTGACCATGCGGTCGAGCAGCTTCAGGGCCGCGAGGCCTTCCGCGCCGTTGAACGCGACGTCCGTTTCGGCGTCGTTCAGCATGCGGCCGCCATGGCCGTAGAGAAGGGCGGAGAACATCCAGTCGTCGCCCGGCCAGCGGAAGAACATGCCTTCGTTGCCGTCGCCCAGCGCCTTGATGCGCTTCGAATTGTCGATGACCTTGTCCCAGCTGGCCGGGAAGCCCGCGTCGGTGATCCCGGCCTTCTTCAGCAGGTCCATGTTGTAATAGCTGATCGGGTTGGAGGCGGCGAAAGCCAGGCCGCATTGCGTCTTGGCGTGGAAGCCGAGGCCGAGAAGCGCAGGCGAATAGCCCAGCTTGGCGAGATCGCCTTCCTTGGCCAGTAACGGAGCCAGATCCTGCGCGATGCCGCGCTCGGCGAACATGCGGAGCCGGTTAAGGCCCTGGAACGAGACCTCGGGCATCGAGTTCGTTGCGGCGTTGCGCAGCAGCAGCTGCGCGCCGTCCTCATAGGTCGGCGTCGGATTGACATAGGCCGCTTTCACTTCCGGATGCTTTTTGGTGAAGGCCTCCATCACGGCGTCCTGCGCCTCCTTGAAGATCGCGGGCATCGAGTAATGCACATTGATCTCGACAGCCTGCGCGCGGACGACTGCGGGCATTGCAATGGTCGCTGCAGCGCCTCCCATTACGGCGAGGCCCTGGCGGCGGGTGAGTGTCATGCGGGTCATGGTCTTTGTCCTCTGTTGCTGGTGATGGGTGGGCTGATGCGCATCAGCCCTTCAGGCCTGTCATGGTGACGCCCTCGATGAAGCGGCGCTGCGCAAACAGGAAAGCGATGACGAGCGGTGCGGCGACGAGCGTGGCGGCGGCCATCAAGGCGCCGTAATCATCGCCGGATTCGACGGAGCGGAAGGCGAGGATGCCCATGGCCGGCGTGTAGAGCGAGCCCTTCTGGATGACGATCAGCGGCCAGAAGAGGTCGTTCCAGTGGGCGACGACCGAGAAGATCGCGAAGGCCGTCGCGGCTGGCCAGGCATTGGGCATGATGACCCGCCAGACAATGGAGAACTCGCCCATGCCGTCGATCCTCGCGGCGGCGATGAGATCGTCCGGCAAGGCCTTGAAAAACTGCCGGAACAGGAAGATCGCAAAGACCGAGCAGGTGAAGGGTGCGATCAGCGCCGTGTAGCTGTTCAGCAGGCCCGCCTGATGGAAGCCCATGTACAGCGGCAGCGCCGTCGTCTGGTAGGGGATCAGCAATCCCAGCATCACGAAGCCGAACAGGATCTCGCGCCCCCGGAAGTTGAGTTTCGCCAGCGCGTAGGCGGCGGGAATGGCGAAGAGGAGCTGAAAGAACAGGATGCCGAAGCAAACGATCAAACCGTTGATCACGAAGGTGAGGACCGGGATGGTGCGCAGCACCTTGCCGTAATTCTCGATCAGCGCCCATCTCTCGGGCAGCAGTGTCAGCGAGGCGCGGAAGACCTCATCCTGCGGTTTGACCGAGACGGCGAGCATCCAGACATAGGGGACGAGGACGATGAAAGCCGCGATGCAAAGCACCGCGAGGCGGGGCAGGTCTTTGACGAGGGAAGGGCTGTCGGTCCGCATCGCTCACCCGTAATGAATGCGGCGGTCGATCAGGCGGGTCTGCACCAGCATGACCGCCAGAACGATGGCGAGAAAGACGAGCGTGATCGCGGCTGAATAGCCGAATTTGAAATAGTGGAAGCCCTCCTGATAGATCGTGCGCAGCAAGACCTCGGAGGCGTTGTTGGGACCGCCCTGGGTCAGCGTCTGCACCGAATCGAAGACGCGGATGGACCGCGTCATCGTGATGATGATGACGAAGAGCAGCGTTGGCCCCAGCAAGGGCCAGGTCACCAGCGCGAAGCGCGACCAGGCGCTCTTGGCTCCATCCACCTCGGCGGCGCCATAGAGCTCGCGGGGGATCGCGGTGAGCCCGGCCAGGAACAGGACAAGGTTGAAGCCGACGTTCTCCCAGACGCCTATCATGCCAAGCGACATGAGGACCCAGTCCGAACTGCCGAGCCAATTGGGCGTGCCGAGACCCAATCCACGCAGGACGGCATTCACCGGACCGATGCTGGGATGCAGGAGATATTGCCAGGCGGTCGCCATGGCCACGGTCAGCGACACGACCGGCAGAAAAAAGACGGCCCGGAAGAAGGCCCGGCCCCGTGCACCCGCTTCAATGAGGATTGCAAGCAAAAGCGCGATGCCGATCGACAGCGGCACTACGAAAAAGCAGTAGATCACCGTGTTGCGGATCGATGCCATGAAGGTGCGGTCCTTCAGCATGTCCGCGAAATTCTCCGATCCGATCCAGCGGAAGGAAGTTCCGCCGAACTCGTAATCCGTAAAGGCGAGCGCCAGCACCCCGGCGAGCGGCAAGAGGATCATCAGGAGGTACGCGATGATGGCGGGCAGCGTGAGGAGCCAGGCCGCGCCGCCATCGCCGACGAGGGATCGGGCACGGGACCTTTCCCGTGGCGCCATGGCGTAAGCGGCTGCGGCGGCGTCAGACATGGGCGGGCTTCTGTTTCGCCACAGCGGCGCTGACGCGTTTGCCGTTCCCGTCGAACAGGAATGACTTGGCGGCGTCGGGCCATAGACTGATCTCTCCGCCGATGGCGACGCGGGGCCGCCGGTCAGGCGCGACGCGGCAGATCACCGGTCTCTTGTTGCCGATGGTTTCGGCATGCAGAAGCGCGCAATCTCCGAGAAACTCGACATGGGTCAGGCGGGCCGGAATGCCGTCCCCTGCCGGTGCGATATCTTCCGGACGAACGGCGAAGGTCACCGGCCCGCGTGACGGCGCCAAGAGTCCGGTCGGCACGCCATCGACGCTGACCCGCCCCCTCTCATCCGCCTCCGCCGCAAGAACATTGATCTTGGGAGAGCCGATGAAGGAGGCGACGCGCAGATCGGCGGGGTCGAGATAGATCTCCTCCGGAGCGGCGATCTGCAGGATCTCGCCGCCCATCATCACGGCGACCCGGTCCGACATCGTCATCGCTTCGGATTGGTCGTGCGTCACATAAACGGTCGCCGCGCCGACGCGGCGGTGCAATGCGACAATCTCGGCGCGGGTATGAACACGCAGCGCCGCATCGAGGTTGGAAAGCGGCTCATCCATCAGGAAGACCCGTGGGTGCCGCACGATGGCCCGGCCGAGCGCCACGCGCTGGCGCTGACCGCCGGAAAGCTGCGCCGGCTTGCGATCCATGAGATGGGCGATGCCCAGCATCTCCGCCGTGCGCTTCGTTTCGTCCGAGATGGCGGCGAGTTTCGCTTTTGCATCGCCGATGAAGCGGCCGAAGAGGGGCATGCGCTGCAACGCCGAAAGCCTGCGCATCACCAGTGGGACGGCCAGATTCTGCGACACCGTGAGATGCGGGTAGAGCGCATAATTCTGGAAGACCATGGCCACATCACGGTCAGCCGCCCGGATATTGGTGACATCCCGGCCCTCGATCGTAACCATACCGCTGGACGCGGTTTCGAGGCCGGCGATGATCCGCATGAGAGTCGTCTTGCCGCAGCCCGACGGACCGACGAGCGAGACGAACTCGCCCTTGCGGACCTCCAGCGACACGTCTTTCAAGACCTCCGTGACGCCGAAGGACTTCGAGACTGCGGAAACTGAAACCCCTGCCATCTGCCGCCCGCTTCTGCCCGTCAGCGAGCTAACGGTGAAAAATGACAAACAGGACACTGATTTGTGACAGCCCCGTGAAAGGGGCGCGTCTTGCAACGGATGCAAGAGGATGATTGCAGCAATCGCCTTGCAAAATCACCGGGCTCCCTGTAAAGAAAGATTCAGCGGTGTTGTGAGCAAATCGGTTGCTCCATCGTTCAGCCATCCGGAAACAGCAGATTGGCAGTTGCGGCGGGCGGATGATCCTCCAAGCGATTTGGGGTCAGGCAAGCGTAGGGGCGCTTTGGATCACTCTCAGATGATACGCTGCGGCTGAATGGTCAGCTTCCCGGCGCAGAATCGGTGTTTCGACGGCAATGTCGCAAATGCCGCCGACTCGACCTCCACACAGGGACAATGAATGAGACCCGGACAGAAGAACCGCATGCGGGGTGGCCGCAGCAACAACAGCAATGGCGGCAACCGGCGCGGACCCAACCCGCTCACCCGCTCGTATGAGTCGAACGGACCTGACGTGAAGGTGCGCGGAACGCCGCAGCATATCGCGGAGAAATACGTTCAGCTCGCCCGCGATTCGCATGCCGTCGGCGATACGGTGATGGCGGAAAGCTATCTCCAGCATGCCGAACATTATTACCGCATCATCGCCGCCGCACAGAACGCGCAGCAGGCAGCCTATAATCAGGCCAATGGCCTGCCCAACCCCGTTGCCGACGACGCCATGGACGATGAGGACGAGTTCGAAGTGGCGGGCGCCGACCGCTTCACCTTCCGCGCCCCCCAGGCTTTCCAGCAGAACGGCGGGTTCAACCAGCCCGGCTATCAGCCCGGTCAGGGCCAGACGTACGGCGAGCTGCCGGGCAATGGTGACCAGCCGCCGATTCCCGAAGGCGCGATGGGCGAAGCGGGGCAGCAGCACGTGCAGCCGCGCCCGCCACGCCAGGACAGGCCTTTCGACAACCGCCGCCCGTTCGACAACCGGGGCGAGCGGGGCGACAACCCGAACCGCGACCGGAACAACCGCCGCTTCGGCCGTGATCGGCCTTTCGGTGAGAGGCCCTATGGCGACCGCCAGAATGGCGAGGCCAGGACGCAGGACGGCAATCCGTCCTCCGACCGTGCGCCAGAAGAGAACGCGCCCGATTTCGAGCGTGAGGAGCGCGTCGGCCTGCCGTCGTTCATCACCGCGCCCGTGCGGAGCATGGGCCCCGAGGAGGGCGAGACGCCGGCCGCCGAGCACGAGGGCGGCGAGGGCCCCGGCCGGCTCAGGAACCGCCGCCGGCGGCGTCCGCGGATTGACGGCGCGCCGGAAACGGCCGGCGACGATCAGGGCTGACGGCCCGTCCGATCATTGCCGTCAAAGGGCGATCAGTTGATCGCCCTTCTTGATTCCGCCTCCGCTCACCACCCGCGCATAGACCCCGCAATCATGATGGCCGAAGCTGCGCTCAAGCAGATCCACCATGCGCATGTCGCGGATCCCGGTCGATGGGTCGACATCCGTCGCGGCGCAGCGGTCGATGCGCTTGATGATCTCGAGCGTCGCGTCACCCAGCCTGACCTTCCTGCCGACAAGGCCGAACTCGCCCCATGCGCCCAGACCATCGACATAGACGTTGGCGCGGAACCTGAGCGGATCAAGCGTGGCTCGTCCGGCGGCGGCGGCAATCGCATCGACGCTTGCGCGATCAATGATCGACAGGAAGCCGCTGCGGCTGTCCATGAAGCGATAGCCGGGCGGGGCTGTCAGCAGCCTTGGCGGTCCACGCAGTTCGTCGGCAAATGAATTAGCGAGAAAACTCTCGATGGCGCTGCGTCCTGCCTCGGTCCTGAGGTCGCCTGCGGCCACGACATGCCCGCCCTGGCTGATCGACAGAACCTTGCTCGCATCATCGAAGCGTGTCTTCAGCCGCGCCAGCCGCTCGTGCCGCATCAGCATCAGGAACTTGAGTTTCGGCAGATGCTCCGCGGCGGTCGGATCAAAGCCAGAGGGGCCGTTCTCGATGGCGAACAACCGGTCGCCCGGGAAATGCGCTCCGGCCTCCAGCACCGCTGCTTCAAGAGGCTCGGGCGACAGACCTTTCACGGGATAGCGGTAGAGCGATACGATACCGGCTTTCGTCATGCTCCGACCTTTCCCAATGTCCGTCTGACGGCGTCCCGCCAGGCGCTGTAGCGTGCTTCCCGTGTCTCAGAAACCATCGCCGGCTCGAAGCGCTTCTGACGCCGCCAGCGTTTGGCGAAGGCTGCCGGCGGCCCATAGAGCCCGGCCTGCCAACCAGCCAGATAGGCCGCGCCGAGCGCTGTCGTCTCCAGCACCTTCGGCCGGTCGACCGGTGCGTTCAGAATGTCCGCCAGCCGCTGCATCGTCCAGCCGCTGGCCGTCATGCCGCCGTCGACGCGCAGCACGGTCCCGGATTCGCGATCACCTCGCCAATCCGCCTGCATCGCCTCGATCAGATCGCGCGTCTGGAAGCAGACGCTTTCGAGGGCGGCGCTCGCCATCTCCGCCGGGCCGGTGCCGCGGGTCAGGCCGAAGAGCGCGCCGCGGCATTCCGCATCCCAATAGGGCGCTCCAAGGCCGACGAAGGCCGGAACGAGGATCACCTGCTGGTTGGGATCGGCCTTCCGCGCCAGCGCGCCGGTCTCGGCGGCGGAGCGGATAACGCCCACGCCATCGCGCAGCCATTGCACCGCAGCGCCCGCCACGAAAATGGAGCCTTCGAGCGCATAGGTCCTTTTGCCGGCAAATTGATAGGCGATCGTGGTCAAAAGCCGGTGCTTCGACAGCGCGGGTTTGGGGCCGATGTTGAGGAGCGCGAAGCAGCCGGTGCCATAGGTCGATTTCATCATGCCGGGCTCGAAGCAGGCCTGTCCGATGGTGGCGGCCTGCTGGTCGCCCGCGACTCCGAGGATGGGAATTTCTCCGCCAAACCATTCCGGATCGGCCAGCCCGTAATCCGCCGCACAATCGCGGACCT
>VYKS01000236.1_pt1 | contig 29080 bp, 32 predicted proteins | sample 5114511 | NCBI WGS metagenome assembly VYKS01 (sample SAMN12291795, study PRJNA351875) | freshwater metagenome | isolation source: freshwater lake | place: USA: Michigan, Gull Lake | collected 2011-07-05 | reverse complement strand
CTGATAGGGATACCTCTAAAGGGCAGTTGCGAAATACCAGTAATGGGAAGAAGCAGAAACCTAAGTTGTGAATCTTAGGAATCCCCCGATTTATCGGGGGAGGATGTCAATCAGCAAGTATATATTTTTTGCTTTTCAGCAACCTGAAGTTTGGCTATATATTTAGATATGCGATCGCTTGATAGGGAAGTTGTATTATGGCTAATTTATATGCGACTGATTTTTATGGATGGACACAAGAACAGTCTAGTCTTTTGCGCCAAGGTAAATTAGATTATATTGATTTACCCAACCTGATTGAGGAGATAGACTCTTTGGGTAAGCAACAACAGCAAGAACTCAAAAATCGTCTTGGGGTTCTCATTGGGCATTTGCTTAAGTGGGAGTACCAATCAAATCGGCGGAGCAAAAGTTGGAAATATACAATCCAAGAACAAAGATTGCAAATTATTGATTTGATCGAGCAGAACCCCAGTCTCAAATCCTATCAGCATGAGGCTGTAAAAAAGGCTTATCAATTAGGATTAATTTTGATTGGGCGAGAAACTCCACTCAATCCCAAGCAACTCCCTAGTCAATGCCCCTATAGCTTTGAACAAATCATAAGTATATCTTTCCCTAAAGATCTTGACTCTATTTAGTCGGGGCGCTAGGCGATCGCAAATTACCTGATCATACCCTGCCAATGAGTTTGCCTATTGCTAGAAAGTTTCTGTGATATTAGAGGTTAGCGATTTTTCTTCTTTTTTGCGGAACTTGTTTTCGTACTTGAACCAAATCCTTTAGCAGCAGGTTTTTTAGGTAGATGCGATCCCTGTTTTCGGTCATTACCTTTGAGATCGGCAAGTTTCGATAAATTATCAATCATCTCTCGAATTGCGAGGATTTTTGCTGACGGCTTTGGTTTTAACGCCTCTGGTGAAAAATCAGACTCTTGTTTTAGCCCTAAAGATACCTGTACTGCTGCCCAAGATCCCGTAGCCCACTCATCAAGCTCACGATTGGTAAATACTTCTTCAATTAGATTTACTGCCTCTACAGCCTTTAATTGAATGAGATTGCTCACCAATACTGAATTGAGATAGTCCCCATCCTGAACATGATAATTCTGCAATTGTGCGATCAAAGCCTTAACACAAGCATCACGAGATTCTGGATAAGTTTTGCCTATTTCTTCCAATCCATTGGCAAATGTGACTCGCAAATATTCATTTTGAGTAGGATCGGTAAGGATTTTAATAAATGGCTCGATCGCGATCGCTCCAGCATTGCGACTAATTCCATCAACTTCTTCGTGCAGCCAATCATCATCAGGAAACTTTTGTAATTGCTCGATATAGAGTTTAATTCCTGCTTCTGGATCAATTTGAATTGAGGCTCTTAATGCGTGAATAAAACAGAAGACTTGTTTACCCTCATCATCCACAAGGTCATCATCCCAACTGAGCCGACTTAGTTCAGGTAAATCGGCTACTGTTAGTCCAAATTGGTTTACATAGTCTAGCCACTGCTTGTCATCCCATCTTGTATTTTCTTTTAGATGAATCAGTTTGACTACAGGGTTTTGATAAGGGTGGGAGATTAACACGGTTCAGATCCAGTTTAAATTATTGGAGGAATATTTTTGAATTTAGCGATCGCAGATAGTATCAGTACGGATAATTTAATTGATAACACATTTCTGGTATGTCATCAAATCGTTCTCATAGCAGTAATTCCAATTTTATCTAAAATGTATCTAAAATGTATCTAAAATATATAGTGGTGGTCTTTATTGTTAGGGCATTTTGACTAATTGGGCGTGTGGGGCTGCGCCCCTTAACCCCGTCCTAAGTAACTTGACTGCTACTATACATTTGCAAAAATTAAAAAGTTAATAACTCACAAAAAAATAAATAACATTCTCTAAGGAGCGAATTGTCTGGCATGAAACTGAGCATATCTCCCGACTTGATTAATTAATTGTTCGTGAGTTCCCGACTCAATGATTTGTCCCTGCTCTAACACAAAAATGCGATCGCTATTTCTCACAGTAGCTAACCGATGGGCAATCACAAATACAGTCCGACCTTTCATTACTCTTTGCAAAGCTTCTTGGACAAGGGCTTCGGATTCTGCATCTAAGGCTGATGTGGCTTCATCGAGGATCAAGATTTTAGGATTATGTAAAACCGCACGGGCGATCGCAATTCTTTGTTTTTGTCCACCCGAAAGATTAACGCCTCGTTCCCCCACCCAAGTTTGGTAGCCATCAGGAAATTGGGAGATAAAATCATGGGCATTGGCTATCCGAGCAGCGGCGATTACTTGGTCTAAATCAAACTTTTCTTGCCCAAAGGCAATATTTGACGCAATTGTTCCCGAAAATAGAATTGAATCTTGGGGGACGATCGCCATTTGTTGACGCAGACTTTTGATCGTGACATCCTTAATATCAATGCCATCAATTAAAATCCTGCCCGAAATTGGATCGTTAAACCGCATCAATAAGTTCATTAAGGTAGACTTCCCTGCCCCCGAAGACCCAACTAGGGCAATTACTTCCCCAGGGAATGCCAGAAAACTAATATCCCTAAGCACGGGCTGATCGGCTTGATAATGGAAATTTAGATGCTGATACTCTACTTTTCCAGTCACTTCTGGCAAGGGTTTAGCATTAGGTTTTTCGGTAACGACAGGTTTATTTTCAAATAATTCAAAAATGCGATCGCAGGAAGCCTCAGCCTGTTTAATTTCGTTATAGTTGCTGGTGACATTGCGAATGGGGTCGATTACTAAGGCTACCGAAGCAATAAAGGCGACAAACTGACTGGCTTGAAGTTGATTTTGGGAAATTTGCCAAGTACCGAGCCAAATCAAAATAATAATTCCCATCGCTTGCAGGAGGCTAATTACAGGATATTGAATCGCTCTAATTCTATCTGTGGCATACCTACGCTCCCGATTTTGTTCTGCTTCTAGCTCAAATCTTTTGATCTCATAATCCTCGGCGGCAAAGGCTCGTACCAACCTAATCCCGTTAAATACCTCTGATAGTAAAGATGAAAGATTAGAAATTTGATCCTGACTCCGCCGAGTTAGAGCTAACATGCGATCGCCAAACCAAGCTACTAAAATCGCTAACAACGGAGCCACGATAAATACAGTTAGAGTCAAGATCCAATTCAAATAGATCATGTAGCTCAGAATAAAAATTAACTGCAATATCGAAGGCACAAACTGATGGAAAAATTTACCCACCACCTCACCAATGCGATCAATATCTTCAGTCAAACGGTAGGACAGATCACCTGTGCGGGACTCGGCAAAGTAATTTAAATCTAAACTATGTAAATGGGCATAAACCTTGACCCGAATATCTAGGGCAATTTTGAGGGCTGTTTGGGACATAATACTGTCCTGTCCAAACTGAAATATTCCCTGTACCAAAAATAGGAGTAGGGTAAAGCCCGAAAGTCTCGTAATCCCTGCTAAATCTCTGGTGGCGATCGCCTCTGAAACCAAACCAAAAATATGAGCTAGTAAAGGCATTCCCAAAATATAGCCAAAAGTACAAATTAAGGCTCTGCCAATTAATTGCCAATGGGGATAGATATAAGCACTTAGCTGTTGATAGGCGGAAGGTTTAGAGGTAGTCTTCAAATTATTTAATCTATTGTTTGATGCAAATGGATGCTTTTGGACTTTAATTTCTATATTTAGAGCCTACAGGATTATTGAACCTAGTTAGATCAGTAGCCAACTCTCGTATCATTGAGATAGAGTTAAAAAACTGGCATTAAGACAAAAGTAAGGCTAAAAAATCATGAAAGGTGGCATCCGAGTTGGCGCGATTTTGGGAATTCCCCTATATATAGATCCGTCCTTAATTCTAATCCTAGGACTGTTGACTATAGATTTTAGTGCTTCCTTTGCCCAAATATCTCCTAATCTTGCTTGGTTATTTGGATTAATTACGGCGTTATTGCTATTTACCTCAATCCTGATGCATGAGCTTGGACATAGCCTTACAGCCAAAGCTAATGGCATTAGCATTGAAGCAATTACCTTGAATTTTTTGGGCGGGTTAACCTCCATGAAAAGAGAGACTCAAAATCCTGGGACGGAATTTAAAGTGGCGATCGCTGGCCCGTTGGTAAGTTTAGCCTTGGGGTTAGTACTTCTATTGTTACCCTACCTATTGTCAATACCCTATTTACTATTTAGCAACGAATTGCTTAGTAATAAATCGATCCCAATCAAGATTCTCAGTATTATGGCTGTGCAGCTAGGACAAATTAATCTAATTCTCGGCATATTTAACCTCGCCCCAGGACTACCCCTCGATGGCGGACAAATCATCAAAGCCGCCGTTTGGAAATATACAGGTAACTACTTTACAGGAATTAGAGTTGCCGCTCGTTGTGGTCAGGTTTTGGGCTGGTTTGGCATCCTTTGGGGCTTTGTTGTTTCCTTTAGTTCAGGACAGTTTTTATCAGGGCTATGGCTAATCATTTTAGGCTGGTTTATTCTGGCAAGTGCAGGGGCTTACCTTCAGATTACCGATCTGCAACAGGCTCTGTCTGAACTTACGGCTGAGGTAGCTATGACCAGAGAGTTTCGGATTCTGGATGCGGATATGTCTCTGCGCCAGTTTGCCGATGAATTTTTATTAATGCAAGATCAAGAAAACCAACCCTTATATTTTGCTTCTTCCAATGGTCGCGATCGCGGGATGGTGATCCCCTCAGAGTTACGAAATAGCGATCGCCAAGAATGGCTAACCAAGACGATCAATGATATTACCAAGCCCATTAAATCTTTGGATGCCGTGGAACTAAATGACAAAATTACAGAGGTGATTAAACTTTTAGAGACCAAGAAACTGCGAGAATTGACCGTATTATCCAGAGTTGGCTCCGTTGCAGGGGTTATAGATCGTGGGGATATAATTAGAGCCTTATCCCTAAAGCTCAACTGGCGCATTCCCGAATCCTATATTAAGCAAATCAAGTCCGAAGGCAAGTTCCCCATGAATTTGAACCTACTGGACATCATTTCCCAAATTTCATCTTAATAAAAAAGCCCCATTGCTGAGGCTAAGGGTATTGATCCCCCTGCCCTGTCGGGCATCCCCCTTAAAAAGGGGGAATTTTTCTTCTCCCCACTTTTTAAGGGGGCTGGGGGGGATCTAAATTTGAAACGTTTACATGGACTCTAATTTAGATTTTTTGAACTTGAAATGAAGTTAATTAAGCTAAAGCTGGAACTCTAGTGTCAACCTTAGCTTTAGTTAGGCGTTCGTAGGTTGCCCGCATTTTCAAGCCCACAATTACTTGGAGCAAGCCCGTACCATTATTAGAGCCTGGATAATCTGGATGCTTTAGTAATAGTTGGGTCATTTCCCCGTAGTTTTTAGTATCAAGATTGCTTAAATGATTCTCAATATAAACAACCTCATCAAGGCGATCGAACTGTCCATCTACTTCTAAAACAGTTACAGGATGACCATAGTAGGCATCTGAACCATAGTAAAAGCGCATTCCAGGGTAGGAACAGGTAAGTTTTTTACCACAAGGTGCCCAAGTAATATCAGATCCTTCATCAAACAGATACACTGGCTGGAAGTTTTCCACAGAATCTCTCTGCACAAGCCGAACCCGAAGAACCTTACGCTCTTTATCGTCTTTGATTAGGTTTGTGGGCAAAATTTGGATCACCACATCAGCATGGGCTTTTTGGGGATCAATAAATGCCGAGAAATCTGGACGGCGAGATTCGATCGCTTGCATGACATCAGCTAAGGTATGACCACGTTCAGCCATATCTCTTTGAATTTTCCACGCAATTTTAACTTCATCACTGAGATCGAGGTAAACGCTAAAATCTAGGAGCGATCGCACTCTTTCGTCATAGAGAGGATGCAAACCTTCAATCACAATAATGTGGTTAGGCTCGATTAATTCAGGGGGATCGAGTAAGCCAGTCTCATGGTTATAGATCGGCTTCATAATCGATTCGCCACCTTTTAAGGCTTTGATCTGCTCGTACATCAGGTCAAAATTGTTGGCGCGGGGATCAAGAGCAGTAATGCCTGTCTGCTTACGTTGTTTGCGATCAAGACTGTGGTAGTCATCCAAACAAATAACCGTCATAAATTCTTCGCCAAACAGGTCTATTAGTCGGCGTAAAAAAGTGGATTTTCCACAACCAGAATCTCCTGCCACGCCTATCAAGACAACGCGCTCGGGCTTATTGCTCATAAAACTTAAATGATCCTTTAGACTTTGTGTATTTAATACTACTTTATAGTGTTAAGTCACGCAAACGAACTAATTCTGGAAAAATTATATTTTCGTTACTACTTACTAATTCGATCGAGCAGCCATACGGAGCTAACTAACCCTAAAAAGTGAGCAAGAATGGTGTTGGTATTGGCTTGGACAATGAAAATATCGATCGGTTGGATTAGACGATTGAAATCAATATTAACAATGGCTGATTGCGGCTGGGATAAAGATTTGGCAACCAACACTCCCACAATGGTCTGCGCTCCCAGTAAAGTCACAAACATCCCCACAAAACTAATCAGTAAGCCAATTTTTAATTGCTTGATGGTATCAGCCCTAGAGGGACGGGTATCTGATGTGGTGCGGAGCTTCTTTGCGATGAGAGTATAGCGGTAGCTCCAAAATATGCTTAGATACACCGCTACAAGCCCTAAGAATGCCAAAAATGTACCTGCCCCAGTCCCAGGATTAGTACCGCCTGAGTTACCTGCATTCCGAGTAATAATCGCAAAGAGTAAAATCAAAGTGGAAATTATCGATAGTACAGCTTGTGACCAAAATCCGACCCAGCCAGCAAGGTTTAAAGCCTGCACTGTTTTTAATACATTAGTAGAGAGGGAAGTATCATCTGGGTCTTTTGTCATAATCTTGATTTAATTTGGAGGAGTTAACAAAATTCTGATATGTCCTCGCCACATTCATCCACTAAATATGAAAGCGATCGAAAACGCAAACCAACTAGCTGATCGTACAACGGATTGATCTTACACATAGCAGGAATATGGGCGACTTTGCGTCCAAATACAAATATATCTCGCTCAAAGGGGCATTGGGCAGGTATGACTTTACATAAAAATCGAGCAATTTTAGAGTCGTGAATATCTAAATGATCTAACCACTCCTTGACTGGATCTAGCGGATCGTGATGATTTTCATGGGGACTTTCTAGCTGATTTCTCAGATTTGTCATTATATTTAACTCCTGATTGAGGGCAGTACAAAATTCTTGAATTAATTTATGTTCAGTATCGGAATAATTACCATCAACTAGGGCTACCATAACGGCTGTCCGCAGAAAGTTCTGAGCTAGTGTGGCATTATTTCCAAAAACAGTAGCGATTTCACTCGGCTTAATGGGTTCTAGGTCAGTGATTTGGTTATGGTTAAGTAATTCTTGAATTAGATCTTGTTCTTTTTGACTGTACTCATTGTCGGCAGAAGCTACACTTAGTAAGCCTCTTAGCCAAACCGATAGTTGTTCTTCAGATAGTTTGGAAGAAATTTTAGGGTTAGACATAGCTGTGTTTAGATAGCTTTATTGATAGAGTATATGAAGTCTCTAGTTTTGCCCGTAAAGTTAAGATGTTCTAAAGGATTAGAGGCTTAATTGAATCTGGCCAAATAACCAAATAATTGAACCCTATCTCTAAGATCAACTAGAATAGATGCGGCTAAACATGCAATTAAGCCAGCAATTAAGTAAGTGATTGACTCTTAAAATTTTATCTATGCCCAAGCCTGATCAAAATGTTAGTTCTAGCGCTGCTCTCCAGCGTCCTCAACGTCAAAAGGCATTACCCAAGCCTTTACCCAAAAATATAGAGACTGATCCCCACATACTTACGGAAAAAGTTGCTGAACCAGTTGAAGTTTCCCCTGAAATCTCGTCCGATCAAGGTTTTGAGTTACCCCAGAGTGAATCAGCTCTACCAGAATTAAATCCAGATTCATCACAAGAAGCGATCGCAGACAAATCTAAACCCAAACTTAAACCTCAACTCAAGCCTAAGCTCAAACCTCAAGCTGTGACTGAATCCGTAGTTCTACAGAAAAATAGTCCTGAGGAAGATGAGATCTCAGTAGAATCGGTAGAATCCGTTGCCCCAGTCCTTGAAATCATCGAAGTAGAAACTATAGAAAACGATCCTGAAGAAAATATAGAAGTTTTCGATCTGAATTTAGAAATTACAGAGGTTGGATCTAAAAAAGCAAATCAAGATCAAGCGATCGCCCCATCTGAACCCATATTTTGGTGCCAAGCGGTGGGAATAGTTGCAGGGAAATATATTCCCGGTAGTGAGGCTTTTCAAAAGGGAGAACTGCTTACAAACAATGGGTTCACCTATAGAGGATATGTATTAAGTAAAGCGATTAAATCCTTAGAAAAAAAGACCGATCTATCACTAGTTCATCAGTTTGTGGTCTACCCCAAAACCAGTAAGCAGCATGGTGTAAGGTTTGAAATTTTGGCAACAGATGTCGCTAGCAAAATCGAAGAATTTGAGGATGGGCAGTTTAATATTCGGGGGCTAGTTACTAAACAACTGGAAAATTCTTTTTTAATTGAAATTCAAAGAAGACCAGAATATCTACACCCCAGTCAGTACGATCGCTTTACCCTAGAAGTGAGAGGAACTCTACCTGCTGAGTTAGTTCAACAATTAATCTATTTGAAGTGTCAACTAACTGAAAATTATTTAAGTCTTATAAATTACGAGCATCTAGCCTGCCCCATTGTTACCAAGGGAACTAAATCCGAATCCAAAACCGAAAAACCGATCTTAAAGCCCAAAGCTCCAAACCTAGAATCCATAGAATCTGAGCCATTTTCCCCAGATCGAGCCCCTTAAGATTAGTGCTGCCTTAAAAATATTAGGAAATCATGGGTAATACTCAAACTTTTTTAAGCTGGAAAACGGGCGGTAGGTTTGCAGGAAAAGTTCTAGTCACCTGCTTTTGTGCGATCGCTTTAGTCGGGGAAAATTTGCACGCTGCCCAAGATAGTAACCCGATTATGCAAATGGGAATTATCCAAAGGTTTGGCGAAAATCCTCAAGACAAGCTCACGCTTAAGGCTGCTAAGGGCGATAAACTCAAACTTACTTTTAAGGCTAATGATGGCAAACTGCTTACCGTCAAAGCGGATGAAGTCGCCATTGAAATATTTCAGCAACCTCTAAGTAGACCCAGACTAGAAGAAAAAATTATTCTGAGTAATCATCGCAGCTTTGAAAATGCCGCAGCCAGTGCCTACCGTTGGCGAGCTAGGGGAATTCAAACCGAAATTGCTCAACCTCGACGCTGGCAGGTGTGGGCAAAAAGAAGCATTTATGATGCCTATCCTTTGAGTAGTCTTTTAACCTATTACTTAAAAATTCAAGGACATAATCTGTTTCAATTAAATCGCAAGGTGATTACCCAGCAGCCCTTAGTGTCTTGGGTCATAGGAGGCTATCGCTATAATCGAGATACCTTGGATATTTCTAGCGATCAGGGCTTAATTATCGTTAATCAAAGACGGTATGCAGGCAGCCTGCGGCTCCAAAAAAATGCTCACCAAGGCTATACCCTAGTTAACCTCGTTCCCCTAGAAACCTATTTGCGAGGAGTTGTACCCCATGAAATTGGCTATAAAGCTCCCTATCCTGCGGTTTTAGCACAAGCGATTTTAGCCCGTACCTACGCCCTTGCCAGTCGTCATCGCTTCGCCGTGGATGATTATCAGCTATGTTCTACGACTCAATGCCAAGTTTATCGGGGCTTGGAAGAAACTAGTGAATTGGCAGATCGGGCGATCGCTGAGACCACGGGTCAGGTTTTAACTTATAACAATAAAGTCATTGATGCCCTGTATTCATCTACGACTGGGGGGATGACCGCAGACTATAACGACCTATGGGATGGCAGAAAACGACCTTACCTCAGATCGGTTTTAGACTCAGTTAAGCCATTTGATCCTAAAAAGTTAGACCTATCTAGTGAAAGTAGTTTTAAGGCTTTTATAGAGCAGAAAGAAGGCTTTAATGAAGAAGGTTGGGATGCCTTTCGCTGGAAAGCTGATAGCACCATGGAAGAGATTAAAACCACGGTTAGGGAATTTTTACGTTTGTCAGGGGATAGTGAAACTAAATTTAATGAGATTAAAAGCATACGCATAGCAAAGCGATCGCCTTCGGGACGAGTTTTAAAAATAGAGGTGGAAACTGACACAAAGACAATTCTGCTGGAGAAAGATGAAATTATTGATGCCCTATATGCTCCCAATAGTACGTTTTTTTACCTTCAGCCTTTGTACGAAGAACCTAAATCAACTACGCCGAGACGACGGAAAGTGGAACTTCCTAAAGCCTCAACAGCAGTGAATACTAATCCGATCAAAGGCTATACCTTTATTGGCGGTGGATTGGGTCATGGTGTGGGTATGAGCCAAACTGGTTCCTATAAATTGGGCAAATTAGGTTGGTCTTATCAAAAGATTTTGAGCTTTTATTTCACTGGAGCAAAATTACAAACCCTGAAACCAGAATTTCTGTGGACGGCGGCGGAACTATCATCCCAGTGATCAGCTTTAATAAGTTTTATGATCGATGCTAATAATTTTCTCTCATCTGTTTTGGCATGCAGACTCCCATACTTAACCCAAGAAAGAATTACTATAGAGAGTAGAAATACCTAGGAGTTATATGATCCCACCCAGAGATGTCCAGATCCTCCCGATCGCCCCTGAAACCCTAGCTTTACGCTGCCGTAGTTGGAATCGCCTCCGCTTTGAAATGGAGTACGCCTTAGAACGAGGGACAACGGCTAATTCATTTTTAATTCAAGGTGTTAAAACGGTGCTGATCGATCCCCCAGGGGCTACATTTACAGGGATTTTTCTAGAGCGGCTACAACAAAGAATTCATATTAAAGAACTGGACTATGTAATTTTGGGGCATATTAATCCCAACCGCATGGAAACAGTTATAGCCATGGCAACCCTGAATCCTAACATTACCTTTGTCTGTTCTAATGCAGGGGCGATCGCCATTAAAAATATTTTGGAAAAATCCGATGATGCTGCAAAAATTAGGGCCTTAAAAATTACTACAGTTAGAGGCGATGAAGTTTTAGAGGTAGGTAAAGGGCATACCCTGCAATTTGCAAATGCTTCTACGCCTCGCTATCCCGATGGGTTATGTACTTTCGATCAAAAAACCCAAGTTCTCTATACAGATAAGTTATTTGGAGCGCATATTTGCGGGGATCAATTATTTGATGAGGGTTGGACAGGGCTATTAGAAGATCGCCGTTATTATTTTGACTGCGTGATGGCAAATCAAACCCGCCAACTCGAAAGCATTATGGATCGACTGGCGGAATTCACCGTAAGTTTTTATGCCCCAGGTCATGGCCCGATGCTGAAGTACGGGCTAAGTCAACTCCTGATTTCCTATCGCCAATGGAGTGAAGCTCAAAAGCAGAAAAATATCTCTGTGGTTTTAATCTATGCTTCTGCCTACGGAAATACCACGATTTTGGGACAGGCGATCGCTCGTGGCATTACTAAAGCTAACGTTGCTGTAGAACTAATTAATTGTGAATCAGCTACACCTGAAGAAATTAAAACGGCGATCGAAAAATCTTCGGGATTTATGATTGGCTCTCCCACCTTGGCAGGGCATCTACCTACTCAAGTCCAAACTGCTCTGGGGCTAGTATTGGCAAATGCGCCCAAGGGTTCCATTGCTGGGGTATTTGGTTCCTTCGGGTGGAGCGGTGAAGCGGTAGATATTATAGCCGACAAGCTCAAGGATGCTGGCTTTACTCTAGGTTTTGAACCAATTCGGGTCAAATTTACACCGACTGAAACCACCTTACAACTCTGCGAAGAAACTGGCACAGATTTTGCCCAAGCTCTGAAGGCGGCTAAAAAAATTAGAAATACCCTGAATCCTGGTAGCACCATCGAGCAGGCGGTGGGTAGAGTTGTGGGCTCTCTATGTGTTGCCACGGTGCAAAAAGGTGATGTGCGGACGGCGATGCTTGCCTCTTGGGTAGCTCAGGCAACTTTTAATCCTCCAGGATTTACGATCGCTGTGGCTAAAGAAAGAGCCATTGAGTCTTATTTACATCTAGGCGATCGCTTTGTGCTAAATATTCTGGATCAGAGTAAACAGTTGCAGAAATACTTTCTGAAAAAATTTGCCCCAGGGGAAGACCGATTCCTTGATATTGCTACTGAGCCTGCCCAAAATGGTGCCCCGATTTTAACTGAAGCCTTGGCATATTTGGAATGTCAGGTGGAACAACGCATGGAAGCAGGGGATCACTGGATTGTCTATGCTGTGGTCGATCAGGGTAAAGTTTTACAAGCCAATGGAATTACTGCCGTACATCACCGTAAATCGGGCGGATATTATTAACACAATTAATTGCCTATACTGTTACCCGAAGCTATGAAGAGCATGTTAGTTGTTGAAATGTATTTGTTTCTGTCTGAATATTCAGGATTTTCCGATTCCGATTCCTGAGCGAGCGAGTTGCAGCCCAAGATAAAATTGAGAGGTACAGTCATAGGAGCAAGATGATGGTAGTTCGACAACCTCGATATAGCAAAGAAGAGTTTGCTCGGCGGGGTGATGAAATCTATGAAACTCAGGTGCGATCGCAAGTTGAAGAAGGGAATCATGGCAAAATAGTTGCTATTGATATTGAGACTGGAGATTTTGAGGTAGCCAATTTAGCAATTTTAGCAGTTGATCGACTTTATGAACGTAAACCCGATGCTCAACCTTGGGTGATTCGGATTGGATATAGAGCCGTCTTCCGTTTTGGTAGTCGCAGCCTGAGAAGGCCAGTATGATGTTTGGTGTGGCAGCAAAGATAAAACTGTTAGAATATGGCAACTTAGCTAGGTGAAGACAAAACATTATGTTAACCCTCAGTTATCCACACATCGAAAAAAGCGACCATCAGTCTGCACATTTGCAACGCTTGCCGCGGATTAGAATTTCCCAGATCGTCATGGACTATATTGCCTATGGTTGGTCTGTAGAAGAGATCTGTCGTCAGCACCTTTACTTAACCCTAGCCGAAGCTCATGCAGCAATGGGTTATTACTTTGACCATCAAGAAGAAATTGACCAAGAAATCAAGCAAGAATGGCAGCAACTGCAAGAAAATATGATTCAAGCTACCAATTCACCTTTCTACATTCGTATGAAAGCTAAAGGACTGCTATAAATGGCTGTTGCGTTGTATATGGATGTTCATGTTCCCCAAGCGATTACCGAACATTTACGTCGCCGAGGTGTAGACGTATTGACAGCATTTGAGGACAGAAATATAGAACTGCCTGACAATCAACTTTTAGTCAGAGTTACGGAGCTCAACCGTGTTCTCTTTACCCAAGATATTCGCTTTAGAGTTTTAGCCGAAACTTGGCAGATAGAAGGAACCCCGTTTTCAGGTTTAATCTTTGGTCATCAACTTGGAGGCACGATTGGTCAATTTGTTAAGGATTTAGAATTGATTGCTAAGGCTTCTGAACCTGATGAATGGATCAACGCGGTTGAGTATATCCCGTTCAAGTGAGATCCAGGCACATAATTTTTATCGGTGGGCGAGCGATGTCTAAATATGTGGCACTATACATAACAAAAAACTAACACTCCCCAACAATAAACGGACAGGAGATTTTAGTGGTGCTTTCAAGGGTTATCCGTTGCCCTAGAGCTTTAAATTTATGTCCTAAGTTGTCTCTTAAGAAATTTGATCATGAACGGAATAAAAAACCAGTTGGGAGAACCTACTATAATGAATCTAGGGCAGAAACATTTCTTAACGTAAATCTAATGGAGAAACTAGCTTGGCAGTGGCATTTTCACGAAAAGACCTATCAAATCTCCTATACCTGCAAAGGCGAAGATCAAACTAATTTACCCGCTGTTTTGTTAATCCACGGATTTGGGGCTTCCATCGGTCATTGGCGACATAATATTCCTGCTTTAGCTACGGTTAGCCGAGTGTATGCCATTGACTTAATTGGGTTTGGAGCCTCGGATATGCCTAAGCCCAGTGATGATTTTCATTACACCTTTGAGACTTGGGGCACTTTAATTAGCGATTTTTGTCGAGAAGTGATTGCTAGCCCTACGATTTTAATTGGAAATTCCATCGGGGCGATCGCCGCCATGCAAGCTGCGGTGATGTCTCCCGAATTAGTGATCAAGACGATTTTAATTAATTGTTCCCTTAGGTTATTGCAAGAAGAAAAACAGCTCACTCTGCCATGGTATCGACGGGTCGGAACTAAATTTATGCAAAATGTGTTGAGTAATCGGGCGATCGCCCAGTTATTTTTTGATCAGGTGCGTAAACCTCAAGTCGTGCGGAAAATTTTAAGCCAAGCTTACGTCCGCAAAGAAGCCATTACCGATGAATTAGTAGATATTTTAGTTAAACCAGCCCAAAATTTTAGTGCTGTAGATGTATTTGTTGCCTTTATCAGCTATTCCCAAGGCCCTACCCCCGAAAGCTTATTAGTTAAATTACCCTGTGAGGCGATTATACTTTGGGGCGAAAATGATCCTTGGGAAGCGATCGCCTTGGGTCGAGAGTTTACAAAATTTCCCTGTGTTTCGCAATTTATTCCCATTGCCAACGCTGGACATTGCCCCCAAGACGAAGCCCCCGAAGAAGTTAATGCGATTTTAATCTCTCTACTGACGACAAAGCTGGAATCCATAACCTGAAAAAATTAGATTTCTTCAAAGCTCAATCAATGTCCAATTCTAAGTTACAGACTGATTTGCAGGTTGTGAAGCAATTTTTTGAATTTATTGATTGGACTGAGAAATTATAGAAACAGCACCCACAGAGTTTATAAAACCAGAATTTGTAAAACAGGATACTGAGCTCATATGAGCGATCACTTTAACGGGCTGAAGAGGTTGAGTAAGTTGCATGATGGAGTAGATATTTTCTGAAAATCTTACTAGTTAATGCGATCGCTAAATTTTACAGTTTTAAATCTTTATTTTCTTGATTAACCCAAGTACTTAAAATCAAAAACATAAAGCAATTACACAAAGATAATTTAGTGTAGATTGAGTTAAAGTTAAAAAATTTTATGAATTATCTATATCTACATGGCTTTGCCTCCAGCCCAAAATCTGGAAAAGCGATATTTCTCCAAGAAAAATTTGCCCAAATAGGACTAACTCTAAATGTACCAGATTTAAACCTAGGTGACTTCACGACCATTACTCTGAGCAAACAATTAGATTATCTACAAACTGAATATGGCAACTCGCCTTTGGCTGTGATTGGTTCTAGTTTGGGTGGATATTTAGCATTACAAATGGCGATCGCTAATCCACAAGTTCAAAAATTAATATTATTAGCACCTGCCTTTAAGTTTAGTTCCACTCTAGAACAAGGCTTGGGATCGGAGGAGATCGCCCAATGGCAAACTACAGGTACCAGAGAATTCTATCACTACGGGTTAGATCAACCTCTACCTTTAAATTATGAATTTTTAATCGATGCTCGAACCTACTTGCCTAAATCCTTGGATCGAGAAGTACCAACTTTAATTATCCATGGAGCAAATGATGAGGTTGTACCCTGTAATCTCAGTCTGGATTTTGCTAAGGAACGCTCTGATGTCACCTTAGAAATTGTCGAAAGCGATCACAGCCTAGGAAATGTAGTTGATTTAATTTGGCAGCGCACTCAGACATTCTTAAATCTTAGATAAAATTCCAGTGATGGCAGACTGCGGCTTGTCCCCGATATCCACCCTGTGCATCAATCAGATTCCAGGCGATCGCATTTTGGAGCAGAAATCTTTTCCCAGTTTTAGAAATTCTGACGCCACTATAGTTATCGATGTAGCCTTGCTCAGACACAGTTTTTAATAACAGCTATATCCCGTTTAATTAGCTATAAAAGTGCTGAATTCAAAAATCAAGAAATTATGAAACTCACGGAAATTCAGAAAAATATTGCAATCTCTCTGCTTAGTTTTGGGCTATTTGGAATTTGTTTATTAATAGCTATATTAATCGAACCTAATACTTTGGAAAAACTTTTTTCGGCTAAATCTATAGAAGAAATCGAAAGTGATAAAAGTATATTAGACAAAGCTGGTTATTACTATGACCTAACTGCCTATGCAGCCATGACTCTTAAAGATAAGTGTATAGCATTTTATCCAATGTTTCCATGGATTGTTAGAAATTTATTTCGTCCCCATACTTTTGAACAAGGCATTATAGGATTAAAAATTATTTCATTTATCTGCTTTACAGTAGGGATTCCAGTATTTTTTTCTCTATGCCGAAATATTGATATTAAACACAATACTGCATTTCTATTAACTTTAATGTATACAATTAGCCCGATGGCAATTTTCAGAGTTATTGGATATACAGAAGGTCTTTTTTCTTTACTAAGTTTGATTTTAATATGGCTTATTACCAACACAAAATTAAATAAGATAATTATTTATATTTTTCTCTTTTGCACTGTTTTTATAATGTCATTAACTCGCCCTGTAGCTATACAAATCACTTTTTCTGTTCTAGCGAGTTTAATAACTATTGGGTTAATTGAAAAGCTAAAAAATAGACTAAATTGGTATGATACTTTTCAAATTATGAAAGCTAAATATAGCCACTTTATATATCAATCATTGATAATAATTATTGCCGTAATTATTGGCTATAGTATTTATGGATTTATTTGTGCTGAATTAAGAGGTGACTTCTTTGCACCATTTAATGATCAGAAGCTATGGGGAAAAGCTCTGGGATTTTACCCGCAAATATTTGTATCCCTAGAGTATCCATTATTTGAACAAATGTCTTTATTCTTTCCGATTATTTTAGGAGTAGGAACAATTCTTTGCTTATATAGCTTTATTAAAGAGACTGAAATTAAAGTTTTTATACCTTCCCTTAATTTTATATGGTTAGTAATGATGCTTTATCCATCTATTTTAATTTGTGCCTACTTATTAGTATTTATATTTAAGTTAATTACAAAAGCTAAAATATCAACAGTTAATTTATCTTCATCTCAGAAAGCAAAGGATTTATTTTCAACCTATATATTTTGGTTTTGCTTTAGTTTTGTGATCAGCCATATTTTAATTAACTTATTTACTGTTAATAAGATATATAGCCTTGCCCGTTTCACTTTTAGTTTGCCATTCTTTTTTATTTATTTAGCCTATATATTAAAAAACAATATAAATATCAGAGTTAATAATATTTTGAAATGGTTTATCTTGGTGGAAATTATCGCATTAGTTGAGCAATGGGTACGCTATGGTCGAAATCTATGGATTGGATAATCTCACATAAAATTCCAGTGATGGCAGACTGCGGCTTGTCCCCGATATTTGCCCTGAGCATCAATCAGATTCCAGACGATCGCATTTTGGAGCAGAAACCTTTTCCCAGTTTTAGAAATTCTGACCCCACTATAGTTATCAATGTAGCCTTGCTCAGATACGGTTTTTAATAACAGCGATCGCTCGACTTGCTCAATTGCGGAAGCGGAATGTCGGGATGGTAGGTTTGTAAGCTCTTGCCAACTCAATTCAAATAATTTTAAAGCGGTTTGATTGCCGTAGTTAAAGATGGGATCGGGATCGGTATTATGGGAAACCACCATGCAGGGTGCATAAAACAGACGCTTTGCTAATTCCCAAACTCCTTCTTGCTCGCCCGAATGCTCGATCAGGAGTTCTGTATTTGTAAGGTTCTTAAAGCTTTGAGTTAAAAGCCCAACATGATCGGCTAAATATTGATTATCAGAACTGGGCTCCAGCATTCTTTGATTTATGGTATTTACTGGTTTTTTGTGTAGAGGGGCATAAAAAAGCTTAGAAGTCTTGCCCCTTAATACTCCCTAATTATTTTTTTGCAGCTTCTTCGTCACGGCTAGCGGTTTGGATATAAAGAATTAATAAAAAAGCAGTAGGTACAAATACTGCCATTGCTGTTGCTACTAATCCTAAAAAGTTGACTTCCATGATTCTAATATCTCCTGATTTTAAAAAGTTTTATATGACAAATAATGACTAGTATAAGTCTAGCTGATTGATGGTGATTAGGATTAAATCCAAGTTAACCAGACAAGTTATCACGATCAATTTACTACTCCACTTTAAAATTTGACCAGAAAATATGAACAGAATTTTATATTTTACCCAGCGATCGCCCTACGCCCGTAAAGTTAGAATATTACTAGCGGAGAAAAAACTAAGCTATGAATTGCAAGAAGTAGATTTAGCATCCAGATCGCCAGAGTTTTATCAGCTTTCACCTCTAGGCAAAATCCCTGTATTTGTGGATGAAGATGGGACTAAGCTTTGGGATTCGACCTTGATTGCGGAATATTTGGATGAAGTATATCCCGAACCGAGATTTTATCCAGACTTAATTAAATTGCAATGCCGTCAGTGGGAAGAAGTTGGGGATGCGATCGCCGATCATGCTGTTTCAATCTGGATGGAAAAACGTAAGGGCGATCAAGCTAGTGTGGCAAATTGCGATCGCCTACAAGGAATTATTAATCGCCTTTTAGGAGCCTGTGAGCAAAAATTATCGGCAACGACCTATCTGATGGGAGAAACTTGGACAATTGTTGATGTGGCGGTTTTATCAAGTTTGGGTTACTTAAGCTTAAGGATTGGAGAAGATTGGAAAAATAAATATCCTCTTTTAGCTAAATGGTTTGCAGGTTTACATCAACGCCAATCAGTTCAACTTACGATTCCGATCGCTTAAGCACTAAATTTCATGAACGAAATAGATATACCCGATCAGCCTGAATCCTCAGATAAGATTGCTCTAGATAAAACTACAAGTGCGATCGCTCTAATTTTAGTAATTACCCTATCGTCGATATCTGGGGTGGTGATATTTTTATTGGCGATCGCTGTGGCTTTGGATAAAGTTAGCTTTATTGAGGCTAAGGATATTCTTAGTTTGGTTTTACTTGTAATTGGAACATTAACAGGATCGGCTGTGGGTTTTTATTTTGGTGCATTAGGGTTTAATCGGGGCAAAAATTCCTAAGGGTAATGTCATAATTTGTTGTGAATTAAGTTGATAAAAAACTATGAGTGCAATAAATTGGACGACTGAAGCCGAAGCCAAATTAAAAGAGGTACCTTTTTGGGGGAGATTTTTGGTACGCAGAGAAGTGGAAAAGTTTGCACGGGGAATGGATGCCACTGAAGTAAACTCGGATATCTATGACTTGGCAAATCAAAAGTAGCAATCTATGGGTAAAAAGGGCTGACTTACTTGTTAATAGTGGATTAGATCTGATTTCGGGCTTTGAGGTTGAGGTATCTATCTACGATCAGCTCACTAATCTGATTGGCGGGAGCATCTAAAACTAGAACTCCTTTTTGCTGTAAAGAAGCAAAGGCAACCTGACGTTGGGCAATTAAATCTAAGGCAACGGAACGAGTGTAGGCAGATTCTAAATCTGAAGAAGTCCCATTGGCAATAATATCAACTTGGGGATCTCGCAGGGCAATACAAAAGGGTAAATACCGCGATCGCAATCTACCTAAAGCTGATAACAATTCACTAGAAGCAGTACCATCGATAATATCGGTAATTACCACTACCAAGGCTCTGCGGCTTTGTTGCTTTGTTAAAGTGGTCACAGCATTTACATAGTCTGACTCAATGATTTCAGGCTGGATTGGAGTTAGTCGTTCAATTAATTTAGGTAATTGTTTTTGTCCACGTTCGGGAGGAATCCAAGTATGAATTTGTCGATCGAATACGCCCACGCCCACGCGATCGCCACGAGTTAAACCAGCTAAAGCCAAACATAAAGTCGCATTCAAGCCATAATCAAATCGATTTACATTTTGGACTTTTTGGGTCATTAAGCGTCCCCGATCCAACAGGATAATGAGGGTTTGCTCTTGTTCTGGCTCCAAGACTCTAATTAAAGGGCGATTACGTCGGGCTGTGGCTTTCCAATCTATTAGTCTCGGATCGTCTCCGATGGCATATTCGCGCAATTCCGAAAATTCTGTCCCCAGTCCAAATCGCTTTTTGTTTTTCATGGCTCCCGTGGATTGCAAAGTTAGCTTAATTGAGAGCGATCGCAGGGCTAATAAATCTGGATAGACCGCAACTTTTTGCACCGCAGGAACTTTCCAATCATGCCAAGCTAGTCCCCAAGCCCCTAATTGTCGAATTTGGATGTCTCCCCAACTAAATTCTCCACGACTAAAGGGACGCACTGTGTAGGCCAAATCTTGGGCGGTATTGGGCGCAATGGTGGCAGTAAGAATAGCTTCAGAAATGCCAAAATCTTGGGGATAATAATCGCAAATATTAATAATGGCGGGTTTCTTGGTCTGCTCCGATGCTGTAACCAAGATATTGACAGGGTTATCTCTATTGATCGAGAGTCTGGATAAATGCGTTCTAGTTACCTGCACTCGACGGGACTTGGCATGGCGGGCATCTAAAAAGGCGATCGCTAAAACCGCACCATCAAAGCCAAATATGATTTTTAGGGATTCAATTAATCTAATCTGGGGATCAAAAATACCTGCCACACCTGCGGCGATCGCTATCCCTGCAATTAATATTAGGTAAAACCTTTGGGTAGGTATCATTTTGCTCAGACCTATAGATTAAATACGATTAGATTAAATAAAATTAATTCTCCTATCTTTCTGAAGGTTATGCCAATTAATTCTCTATGTTCTATTTGGTTTGAGCAAGAATTAGGGGAAAAATGAAAATTTGCCTGAAGTCCCACTATGATATTTCTATAGTTTTCTTGGAGTTGTATTTGTGATAGAAACTAAAACTAAGCAGCCTGAGGTTGAAAATCACCTGTATTGGTTTGAGCAAGGTACGGTTTTACTGAAACAAAATCTCTATGCTGAAGCGATCGCCTCCTTTGATATGGCAATAGAGATGCATCCTGAATATCCCCAAGCATGGCATTATCGAGGTACAGCCCTCCGCAAGTCTCAGAGATACGAGGAAGCGATCGCCTCCTTTGATATGGCAATTAAGTTTAAACCCAGTTATCACCAAGCATGGAATTTTCGAGGTGTAGCTCAGTTTATGCTTGCCCAGCACCGTGATGCCATAGCTTCCTTTGATAAAGCGATCAGGTTGAAATACGATCATTATCAAGCTTGGAACAATCGGGGTAGTGCTTTAGTTGGGCTAGGCAATTATCAAGAAGCAATCCTTTCCTACGATGAGGCGATTCGGTTTCATCCTAACTTTTATCAAGCTTGGAATAATCGGGGCAATTTAATGAGAAAGCTCCATCAATTTAGTAAAGCCCTCGCCTGTTATGAAGAAGCTCTAAAATATCAATCTAATCTCTATGAGACTTGGAATAATAAAGGTACGGTTTTAGCGAGTCTTGAACAGTTTGATCAGGCGATCGCTGCCTACGGACAAGCCATCAGAGTTAAACCCGACTACTATTTACCTTGGTACAATCGGGGGCAACTATTTGTTACCTTAGAACGTTATCAAGAGGCGATCGCTTCATACGATCAAGCCCTCAAGCTGCAACCCCAATCCTTGGAAGCCCTCAATGGTAGAGAGACAGCGGTACAAAGACTCCAATCCTCCAAGGATCATGAAAACGCAGAAGTAAGTAATTCTTTAGCACATCCCCCAGAGGATTAAACCATTATCCAAGATCTCGATGATTCAGCAGAAAATCACCCAAGTTGCCAATCGCAAAATTATTGATGGGAGAACAAATCTTCGTAACCCATTAAATCTAAATCAACCAAAGTATGTAAGTAGTTAAAACTGCTATGGGCTAACTCATATCGGTTTTCTCGTTTTAGCATCTTCGTCAGTTTATTTTTCATCGAGACTAAAAAACGCACGTCATTAGCAGCATATTTTAGTTGTTGCTCAGAGAGTTCGTAGGCACTGCCCCAATCTGAAGAGCCAGCACTTTTATCTAACTCCACTTGCTCTAATTCTTTAACTACTTCCTTGAGTCCATGCCTGCTGCTATAGGTACGGGCAAGCTTACTGGCAATTTTTGTACAGAATATTGGATTGGTAAAGATGTCTAAATGGACTTTTAAGGTACAGATGTCAAACCTAGCATAGTGAAATACCTTAGTCACATTACTAGCTTCCATTAATTGTTTAATATACGGCGCTGATTTCAATCCCTGAGCTATGCGAACTACAGTTACATGATCTTGATCGTCACAAATTTGGATTAAACATAGGCGATCGCGGCGGGGAATTAATCCCATAGTTTCTGTATCAACTGCGATCGCTTCACAACCTAGATAGTGTTCAAGAGTCTCAAGATTAACATCATTATCAAAAACCTGAAAGTTGGGGATCATATAAGGTACTTAAATTGCATGCTTGATAATTAAAACATTTGATCATCAGAAATAATCTTTAATCTATGGTGATGCTATATTCAAACAAAAATTCAAATAATTTAACCCGTTCTTAACTATATCTTCCGTGTTTGTTAACCTTATAGCCCCCATTGAAGTTGTAATGTTTATTACTGATAACTTGTACAAATTTCTCAACAACATCTAACGGACTAGGAAATATGATCTTTTTCACAACAAGTTTACGTCGTCTTGCCACGACTTCAGCCGTAGCTATCTCAGTAGTGCTTGGGACGGCAATGTCAGCCAGTGCCCAGACCGTAACCTTAAATGGGGCAGGGGCAACCTTTCCAGAACCTTTGTATCAAAGATATGCTGCTGAATTTGCCAAGCAAAATCCTAATATCAAAATCAACTACCAAGGAATTGGCAGTAGTGGTGGCATCAGACAGTTTACTGCTGGAACGGTGGACTTTGGCGGTAGTGATGCAGCCATGACCGATGCTGAAATTGCCAAAGCTCCTAAAGGGGTAATCTTGGTACCTACTGCTGGCGGAGCTGTAGCAGTTATTTTTAACGTGCCTGGAGTAGAAAAACTCAAGCTTTCACGCTTCAACTTACCAGGAATTTTCACTGGACAAATTAAACGCTGGAACGATCCTAGAATTGTCAAAGACAACCCAGGCGTAACTCTACCTGATTTACCCATCCGACTAGCTGTCCGTGCCGATGGTAGTGGTACAACCTTTATATTTACCAACCACCTTTCAGCAATTGATGCGTCTTTCCGTAAATTAGTAGGAGCTGGAACCGCCCCTAAATGGGTAGCTAGCCCTCTCAAAGGTAAAGGAAATTCGGGTGTAGCGGGTGTAGTTAAACAAACTACTGGAGCCATTGGCTACGTGGAGTACAGTTTTGCTAGAAATGGTAACCTAGAAACCGCTTTACTCCAAAATAAAAAGGGGCAGTTCGTTTCCCCAGAACTAGCTAATGCCAACAAGGCTCTAGCAACCTTCAAGTTCCCTGAGAACTTCAGAGTTTTTGAAGGCGATCCCACCGATGGCTATCCTATTGTCGGTCTCACTTGGTTGTTAGTTGCTAAAGAGTACGAACCTGCTAAGGCTGCCGCAGTTAAAAAGTTTGTACAGTGGGCGCTTACCTCTGGGCAAAAAATCAACCCTTCTCTAGAGTACACTCAGATTCCAGATGCAGTAGCCAAGAGAGCTATTCAAGTTGTTAACAGCTCTGTTAAATAGTTAACACAAAGTGACAAATAAGGGACTGAAAATTTTTCCAGTTCCTCCATAAATCTAATTATCCTAAAGGAAAATTGCTGATGGCAAGTTATTCTGAATCCACAATCCCTGCCCAATCCGAAGTTGATCTTAAAACCTTTGATACAACTGGTTACATCCTCGAAAATGGATTTACGATCCTAGTCAAATTCTTTGGGCTAGGACTTTTGGCGATGATGCTATTTGTCATCGTAGTAGTTGCCTTTCGGGCGTTACCTGCCATCCAACACTTTGGTCCAGGTTTTATATTTGAAACTGAATGGAATGTTGCTGCCGATGAGTTTGGGGCTGCGCCATATATTTACGGTACTCTAGTTAGCTCGGCGATCGCTATTTTATTAGGTGCTCCTGTGGGCATAGCGATCGCCTTAACAACTAGCGAAAACTTTGTTAGTAAAAACATACGGATGCCGATTGCCTACACAGTCGAACTAATTGCTGCGATTCCTAGTGTAATTATCGGTTTGTGGGGTATTTTTACATTTGTACCTGTGATTAAACCCTTCCAAGATTGGTTACATCTGAATTTTGGCTGGTTTCCTCTGTTTAGTACCGAGTCTTCGGGATTCAACATGATGACTGCTGGTGTTTTACTTTCAATTATGATTTTGCCAACCGTAGCTTCTATTTCTAGAGATGTTTTGATTGCTGTTCCTCCAGAATATCGCAGTGCTTCTATGGGTTTAGGTGGAACTCGTTGGGAAACAATTACGAGAGTTATACTACCTGCTGCTGCGCCTGGGATTTTGGGTGCAATCATGCTCTCTTTGGGTCGAGCTTTGGGTGAAACCATGGCAGTAACAATGGTAATCGGGAATACTGCTCAAATTAGTGCTTCCCTATTAGATTCTGGCTATAGCATTCCTGCGGTAATAGCTAACGAATTTGCTGAAGCTGCTGGCGATCTGCACCCAGGAGCACTTTTGTATTTGGGTCTAATTTTATTTGCACTAACTCTGATTGTAAATATTGGAGCCGTTTTATTAGTACAACTATTTACCAAAGATTAGGAAGCAATTAAAATGACCAATCAACTCCACGATCCTGAATTAATTGCTTTAACTGTTCCCATGACAGGCATGAGATCTAACTTTAGTAAAGTTATGACCCTTCTCGCCTTTGCCTTAACTGGGTTGGCATTGATTCCATTAGGGTCGATTTTATTTCAAATATTCTCCAAAGGGCTGCCATATTTAACCCCTGATGTTTTTACCTCGTTACCTGCTGCGGTGGGTGAGCAAGATGTCAAAAATGGCTTTGCTAATGCCATTCTTGGGACTTTACTGATGGTGGGAGTTGCTTCCCTTGGGGCTATTCCCTTTGGCGTGATGGCTGGGATTTATCTATCAGAATTTGGTAAAGAACAACCCAAAACTGCTGGTTATATCCGCTTTGCAACCCGAATTTTAAGTAGCGTTCCATCGATTGTGGTCGGGGTATTTGCCTATGGGGTAATTGTGGCTAACTTTAAGAGTTTTTCTGCCTTGGCGGGTAGCTTTGCCCTTGCAACAATTATGCTGCCGATTGTTACTTTAACTTCCGAAGAAGCCTTAAAGCTAATTCCTACAAGTGTCCGTCAGGCTTCTGCAGCGTTAGGAGGTAATCGGTTTCAAACTACTTTTCGGATTGTGGTATCAGCGGCTCTGCCTGGGATTACTACTGGTGTTCTGCTAGCTGTGGCTCGGGTAGCTGGGGAAACAGCGCCTTTGTTATTTACAGCATTATCCAGTCAAGACTGGCCCCAAGGCTTATTTAATCCGGCTCCCTCTTTAGCTGTTTTGATTTACCAATATTCTACTTCTGCTTACCCCGAACAAAATAGATTGGCTTGGACTGCTGCGGCTGTGTTACTTATATTAGTAATCATAGTAAACGTAGTATCTCGCCTAGTTACCCGCGATCGCCTAAGTACTCGTTAGTCTTTCTTTAGCCAATATGCAAAACCCTAACACCCCTCCTAAAACAACTTCTTCAGAAACAGTGAACCAAAATAGTAATCAAGGTAGTGATATTAAAGTATCTGCCATTCAAGTTAAGGATTTGAGTTTTTACTATGGCACCCTAAAAGTGCTTCAAGGCGTAAATCTAGACTTTCGGCAAAATCATGTTACCGCCATGATTGGTCCTTCTGGCTGTGGTAAGTCCACACTATTAAAAGCCCTTAACCGCATTGGCGAATTGGAGAGCAAGATTAAAATTGACGGCAAAGTTGAGTTCTTTGGTCAGAATATCTACGATCCTAAGGTAAATATTAATCGCCTACGCAGTCAGATTGGGATGGTTTTCCAAAAGCCAAATCCCTTCCCTACTAGCATTTATGATAATATTCTTTACGGGGTTAGGATTGCTGGACTCAGTAAAAACCGTGAAGAGCTAGATGAAACTGTGGAAACTGCCCTCAAAGGTGCGGCTCTGTGGAACGAAGTTAAAGATAAGTTGAAAAAGTCCGCATTGGGACTATCAGGTGGTCAACAACAACGTCTGTGTATTGCCCGATCTCTAGCAGTAAAGCCCAAGGTTTTATTAATGGATGAGCCTTGCTCGGCACTTGATCCTATTTCTACTCTAAAGGTGGAAGAGTTAATTTCAGAACTGCGGACTACCCTAACCATCGTGATTGTGACCCACAATATGCAACAGGCTTCACGGGTTTCTGACTATACTGCTTTCTTTAATACCGATGAAAGTCGAATTGGTAAAATGGTGGAGTATGATCAAACTGCCAAAATCTTTACAAATGCTTCTAATTCTGCAACTAGGGATTATGTAGCTGGTTTATTCGGTTAATTTGGGTTAGGTTTTAAGTTTCGATCCCCACCTTAAAAATGGGGGAGAAGATTATGAAGAGATTAAATCCTTATATTTGAATTAATGGCAGTCTTTATGGGCTGTTTTTTTGTACCCAGAGATAATCCTCGGTGGTATTGCAGTTGAATAGCATTTCAGGATCAACATCAGGAATTTCCATAACTAGAGATTGCGATAACCAACCATGAAAGGATAATTGCCTAGTTTGAATATACGTCCCTAAGCTTTGGGCGCAATTGCAACGATAAAATCCACACATTGGTTCCCAACCCCTAGAATTTCGAGGTAAGTAAGTAAGCGATCGCCTCTGGGGGCAAATTTATTAATTCCTGACTCCACAGCTTAATCACATCAGATTTGAGATTTGGTAAATCACAGGCGAGTAAAAGAATCCAATCAGTTTTTAGCCCAGCCTTTAGAAAAGCCTCAAAAAAACAAGATAAACCTAAAGCGAATCCTGTTAAGGGACTTTTGGGTTCTGATTCATGGATAAAGTGACATCCTTGGGGTAAGGCGATGGATTGATATCTTTCTTGCCAAGGGGTAATAATGTAGATAGGATTTGCTCCACAGACTTGAGCAACTTCACAAATTTTTTGCAAAAGCGGAGCGCCATTAATTTCTAAAAGAGCTTTATCTGTCCCAATGCGAGAACTCATTCCCCCAGCAAGGGCGATCGCTCCCAGACTTATCACTTTACTAAACCATCAGTTATTGCCTGAAAGTTTTCTTTAATTAATGCTTCTACGGTTAGAACTTCATCTTTTACCCAAAATTGATTACCAAATCGAACAATTTGCGAAGCTTCACCAATGGAAGCAATGACAGGGATTTTTCCACTGACTTCAGGATCGGTATTTGCCTTGAGAATTTCTCTAAGAGCGTAAAGTCTTTGGGATTCCTGCGCTTCCGCATAACTGAGATGAATTTTAACCATTCGCACCGAGTCAATGGACTGCATATCATCAAGGATAATTTGGGATTGCTCATCTTTGCGATCGACTTTGCCCCAGATCATTAACCTTGCATCTTTTTGCAGATTTAAGCGGACTTTTTCGTAGGTCTTGGGAAAAATTACGACTTCTGCCCGACCTGTTAAGTCTTCGATTTGAATAACTGCCATGCGATCGCCTTTCTTGGTCACAATTTCCTTAATATCCGTGACTAGAATAATCGCTGTAATCGTCTTGGTATTGTAATCGTCAATATCACTCAAGTTAATCGGAGCAATGATCGCCGATGAAGATTTGACGATTTTGAGGGGATGATCGGAAATATAAAAACCTAATAGATCTTTTTCCATTTGCAGCTTTTCTTGGGGCGGATAGTCATCTACCTTTGCCCCACTAGGAAGTTGATCAAACAATCCTACATCTGGATCGCTTGCCCCTCCTAACATATCAAATAAACTCCCCTGTCCACTGGCTTGATCCTTTGCCTTGCGGGAAGCCCATTCTAAGGTTGGTTCTAGGTCACTAATTAGCTGATGCCGATTATTATTAAGGCGATCAAATGCCCCCGTTTGAATTAGAGCTTCTAAACCTTTTTTATTCAGGGCCTTTGCATCTAGGCGACTACATAAATCTGCTAAAGAGCTAAAGCTACCACCTGTTTTCCTTGCCTCTAAAACCGAATACACCGCCCCTTCTCCCAGATTTTTAATGGCTGCTAACCCAAACATAATCTTGGTGCCACGGGGAGTAAAGTCTAGCCCCGACTCATTAATATCGGGGGGTAAGACATCTATACCCATGTTGCTGCAACTAGCAATATATTTCTGCACTTTATCCTGATCGCCACTGGAAGAAGACAGCAATGCAGCCATATATTCCACAGGATAATTAGCTTTTAGGTAAGCAGTTTGATAGGTAACATAGCCGTAGGCAACACTGTGGGATTTATTAAAGCAATTTGACGCAACTAAGCCATTACCGAGAATAAAATTATGATCCTTCTTCACGCCGATGTCATAAACGGTTTGCATACCTAGGGATTTACAACTGATGATTTTAACCATGACTCTTTTTATCCCCTGCGACGGTTGCTTTGGGCAAAAAACTTATAACTTCTCTATCACTTTCGGCTTGTTGTTTTTGTAAATCAGCAAAGATTGCTTTTAAGTCATGATTGAATGACCATGAATACTCTTCACGAATTCTATGAATTTCTTCTACAATTTCATCCTGAAACATAATTAAACTCCAAGAAGTTCATAAGGTGTGCAAAGAATTGGTAATTCGTAGCCAAAATCAAGGCTAATCTCTGCCAATTTTCTCTGAATCTGAGCATTAGCTATGTGCTTACAGTTCCATGTCAGAAGGTAATCCATTCCATGAACTGTTGCTACAGCAATATGAATAGCATCAACATCAGCTTTTACATGGAGATTACTGCGCTGTAAGAATTGTTCAGCTAAATCAAGGACAGATTGGTTTAATTTAATACCTTCTTGCTTACATGGATTGGTTTTGAATTGGGGAAATACAAACGACCGCATTCCAAGCTTTTTCTTGAATCTTGGAAATCCTAAACCCTTAGCTCTCATATCT
>VYKS01000235.1_pt1 | contig 29124 bp, 32 predicted proteins | sample 5114511 | NCBI WGS metagenome assembly VYKS01 (sample SAMN12291795, study PRJNA351875) | freshwater metagenome | isolation source: freshwater lake | place: USA: Michigan, Gull Lake | collected 2011-07-05 | reverse complement strand
CACACCGCCGCCGCACCCTTGAGCAGGTCGAGCAGCAGGGTCGCCGCCGCCAGCCCCTTGCGCCCGGTACGCAGGACGTTGGTCGCGCCGATATTGCCCGATCCGATCTGGCGCAGGTCCCCCGCCCCGGCGAGGCGGGTCAGGATCACCCCGAACGGGATCGACCCGAGAAGATAGCCCAGCGCGATGGCAAGCACCGGCGCGATCGTGGCGAGTTGCGGTTCCATGGTTCCCCTTGCTTGGACAAAGGCTAGGGTCTTCGCTAGTCGGGCGCAACAATCTCGATCAGCGGATTTCAGCCATGGCCGATAGCCGGCCCCTTCTCTTCTTCGATTCGGGCGTGGGCGGATTGTCGGTGCTCGCCCCGGCGCGCGCGCTGCTGCCCGATGCGCCGCTGGTCTATGCCGCCGACAGCGCCGGTTTCCCCTATGGCACGCGCAGCGAGGCGGAGATTGCAGCGCGCGTCCCCGCGCTGCTCGGGCGGCTGGCCGAGCGCTACAAGCCGCGGCTGATCGTCATCGCCTGCAACACCGCATCGACCATCGCGCTTGCACATGTCCGCGCCGCGCTCGACGTGCCGATCGTCGGCACCGTGCCGGCGATCAAGCCAGCCGCCGAACTGTCGCGCACGCGGGTGATCGGCGTGCTTGGCACGCAGGCGACGGTGCGCCAGCCCTATGTCGACGATCTCACCGCGCGCTTTGCCGCTGACTGCACGGTGCTGCGCCACGGCAGCGCCGAACTGGTCGAACTGGCCGAGGGGAAGCTGCGCGGGACGGTGGCCGATCCGGCACGCTATCGCGCGGTGCTGGACGGGCTGTTCGCCCAGCCGGGCGGCGAGCGCATCGACGTGATCGTCAATGCCTGCACCCATTTCCCGCTGGTGGTGGAGGAACTCGCCGCCGCCGCGCCATCGCCGGTGCAGTTCGTCGATGGCGGTCCCGGGATCGCCCGGCGCATCGCCCATCTGACGGCGGGGCAGGACTGGCCTTCGGCACCGGTTCCGGGAATCGCGGTGTTCACGGGCGAGGCCGATCCGGCGCTCACCGGCGCACTGGCGCGCTACGGCCTTGATCGGATCCAGTCTCTTTGATCAGCGCAGCGGAATTGCCGGTGTTTCGCTGATCAGCTTGAGCCGTTCGGCATAGCGATTCGCCATCGCAAGATGCGCATGGCGGGCGCTGGCATCGTGTGCCTGCGCGGCGCGATCACGCTCGGCGCGTTCGCGGTGCACGAAATAATCAAGGTCGGTTTGCGACATCGTCGGTCTCCCGATTGGGGGAGCGGGAGCGCGTTTGGTCTCTCAGCCGCGGAAATGCCCGGAGTCCCGTTCCGCAGTGGTGGCACCATAGCAGATCGGACCGCTCTGCGTGCTGATCTGGGGCAAGCAGGGCCGCAACGATCGTTCGATCGTGGTGATCGAAAAAGCTAGGGCTTGCCCCTAGTGGCATCGCGCCAAAAAAATCGCTAACGGGGGGCACATGACCAGCGAGGCGTCCCCACGCGCGGTAGATTATACGCGCGTCTTCAACCAGGCGATCGATCGGCTGCACGCCGAGGGCCGCTATCGCGTCTTCATCGACATTCTGCGCAACAAGGGCATGTTCCCCAATGCGCGCTGCTTTGCCGGGCATAACGGCCCCAAGCCGATCACCGTGTGGTGTTCCAACGACTATCTCGCGATGGGCCAGCATCCCAAGGTGATCGCCGCGATGGAAGAAGCGCTGCACGATGTCGGCGCCGGATCGGGCGGCACGCGCAACATCGGCGGCAATACCCATTATCACGTCGACCTCGAGACCGAGCTGGCCGACCTGCACGGCAAGGAAGCGGCGCTGTTGTTCACCAGCGGCTATGTCTCGAACGAAGCGACGCTCTCGACGCTGGCCAAGGTGCTGCCCGGCTGCATCATCTATTCGGATGAACTCAACCACGCATCGATGATCGCCGGCATCCGCAACTCCGGGTGCGAAAAGCGCGTGTGGCGGCATAACGATCTCGAGCATCTCGAAGAATTGCTGGCGGCAGACGATCCTGCGGTGCCGAAGCTGATCGCGTTCGAAAGCGTCTATTCGATGGATGGCGATGTCGCCCCGATCCACGCGATCTGCGACCTGGCCGACAAGTATAACGCGCTGACCTATCTCGACGAAGTCCATGCGGTCGGCATGTACGGCGCGCGCGGCGGCGGCATTTCGGAGCGCGACGATGCCGCGTCGCGGCTGACGATCGTCGAGGGGACGCTGGGCAAGGCATTCGGGGTGATGGGCGGCTATATCGCGGCCGATCGCACGATCATCGACGTGATCCGCAGCTATGCGCCCGGCTTCATCTTCACTACCTCGCTCTCTCCGGTACTGGTCGCCGGGGCGCTGGCATCGGTGCGGCACCTCAAGCAATCGAGCGAGGAGCGCGAGGGGCAGCAGGCGGCGGCGGCGCGGCTCAAGGCGATGTTCGCGGATGCCGGATTGCCGGTGATGAACACGGCGACGCATATCGTACCGCTGATGGTCGGCGATCCGGTCCGCGCCAAGAAGATCAGCGATATCCTGCTCGCCGAATATGGCGTCTATGTTCAGCCGATCAATTACCCGACGGTGCCGCGCGGGACCGAACGGCTGCGCTTCACCCCCGGGCCTTCGCATGACGAATCCATGATGGCGGAGCTGACTGCTGCTCTGGTTGAGATCTGGGAACGTCTGGAACTGCGCGCCGCTGCCTGATCGGTACTGTTCCGTAACGGGCCGATATTATTTGGTAACTTGTCAGCGATAGACGACGGGGCTAGGTAGTTTCGCGTAGCTGTTCGAGCCGTTGGCGCACGGGAGCACTTGTCTGCCGCGGTTTGGATCGCCCAGGATCGGAAGAGGGGAAATCATGACGGATCGTATCGACATCGAACAGCCCGCGGCGGAACTGCGCAGCTGGGTCGAGCCCGAAATCTCGGTACTCGCGATTGAAGAGACTGCAGCGATCAATGGTCGCGGCGCCGACGGTGGTCGCTTCGTCGACTGCACGCTTTCCTGAGTTTCGCAATCTGACCGGATGGCCCCCGGGCGGCGCGACTCATCGCGCGCCTGGGGCTATCCGTGTATCCGTCCATCGCGATGATGGCGATGCGCACACCGCGCGGAAGCAGCGCGGGTGATCGATGTGCCACGGGCCTGCGCAGGCAGCGACGGCATTGCCGTCATGATCCACGCCGAAGACTGACCCATGCGCGACCCGCACCGCACCCCGGCCGCAGCTGAATTCAGCTTAGCGGACATGACTGTCCCGCGCCGTCGCGGACGCTGACACATGGATCGCACCGGCCTGTTCGGCCTGTTCAACCTCGACGGCGCACCACCGGACCCGGGAGCGGCCCGGACGCTGGCGCTGACAATGCCGCCGGGGACAACCGACCATGTCGCGGCGGCATGCGACCTTGCCGATCCGGGGGCCGCGCAAGCGCTGTTCGATGCCGGCACTCTGACCCTGTTGCTGGGCCGGCTGGACGGGCGGGAAGAGGTAGCAGCAGCGCTCGACCTGTCACCAGAGCTTACCGACGTCGCACTCGCTGCCGCTGCGCTCGATCATCATGGTGCAGACATCCGCGCCAGGCTGAACGGCGAGTGGACACTGGCGCGATGGCGGAGGGGCCGCCTGACGCTCGCGACATCGGCATGCTTGCGCGACTCACTCTTCTACGCGGTCCGCGGCGACCGAATCGCGATCGGGGCGGACCTGCGCCAGCTCAGCCGGATTGCGTGGGTCGGTGACGCATTCGACCCTGCTGGACTGCTGATGGCACTCGGGCGGGCGAGCCTGCGTATGCCAGGAGATGAACGAAGTCCGATCAATGGTATCGCCGCGGTCCAGCCGGGCGCGTTTGTCACGATCGACCGTAGCGGCGTACACTCCGCCCCGCCCTCGACCATCCCGACGAACCCCGATTGGCGCGGAAATCTCGATGACGCGATGGCGTCGGTCGAGGCACTGCTGCGTCACATCGTGCGCCAACGGATGGTGGGCGGCCACTATGCCAGCATGCTCAGCGGCGGCCTCGATTCGTCGATGATCGCATGGGCCGCCGCACACGCATTGCGCGGGGACGAAACGCTGCATTTTCTCACATCCGCAGCGAGTCGAGGGACGCGCCAGATCGACGAGATGGCCGAGGCCGCGATCGTCGCAACGCACCTTGGCCTGCCCCATTTGCCGGTCCGCGCGGCGGTGTCGCCAGGTCCGTACGCCCCCGACCCGTTGCTGTTCCGCGATTCGAATGGCCCCAGCCTGGACGTGCGCCATTATCTCTATCACCGCTTTGCCGAGGCGGCGCTGGGCGTCGGCGCGCCGCTGTTGCTCGACGGTCAATTTGGCGAACTGACGCTGACCAACCCGCTTCCGCTGCACACCCCGCCCTCGCCGCTCGCAAGGCTGCGTAATGCCGTGCGCGCGCGCTGGAGGTCCCCGCGCCCGGCCTCCGTCGCCGACTCATTCCATGTCAGCGTTGCGCCGCATGTGCTGGCCGCACCGCCGGAGCAGTTATCGGCTGCGCTGCAATACCATCCGGATCCGCACGCCCTCCCCATGCCGACCGAGCCATGGGGGATCCGGCCCGGCTTTGCCAAGGCAGCGCGCGCGCCCGCAACGATGGCGCTGGGCCGGGTCCGCGTGGCGATGCCGTTCCGCGATCCGCGCCTAATCGCGCTGTTCGCGGCCTTTCCCGCCGCAATGCTCTACCCCCGCCCCGGCGACCGCACCCCGGCGCGGACGCTGCTCACCGGCAAGCTGCCCGATGCGGTGCGCCTGCGCGGCAAGGGGCCGGGCTTCGCGCCCGACTATCTCGATCGGCTGCGGGACGATGCGTCCGCAGCCCGCACTCGCATTGCCCTGTTCCGGCGAGCAGGGGCCGACGACTGGCTCGACCTCGACGCGCTGGATCGCGGACTGGCGCGCGCGGCGGGTGGCGCCACCGCCAGCTATGCCGAAGCAACGCGAACCCAGCTGACCGCATTGGCGGCCGAGTTCATCGCGTGGTGGCGCGGCGTTTCATAGGGCGCGGACACGCTCCAGCACCTGCGCGGCGCGATCGGCATGCGCCGACGCACCGCCCCCGGCTACCGCCGGAAAGCCGATGACCGGCACACGCGCCGCCAGCGCAAGCAGCGCGTGCTGGCGCGCGGCATGGCCGGGCAGCGCCGCCATCCACACCGGGCGGAACAGATGCCGGGACAGAAGGCGCGCGCGCGCAAGTGGGGAGCCGCCATCCGGTCCAAACCCGAGCAGGATGATCGCGGCCAACGGCACTGGGTGCCCGTCGCTGCGTGCTGCGGGCCGCACGACCAGCTTGCCCCGCGTTTCGCGCAGCGGCAGCGTCAGCCGCTCCCCCGCAATCCAGGCCGCCACGGTCGGGTCGAGCCGGATCGTGGTGCGTCCAGGTGAGACGGTCGGGTCCATGCCGGTCGCGGGGTCGAAGGCAAGGGCCGACAGGTCGTCGCTGACCAGTGCGGCGCCTGCCGTGATCAAACCGGCGGTCAGGCTCGACTTGCCTGCCCCGGCTTCGCCCAGGATCAGCACCGCGCGGCCATCGATCGCGACGGTGCAACCATGCATCGGGATCAGTCCACGCCAGCCGAGCAGATGCGCAACGACCGTGCCGTAAAAGGCGTGGGGCAGCGATCCGCTCCACGCCGGGCCGGGCAGCACATCGATCCGTCGCCCATCGACCATGTCGAACGACGCCTGACGGTGCCAGGGGAAACGGGTGCCGTCCGCAAAGACCGCTCCGGCGCGCACCTGTGCCAGCGGCGTACGCTCGGGCAAGTCAGCAACCCGGCACACGCGGACATCGGGTCCAACGGTGCCGGGGGCTGCTTCGAACTGATCGAGCGGAAATGCGCTGGCCCAGGTCAGGCCATAGGCCTGCGCGATGGACTGCGGCTCAAGCGACACGTGCGAGCTGCTGAACCTCCATCTGCGCCAGCGTCCGCTCGACCGCCGCTGCGCAGGTTTCGGCGGAAACGGCGAATTCCGCGGTCAGGTGCGTTGTGATCTCATCCTTGGTGCGCGGCGTTTCCAACGCGTCCCAGATGGCGCGAGCGGTTTCGTTGAGCGCGACGTAGCTACCATTGCCGATGTTCACCATCACATAGCTGTCTTCGATCGCGGACCCCACCCAATCGTCATTCCGCGTCCATTTTGCGTCGCTCATTCCCGCTCCCTTCCGGCCCCGATGCGCCTCAGCATGTCCCGTTCGGCGGGGGTCAGCGTCGCCTGCCCCACCCGTCTGCGCCAGCTATAGACCGGGATTTCGGTGGCGAGTAGAGTTGCGTGGCGCAAAGTTTCGCCGGACCGTCCGAGCAGGGTCGGCACTTTCGGACGATGGCGGTTAGCCAGAAAGGCCGTCAGAGCAGCCACCCCGGCGCGGCCGGCAATGCTGCCATCACCGGTCGCGTCGGTTTCCAGCACGAGCAACGCGCCGATCGCTGCGCCATCGCGCGACTGCCCGGCAGGGGCCGGCACAAAGCGGCGCGAACCATCAGGCAGGGACAGGAACCAGCCGCCGCTGAGCCCGCTTGCCCATGTTCCGGTGGCCGGGTCGAACGCGATCGTGTCATCGCCGATCAGCGCCGCGCCATCGCCAACCAATTGCGCAAGAACCGTCGACTTGCCACTGCCGGTCGGGCCGGCAATCGCAACCGCCGCGCCATCGTCAAACTGGACCGCGGCGGCATGGAGCACAAATTTCCCACGCAGCCACAAAAGGGCAGGCAAAGCGGTGGCGACCAGCATCGCGCTTAGCATTTCGGCCGCAGCTGCCGGATCTGGAACGACGGCGATGGACTCGCATGCGATTCGATAGGTGGCAAGCTGGGGGCAGGTAAAGATCAGCCCCGTGTCGGTCAGGCAGTAGAGCGGCGCCGGCGCCATCGGTCGCGCCGGTTCGAGCGTGATCGTGACATCGGGCGGGGCGGTATCATCGCTTGCGACCGCACCGGGGACGGGGAGCTGCGACGCGAGCCGCAGCCCATAGCCGGTCAGCCGCTGCATGCCCCGTTCAGCCGGGCCAGATATCGAACGCGACGCAGATGCGCCGCTCGGCCGCCCCGTGCGGGAAGGTGCGGTGGTAGCAATGCGACGGGAACAGCATCACCGTGCCGGCGCTGGGCCGCACGACCGTGCTGCCAAATGCCTTTGCCGCATCGTCGCCGACCATGTCTTCGGGGATGCCAAAGGCGATGCAGCCGGCATCGTCGGTACCCGTCGCGATCGCATCCGGGATCTGGACATAATAGACGCCGCTGAGCCAGCCGAACTGGTGGACGTGCCAGGTCTCATACCCGGTGCTTTCGGTGATGACGCACCAGCTGTGCAGCACGCCCGCAGCAGGACGCGCGCGCAGCCAGGGGTGACCGTCGCCCTGAAGCGTCGTCAGATGGGCGTCGATCACCGTCGCCAGCCCATCGAGCAGCTGGCGGACGCGCGGCGCCTCACCCGTTGCAGGGGCGTCGATGCGCCAGGTCTTTTCCGACGCCGTGCCATAGCTTTCGTAGCGCAGCCCGGGATGCTTCAGCAGTTCGGCGGCCAACTCGGCATTGAAGCTGTCGAGATCGCTGAAGCCCGCAGGCGTCGGCAGCATCCCGCGATGCACGAAGCGGTCCCAGCCATCCTGTGCCCGCGCGGCGTCGATCTTTCCAAGCTGAGCGAACGCGAGTGTCTGGGCGGCGAACAGGCGCGAATGGCCCACGCCCTGCGCATCGAGCTGGGCCATGTCGGCCAGCACGCGATCGGGCGCCCCCATGTCGAAATGCAGGCTGGCGAGGCGCTTGCAGGCATCCTTGCTGTGCGGATCATGCTCCAGCGCGGCACGCAGGCTCTGCGCCGCCGCGTCGATCAAGCCCAGCCTGCGCTGAGCCTTGCCGCGCGCAGCAAGTGCGGCCGCGCGCTGGAAATCCTCAACCGCAGCATCGAACGCGACCATGGCCAATTCGACAGCGCGCGCGGTATCTTCGGGTCGTTCGAGCGCCAGATGCGCGTAGGTGAGCTGAAAGACTTCGGCAAAGCCAAGCGTTGCGGGATCGACGTCGGCATAAAGCGCAATCGCCTGATCGAACCGATCGTTGCGGTTGAACAGCACCGCGAGCCGGTCGCGCATCAGGGTCGAAGCGGGATTGCGCGCATAGGCAGCCTCCACCAGCGCACATTCATCGGCGGCGGTGATCCGCTTTCCGACTTCGTGGTCGATCTTCATGTGATCGGTCATGCGCCCCGTTCCGCGCTGATTGCCCCCACCCATTGGCCAGCGCCGCCGGGAGTGATAGTGCATGCCGCGTAACCCCCGGCGCGACAAGCTGAAATGCGCGGGGATGGAGGCGGTGGAATGGTGCGGGCCGGGATCGTCAAGCGCAAGCTGAGCGTCGCACGACGGCTGCCCCCGTTCGTCCTGCTCTGGTTGCTGCCGGCATGGCTGCTGATCGGGGGCGCGTCGGCGATGATCTGGCTCGTCCCGTTTCGCCGGATCGCGCCGCTCCTCGGCGTCAATCTGGGCGCGACGACGCATAGCCCGGCCTGCACGCCGGCGCAGACGTTGCGCGCGCGGCATATCGGCATGGCCGTGTCGATCGCGGCTTCATACGCGCCGTTCCGATCCAACTGCCTGCCCCAGGCGATGGCGGCAAAGGCGTTGTGCGCGCTGTGGCGCGTGCCCTGTGCGGTGTTCCTGGGCATCGAACGTGAGCGCCCGGCGGGCGAATTCCGCGCCCATGCCTGGACCAGCTGCGGCACGGTCGTGCCGACCGGCGGGGCGGTAAGTTTCAGGACGCATGTGCCGCTGTCCTGCTTCGTCCCGGCACAGGTCGCCGCCGCGGTCCAGCGTTAGGCGGGCAGCCGCCGCATGTCGATGTTCGCGGCGTAGGGATCGGGATCAACCTCGACAAAGCCCAGCCGAGCGTAAAGGCCCCGCGCCGGGTTGCCCGGCTGCACCTCAAGCGTTGCCGTCAGCTGCTGTGCGTCGGCGACAGCGAGCCACGCCCGCAATGCCTGAGACCCGGCACCGCCCCGCTGATGATCGGGCAGGATCGCGATGTCGATCAGATGGGTGGACTGCTCGCCCCAGGCGATGCGCAGATGCCCGATCGGCGTACCCGCGCGGGTGAGGATGCGGTGCATCGCGTGGGGATTGGCAGTGTCATGCGCGCGGCGCTGAAACTCCGCCTGCTGGACCAGCATCGGGTGCGGAAGCAGGCCCGCCATCGGCGAACAGGCAAGCGCGCAGGCGAGCAGAAAATCCCCGTCGTCCGCATCGCGCGGGCGGCAGGCGAATGCCGACGCAACGGCGACGAAGGCGGCGTCGAAAGCGGCGGCAGGATCATTCATTCGGCGGCTCCGGTTCGCGCGTGTCAGCAGTTGATCGCGCCGAATTTCCTTTTAGGGTGCGCGCCATGACAACCGAACTCTTGCCGCGCCCGATGGTGATCGAGGAATTTCAGCCCCATGTCGGGAAGCTGTTCCGGCTCGACTGCGAACCGCGCAATGTGGATATCACGCTGATCTCGGCCACACCGCTGGTCAATCACCGCCCGTCGATGCGGCCGCCGTTCATGCTGATGTTCCATTCGGATCCGATGGTGCAGCTGGGTACGGGCATCTATGCGATGCGCAGCGGCGGGTTCGGGCCTGATCTGGTCTATATCGAACAGACGATGCCGCCGCCCGACGCTATTCCGGGCCATTATTATCAGGCCATCTTCAACTGAGGTCCGCCGGGATTTGCCCCGGCGGAATACGCGTCAGTTGCGCGACGGGAAGATCCCGAAGAGCGCGATAATCGGGGTGAGAGTCAGATAAGGCTGCATCGTATCATGCGCCTGGCTTCCGCCCGCGATCTGGGTGGTGCCCGCGACATTGACGCCGGCCAGCGGCACCTTCGTCGCAGGATTGCCCTGCGCAGCAGGCACATAGATCTTGGGGATCATGTCCGGCGCCGGGGCCGTGTCGACGGGGCGCGAAAGATAGGCACCTGCCTGCGGCGACTGTTCGGTTGCCTTGATGTCCACGGCATTCAGCGTGCCCGTCACCCCTGCGAGCGAGTGGACGTGCGCCGGCATGTTGGTGGAGAGCAGCGTGACCGACTGGGTGCCCCCCGCCTCGCCAATCGTACGCGGGGAAAGCCCCCCTCCGTTCCCCTGTCCCATCGGCACACGACCGCGAAGATCGGGGAGTGCGAAGGTGGTCACGCCGTTACCACCATAGGTCGTACCGATCAGCGCGAACAACGCGTTGTTCTGCGAAATCGACAGTTGCTGACCCCAGCAAAACGCCCAATCCGCTGGCGCGAAATTGTACGGAACGGTCATGATTTGACCAATGAACGGCGACATAGCGAACCCCCAATACTAACGGACCGTGATGCGGCCCAAACCGTAAGCCACCCGAACCGCCCCGATCAGGGCGGATTGGTCGGGTCAGTTACGCGACGGGAAGATACCCTGCAGCGCGATGCACTGATTGAGCACCAGATAAGGCTGCATCGTCGAAAAGGGCTGGCTGCCACCGGCGATCTGGGTGTTTCCGGCGACGTTGACACCGGCCAGCGGAACCTTCGTCGCGGGATCGCCCTGCGCGGCGGGAAGATAGATTTCAGGGATCGAGTCGGGCATCGGGGCGGTATCGACGCCACGCGCCAGATAGGCACCCGCCTGCGGCGACTGCTCGGTCGCCTTGATATCCACGGCATTCAACGTGCCGGTTGCCCCTGCGAGCGAGTGGACATGCTGCGGCATCTGGGTGCTCAGCAGGGTCGTCGTCTCGGAACCCGACATTTCGCCGATCGTGCGATTCGAAAGCCCGGGCCCCTGACCCTGCCCAACTGGTACGCGACCGCGCAGGTCGGGAAGTGCGAAGGTGGTCTGGCCATTGCCGCCATAAGTCGTGCCAAGCAGCGAAAACAGCGCGGTATTCTGTGCGATCGACAGAATCTGCCCCGAGCACGTCGCATAGTTGCGCGGCGCAAAGTTAAACCCGACAGTCAGAAGCTGGCCAATGAACGGCGTTGCCATAATGATCCCCCCAAGGAGTGCCGACCGATCCCCGTGACCCGGTCCCAACCCAACGACTTGAATTACATGACGTGCAAAGTCGATCGTGCGAACAACCCGCCAAAGCCCGTCGATGCGGACCTTAGCGGCGAAGCGAATTGAGTCAACAAGATCGACACCATCTAAGTCACTCTAAATCAGCGCGTCCGCACCGATACGAAGCGCCTCGATCTGGGCATAGGGCCGCGCGAGATGTCGCTCCACCGCCGTCGCGATTGGCGGGGTCACCGCCGCGCGCTTGCGCTCGGTATCGTCGCTGTAGGCCTGGTCGGGCGCCTTGGAATAGCGACTGGTCGCAGCGAGCATCGCAGCGCTCTCCTCCGGATCGGGATCAAACCCGAAATGGTGCGGAATTCGCGACTCCATCGCCGAACCAAGATCCGCATAGTTGACCAGCAGGCCACCGCCGACCGAGAAGTGCTCGACCGCCGCACCCAAGTATCTGGCGAGGATCGCCGCCCCCTGATCCTCGATCGAAAACACCCCGTCCGCGCCCGTCGTCGCCATCCCCGGCATGACTCCGCCGGCAAAATGCACACCAGGCATCCCCATATGGGACACCATGACCGCCTCCGGCTCGCGATAAAGAAACATCCATGGGGTCGAGGGGAATGCCGCGCGAAACAGCGGCAACCCGATCACGTTCCAGGCATCGAGCTTCAGGAAGAAACGACGGGAACTGCCCGATCGATTGCGCCCCAGCGCCGCGACCACGGCACGCAGCGCCGCCACCTGTCGATCGAACGGCGCGCCGGACTGCATCGCCCACTGGAATATCGCGTCGACCGGCGCGGCTTCCGAAGCGACGATGTGATGCGGCACTGCGGCGAGCATCTGCGCGACAAGCGTCGAACCGCAGCGCGACATGTGAAACACCAACCCGTCGGGGACGAGCGTGCTTTCCTGCGTGGCACCGGCAATCAGCGCGTCGAGGTCAGTGCGGGTGCGAAGGGCCCGGCTTAGTGGCCGCAACGCCATGCGGTTGACGCTGTCCTCAAACAGCGGCTCGCTCAGTGCGCGGTCCCCGAACCAAGCCCAGTCGAAGCGTGGCTCGTCGTGACCCGGGGCAGCCCGTACCGGAAGCCAGCCGATTTTCGGCCAAGTGTCGAGCGTGACCGGCGCGCCCTGAAAGCGCGAGATGCCAAGCGGGTCGGGCTGGGGCTGAGCGATCAAGGCCTTGTCGGGGTCCAGCCCCAGCTCGGCTGCAATCACGCGCAGTTCGGTGTCGAACAGGGCCGGGTCATAATGGACGCCCAACCGCTCCTGCAGCGCGGCGCTCGCCAAAATCGCATCTTTCAGCTTCCGCGTATCGCTATTGTCCTCGGAATGCCCTGTCACGTTTTGCCCCCTGTCACACCGCGACGATGTGCGGCATTTCAAAACACTGCGATCTATCGTTGTTTCCAATCGCGCAAGTGGTTACGCTGTATTCATCACGTCTGATCAGGCGAGGGGGAATTCGCAGATGAACAAGGATCAATCCGGTCAGGTAAGCCGCCGGTCGTTTCTGGGCCGCGCCGGTGCCATTTCGGCAGCGGGCGTCGTCGCAGCCGGCACCGTGACCCCGGCCATGGCGCTCGGCGGGAATAGCGTACACACCTACAAGGGCAAATATGCCATCGATTCGCACCGCGTGATCCAGGGCTTTGTCGCCCGCCCGCGCGGCAAGGCCTATTCCGACATCGTGCTGGTCGTGTCCGAAAATGGCGCAATCGACGCCGCGGCCGAAGCGACCGCGCGCCGTTACGCGGCTTCGGGCTGGCTGGCGGTCGTGCCGGACCTCCCCGCCAGCTACAAGGGCACCGCCGGGGACAAGCAGGCGATGATCGAAGCGCTGAACGGCGACCTTCCCCGGTTCAAGGGTATGGGGCGCAAGATCGGCAAGGTCGCGATCGTCGCGGCCTGAATTTCATTCGGCACCCTGTAACGGGGTGCCGGACCTTTGCGTGAGGCGTTGAATTCGTGATTGCAACCTTGTGCCGCCAGGCCGCAGCGATCGGCGCCGCGGCAACCGCCATGATGTGGTCCGCCGCCGCAACCGCGCAGGAATTGGCCGATCCGCAGGGTTCGGGCGCGATCGTCGGTGCGGTGCGCTGGTTGCAGGGGACGTTGCTCGGCACGGTCGCGACGGTCGTCGCGGTGATCGCCGTCGCGGCGGTCGGCCTGCTGATGCTCACCGGTCGCATCAACTGGCGCTATGGCGCGACGGTCATCCTGGGCTGCTTCATCCTGTTTGGCGCCGCCAGCATCGTGGCCGGTATCCAGGCGACGGCCGGCGCGGGCTAAGCGCGCATGAACGGACTTGACCGGGATACCGTCTTTGTCGCGCTGACCCGCCCACAGATGTTCGCGGGCGTGACCTATACCTGGTTCATCGCCAATGCCGTTCTGGCGACCGAATTGTTCCTGATCTTCCGCTCGGTGTGGGTGCTGGTCGCCGCCGTGGTGATCCACGCCGCCGGGATGCTCGCCTGCCTGCGCGAACCGCGCTTCTTCGACCTGTGGATCACCCGGGCAAGCCGCTGTCCGCGCGTCCCCAATTACCGGATCTGGCGGTGCAACTCCTACCGGCCCTGACCCGCGACCGGCGGGTGATCGATCGTGAGGCGAGCGCGGGGCGGCATCTGCCCTATGCGCGCCATGTCGACGATGTCACCATCGCTACGCGCGATGGCCTGTTGATGCAGGTGATCCAGATCGGCGGGCTGTTGTTCGAGACCGCCGACAGCGAAGAGATCAATTACCGCAAGCGGCTGCGCGATGCGACGCTGCAGGCGATCGGGTCGTCGCGCTTCGCCGTCTATCACCATATCGTGCGCCAGCGGGTCGAGCCGCGGCTGGCCGGCGACTTCCCCGACGATTTTTCGGAACGGCTGGACGCGGCATGGCGCGGGCGGCTGGCACGCAAGCAGCTTTACACCAACGATCTGTTCCTGACCCTGGTCCGCCGCCCGCTGCAAGGGCGAATCGGTCTGCTCGACCGGCTGCGCGGCGGGCTGAGCGGGATCGAGGCGGAGGCAGCACGCGCGCAGGACCTGCGCGAGTTGAACGAGGCGCGGGAGGCGCTGTTCGCCGCGCTCTCCGCCTATGGCCCGCGACTGCTCTCGGTCTATGAAACGCCGCAGGGGCCAGCGTCCGAGCCGCTCGAATTCCTTTCCACGCTCTACAATGGCGAGTTGCGCCCTGTGCTGCTTCCGATGCAGGATCTGGGCGAATATCTGCCATATCGCCGCGTGAGCTTCGGCCAGAACGCGATCGAACTGTCCCCCGCCGCCGGGAGCGGGACCGATTTCGTGGGCATGGTGTCGATCAAGGATTATCCGGGCCAGACCGCGCCGGGGATGCTCGACGATCTGCTGCGACTGCCGCTCGAACTGACCATCACCCACAGTTTCGGCTTCGTCGATCGTCAGGCGGCGCTGTCGAAGATGAACCTCGCGCTGCGCCGGATGCGCTCGGCGGAGGATGAGGCGGTGAGCCTGCGCGCCGAGCTGGGCGAAGCGAAGGACGAGGTGGCGGCGGGCCGCGCCGGCTTTGGCGAGCATCATATGACCGTCGCGGTGCGCGGCGAATCGCCCGAGGCCGTCGATCAGGGCGTGGCCGAGGTGCAGGCGGCGCTATCCGATCTCGGCATCATCGCAGTGCGCGAGGAGATCGCGCTCGAACCCGCATTCTGGGCGCAATTCCCAGGCAATTTCAAATATATCGCCCGGCGCGGGCTGATCTCGACCGGCAATTTCGCGGGCCTTGCAAGCGGGCATAACTTCCCGGTCGGCAGCGCCACCGGCAATCACTGGGGCGATGCGGTGACGTTGCTCGAGACGACCGCAGCCGGCCCCTATTATTTCAACTTCCACCATGGCGATCTGGGCAATTTCACCGTCATCGGCCCGTCGGGGTCGGGCAAGACAGTGGTGCTCAACTTCCTGCTTGCCCAGGCGCGCAAGTTCCGCCCGCGCATCGTGTTCTTCGACAAGGATCGCGGCGCGGAATTGTTCATCCGCGCGATCGGCGGGCAGTATGATGTGCTGCGCCCCGGTGTGCCGTCGGGGCTCAACCCGCTTCAGCTCGACGATAGCGCCGAGCATCGCCAGTTCCTCGCCGACTGGCTCGCCCAGCTGGCGGGCGGGGTCGATATCGATGAAGCGGCGCGGCTGAAGGACGCGCTCGACGCCAATTTCGATCAGCCGCGCGAGAACCGCCGCCTGCGCCATCTGGTCGAACTGCTGCGCGGGGGTGAGCGGCCGCACGGCGCGGACCTGTGGTCGCGGCTGCGCCCGTGGTGGGGCGATGGTGAGCGCGCCTGGCTGTTCGACAATGAAAGCGACACCACCGACCTGACCGCCGAGGCGGTCGGGTTCGACATGACCCAGATCCTCGACGATCCCGCCGTCCGCACCCCGGCGATGATGTATCTGTTCCAGCGGGTCGAGGAGCGGCTGGACGGGTCCGCCGCGATCATCGTGGTCGATGAGGGCTGGAAGGCGCTCGACGATGATGTCTTCGTGCGGCGCATCAAGGATTGGGAAAAGACGATCCGCAAGCGCAACGGCATCGTCGGCTTCGCTACGCAGAGCGCGCAGGACGCACTCGAAAGCCGCATCGCCAGCGCGATCATCGAACAGGCCGCGACCCAGATCTTCATGGCCAACCCGAAGGCGCGCGCGGCCGATTATGTCGACGGGTTCGGCCTCACCCCGCATGAATTCGAACTGATCCGCGCGCTGCCCGACAATGCCCGCTGTTTCCTGATCAAGCATGGCGCCGAAAGCGTCGTCGCGCGGCTCGACCTGTCGGGTGAGCAGGAAATCCTGACGATATTGTCCGGGCGCGAACGCACCGTGCGCCTGCTCGACGCGATCCGCGCCGAACATGGCGACGATCCCGCCGACTGGCTGCCGCGCCTGATGGAGGTCGCATGACCTGTCCCGGCATCGTCGAGGGTGATGCCTTTGTCGTGAGCCTGCTCGGCGCGGCCGACTGCCACGCGCGCGCAGTAGCGACGCTCGGCTATCAGGCGCTGGCGACCCCGGGGTCGAGCGCGTCGCTGTTGCTGACCGGCATGCTGACGCTGTTCGTGGCGATCTGGGGCTATCGCATGCTGCTGGGCGAAACGCCGGGCGTGCGCGACGGCGTGGTGGCACTGGCCAAGGTCGGCATTGTACTGGCGCTGGCGACGAGCTGGGCGACCTATCGTCCGTTGGCGCATGATCTGGTGTTCGGCGCGCCGGGCGAGCTGGTTGCCGAAGTCGGCGGTGCGGCGGGGCTGCCCGGCACGCTGGGCGACCGCGCGGTGCGGCTCGGCTATGTCGATCGCGCGCTCGTCCGACTTGGCGAAGCGGGGGTCGGCAAGCGTGAGGGCAATCAGCAGGTGATGCGCCAGCGCAACATCAACGGCCGCAACGAGCTGGTGGTCGAGAATGCGCAGGATCCGGTCGGCGCGATCGAGCCGATCGCACTCGGCGCAGCGCGCGTGCTGTTCCTGATCTCGACCCTGGGCGGGCTGATTATCCTGCGCTTTGCCGCGGCGATCCTGCTGGCGCTGGGGCCGATCTTCGTCGCCTTCCTTTTGTTTGATGCGACGCGTGGCTGGTTCGCCGGATGGCTGCGCGGATTGATGGCGACGATGATCGCCAGCTTTGGCGTCGCGATCCTGCTGGGGATCGAACTGGCGCTGCTCGAACCCTGGGTCGCGAGCCTGGTTGCGCGGCGTGCGGGTGAGCAGACGATTGCCGGTGCGCCGGTCGAGCTGCTGGCGGTCACCGCGATCTTTGCGCTGGCGATGGTCGGCGCGATCCTGTTCGCGCTCAAGGTCGCGACCGGACTGCGCCTACCCGAAGCGTGGCGCACAGTGCCCGAACGCATCAACCGCGAGGTCGAGCAGCTGCTGCAACGCCGCGACCCCGCCACCACCCCCGCCGGTGAGCCGGTTGCCGAGCGTTCGCGTGCCGCCGCCGTCGCCGATGCGGTGGTCGCGATCCAGCGCCGTGAAACCGCCGGCGTCACGCCGATCACCGCCGCAGCACTTGGTGCCGGTGCAGCGCCGGTGCGGAGCAATCCCGGCGAGCGGGTCGTGCGCGACCAGGCCGTCGCTGCGCCGCCGCCACTGGGGCAGCGCGCCGCGCGCCGGTCGCGAAATCGTGTTACAGCCAGCGCCGGGCGCCGGGATCAAACGAGATGAAGCACAAGACACGCGCGGCGCTCGACGCCTATTATCGCGAAGGCGGAAGCTGGGCCGCGGACCGTGAGGCGCGGCTCGACCGGTCGCAGCGGACCGCGTGGATCATCGCGATCGTCGCGGTCGTCGTCGCACTGGCGCTGGCGATCGCGCTCGTGGTGATGCTGCCGCTCAAGACGATCGAGACCCGCACGCTGCTGGTCGACCGCCAGACCGGTCATGTCCAGCAGGTCAGCCCGGTGAACCCCGAGAAGATCGCGCCCGACACCGCGCTGACCCAGTCGTTCCTGGTGCAATATGTGATCGCGCGCGAAAGCTTCGACATCGATGCGCTCCAGCATAATTACCGCCGCGTGGTGCTGTGGTCGGAGGGGCGCGCGCGCAGCCGCTATATCGCGTCGGTACAGGCATCGAACCCCGAAAGCCCGCTGGCCAGCCTGCCGCGCAGCACATTGGTCGAAACGCGGATCAAGAGCGTGTCGCCGCTCGGCACCGGTTCGGCGCTGGTCCGCTTCGAAACCCAGCGTCGCGACGCCAGCGGGCAGACCGCCCCGGCGCAGCATTGGGTGGCGGTGATCCGCTACCGCTATGCCGGTGAGCCGATGAAGCTGGAGGATCGCTACATCAACCCACTGGGCTTCACCGTGTCGCATTATGCGCGCAATGCCGAGGCACCGCCGCCGCCCGTTCCGGCAGCGGCGCAAGCGGCTGCGCCATCGCCGCTCGCCACCGCGCCCGCCGCTACGCCCACACCCGCCCCTCAGGTGGCGCGATGAAGGCGCTCGCCGCACTGCTGCTGTGCATCGCGCTTCCGGCGGCGGCGCAGGTCCGCCCCGCGCCCGGCCCGGGCGATCCGCGCGTCCAGACGGTGATGTTCGCGCCCGATCAGGTGGTCCAGCTTCAGGCCGCGCCGGGCTATCAGATCACCGTCGCGCTCAACCCCGACGAGCGGATCGAAAGCATCGCGCTGGGCGATGGCAATGCGTGGCAGGCGACCGCCAACAAGCGCGGCGACTATCTGTTCATCAAGCCGCTCAACGCCGGGGTGACCACCAATATGGTCGTGATCACCGATGTGCGGATGTACGCGTTCGAACTGGTCCCGGCCTATGGCCCGATGGAAAGCCTGCCCTTCGCAGTCCGCTTCACCTATCCCGACAGCGCGCCGCTGGCAGCATCGGGACCGGCCGCTGCGGAAGAGAAGGCCAGCCCCGGACGCTATCGTCTGAGTGGCGACAAGCTGCTGCGCCCGAGCGCGATGGCGGACGATGGCGTACGGACCGAAATCGAATGGCCGGCCAGCGCGGCGCTGCCCGCCATCTATGCGATCGGCGATGACGGGGCCGAAACGCTCGCGACCGGGCAGGTCCGCGATGGCCGGATCGTGGTCGATCGCATCGCGCGCAAATTCGTGTTCCGGCAGGACCGACGCGTCGCCACGGCAACGCGCATCGCGGACGGCGCCGCAAAATGACCGCGCCCGCCTCCACCGACCCGCGCCTGGACCCGCGCACGCCCGGAGCGGCGGACATCCGGCCGCAGGTCGCGCGCGCATCGCGCGGGCCGTCGATGCTGATCATGAGCGGCGGGCTGGGGGTGGCGGCGTTGCTGCTGTTCGTGGCGCTCGAATCGCGTCGCGCGGCGATGCAATCGCCCGAGGTCGTGCGCAGCGCCGACACCGCCGCCGCGACGCGCGAGCCGCCGCCGCTCTACATCCCCCCTGCACTGCCCGTCGAGGCCCCGGCGCAGCCTGTCGCGACCGCGCCTGCACCGCCGCAGACCATCCCCTTCGTGCTGCCCCAACCCCCGATCCGGCAGCAGCGTCCCGAGTTCATTCCGCAGCCCCCGGTGATCATCCAGCAGCAGCCGGTCCTGCCCCCGCCACCCATGCCCGAACCACGCGGCGATGCGCCGGGCGCACTGGTGCTCGACCGCTCCGGCCCGCAGGAGAGCGCAGCGGTCGCATCCGCCGATGGCGCAGCCGCCGCGCAGCTTCCTGGCGCGCGCGTGACGGCGAGCACGCTCGCCAACCGCTCGACCACCATCGCGCAGGGAACGCTGATCCCCGCCGTGCTCGAAACCGGATTCGATTCGACCAAGGCCGGTTTCGCCCGTGCGATCGTCTCGCGCGACGTGCGCAGTTTCGACGGCACGCGCATTCTGATCCCGCGCGGCAGCCGTCTGACCGGCGACTATGCCGGCGGTGCCGAAGCCGGGCAGCGGCGCGCGATCATCAACTGGACGCGACTGGTCCGCCCCGACGGCGTCACCATCGCGATCGGATCGCCCGCGACCGACGCGGTCGGGCGCAACGGCGTGCGTGCGCAGGTCAATTCGCATTTGTTGCAGCGGATCTTTCCGGCGCTGCTTCAGTCGGCGCTCGACATCGGCGTCAACCTCGCCAGCCGCCCGGCCAATGGTTCGGTCCTGCTCGCCCTGCCCAATTCGGGGTCGCAGGCGATCAACGGGCAGAACGGCCCCGCGCCGACATTGAGCGTGCGGCCGGGCACGTCGATTGCGGTGTTCGTCACGCGCGATCTCGACTTTACCGGGGTCGGGAACCCGCAATGAGCGCCGAGCCGCCGCCGGCGGGTGTCTATCTGCGCGCCTATCTCGCACCGCTCGCACCCTTTCTCGACCGGGCGGACGTGACCGACATCTATGTCAATCGGCCCGGCGAAATCTGGGTCGAGACGCTGGGCGGAACGAGCGAGCGGCACGATGCGCCCGACCTGACCGAAACCGCGCTCGAGCGCCTCGCGCGGCAGGTCGCGGCGCTGACGCATCAGGGGATCAGCCGCGCCCATCCGCTGCTGTCTGCAGCGCTTCCCGATGGCGCGCGTGTGCAGGTAATCGCCCCGCCCGCGACGCGCGGCGGCATGGCGATCGCGATCCGTAAGCACGTCTCCGCCGATCTCGGACTCGACGATTATCAGGCGGCGGGCGCGTTCGACGGGACGCGGCGCGGCAGCGCGCTGCACGGCGATGACGGGCTGGCCCAGCTCACCGCATTGCTTGAAGCGGGCGATCTGGCCGGGATGCTGCGACAGGCGGTGCGCGGGCGTCGCAACATCCTCGTCTCCGGCGGCACCTCTACCGGGAAGACCACCTTCCTCAACGCGCTGCTGCGCGAGATCGCGCCCGAAGAGCGGCTGATCGTGATCGAGGATACGCCCGAGCTGCATCTGCGCCACGCCAATGCCATCGGCCTGCTGGCGACGCGCGGCGACCTGGGCGAAGCGCGGGTGACCGCCGATGATCTGCTCGGCGCGTCGCTGCGCATGCGGCCCGACCGGATCATCCTGGGCGAGCTGCGCGGCGAGGAAGCCTATGCCTTTTTGCGCGCGGTCAACACGGGCCATCCCGGATCGCTGAGCTCGGTCCATGCCAACAGCGCGGAAGCGGCGGTCGAGCAGATCGCGCTGCTGATCCTGCAGCGCGGCACCCGGCTCAGTCGCGAGGACGTGACGCATTATGTGCGCTCGACCATCGACGTGTTCGTGCAGCTGGAACGCGTTGGCGGGCGTCGCCGCGTCGCCGAAGTGCTACTGCCCGGCGCTGCGCGCTAACAGGCCACCCAGCCAGTCATCGACGACCGCATCGATCACGAGATGCACGCGATCGGTCGTGCCACGGTTGACCACGGAATGCGTGTCCATCAGCCGCAGATACCAGACCTCACCCGGCGCCATCGTCACCGGCGTGCCGTTGAGCAGGAACTCGACATCGGGGTTGGTGGTGATCGGGATATGCAGCCGCGCCATACCATGCTCGGCAGCGAGGTCATGATCGTAATGCGGCTTGATCACCGATCCCGGGGCCAGCAGCATCAGCCGCACCACGGTGAGCGGGCATTGGAACGACGCCAGCACCTCCCGGAAATAGGGCGTGTGTGCCAGCAGCGGGCCGTCCACGAACTCGGTCGCGGTCGGATCGGAATAGATCATCATCACCGGATGCGTCGCCCCGGCGGTGTGACGCAGCGGCAGGACCGACCAATTGCCCTCGTAATTCTGCTTCACCAGATGATCGATCCAGTCGCGATCGACCGCGTCGAGATCGGCGCGCAACCGATCGGGATCGAAGGCCATCGGCAGCTTGATCCGATCGGGCAGCGGCGGGGCCTGACCGGGCAGCGGCGTGGAACGGATCACGGGATCAAGCATGGCGCAACGGTAACGCCGCGCCGGACGGGCGCAAGCCGGAATGGCTTGCGCACATCGCTGCGCCCTACGACGGGCCGCCACGCACCCCGAAGATATCCGCCGGCAGCCGCCATGCCGCGAGGATGGCGATGAGGAGCAGCGCAACGAATAACGCGCCTGCAATCGGCAAGCCCGCAAGCGCGTCGCCCACCCGGACGGCAGCAGCGAGATAGGCAGAGCCGATCACCGCAATGCCGATCGCACCGCCCAGCTGCTGTGCGGTGCGCAGCGTCGCGCTGGCGGTGCCGGCAAAGGCGCGGTCGACATCGGCGACCACGACTGGCGGCAACGGCCCCGCCAGCATGCCCATGCCGATCCCCGCGACTGCGAGCAGTGCGAAAAAGCCAACGCCGCTACCGGTTCCGCCAGCGATCAGGATCAACGCACCGCTCGCCCCGGTCATCATCACCAGCGCACCACCGATCAGCAGCCAGCGGCCGAAGCGCGGCAGATACTTCTTCCCGATCAGGCTGATCCCCGCCATCACGCCCAGGCCAAAGGGGACATGCGCCAGCGCGGTATCGAGTGGCGACTTGCCCAGCCCCTGTTGCAACGCGATGGCCAGCACCAGCAGAAAGCCCGCCGCGCCTGCCGAGAAGGCAAGCACGGCGACCAGCCCCCAGCGGAACGTGATCAGGCGGAACAGCGCGGGTTCGACGATCGCTGCCCGCCCCGCACGCCGCCGCGCCAATGCGCGGATCCAGCCCGCACTGACCAAAGCGACTCCGACGAGCGCGCAGGGAATGGCCCAGGCCGGCCAGCCGCGCTCCGACCCATCGATCAGCGCGAACAGCAGCGCTGCAAAGCCCGCCGCGAACAGCGCAGCTCCGAACAGGTCGATCTGAAGCGGGCGACCGGCGTCGCGCTGCGGGATCGTCCGCAACCCCAGCCACAGCGCGATCAGCCCGATCGGCAGGTTGATCAGGAAGATCAGCCGCCAGCCAAGGCCAAACCAGCTCCATTCGATCAGCAGGCCACCAAGGATCGGCCCCAGGATCGCGGCAAGCCCCCCGATCACGCCAAACCAGGCAAGCCGTGCGACGCGCTCGAGCGGCGAGAACAGCGTCTGCACGATCGCCATCACCTGCGGTCCCATCATCGCGCCGGCCGCCCCCTGCAGCAAACGGCCGATGACGAGCTGCTCCGGCGTTTGCGCGAGGCCGCACAGGGCCGAGGTGGCGATGAACCCCGCAACCCCGATCAGGAACATGCGGCGATAGCCGAACGCATCGCCCAGCCGTCCGCCGAGCAGCAACAGCGCACCCAGCACGAGCAGATAGCCCGCGACGATCCACTGCATCGCCGCCGACGAGGCATTCAGCGCGCGGCGGATCTCGGGCAAGGCGGTGTTGACGATGGTCGTATCGGCCACTTCGAGCACGAAGGCGATCAGCACGGTGATGAAGGCGAGCGTGCGCTGACGATCCGTCAACTGCTGTGCCGCGCCGCCGTCCTGCGGCGTGCCTGCCCCTCGATCCATATGACTGCCGCCCCGAAAATTCGGGCGCGCGCCCCCGGCACAGCCCTAATTAAAATGACGCTTCTATTATTAGCCTGTTTCGCTTAGCGTCAAGCCAATGCGGCGATTCACGACCGCGATGTTGAGCTGGCGGCGCCGTCGCGCGATCGCCCGGAGGGGAGTGAACGCGTTGTACAAGTCAGACTCGTCGCGGGTGCCCGGGCCTGCCCAGGGGTTCACGGTCATCATCGCGGGGTTCCTGCCGATCATGGCGATCGTGTCGATGTTCCCGGCCGTGCCGGCGATGATCGCGCATTTCGGCGCGGATCCCAATGCCAGCTGGAAGGTGCCGGCGATGGTATCGGCCCCCGGGCTGACGATCGCGATCACCGCGCTGTTCGTCGGGCTGATGGTCGATCGCTTCGGACGGCGGCGCCTGCTGCTTGGCTCGACCCTGCTCTACGGCATCTTCGGCTCCGCGCCGTTCCTGCTTGAATCGCTCGACGCCATCTATGCCTCGCGCCTGTTGCTCGGCCTGAGTGAGGCCGCGATCCTGACGACGCTCAACACGCTGATTGCGGATTATTGGGACGAAAAGAGCCGCCGCAACTGGCTGACCATGCAGGGCTTGATCGGCCCGGCCCTATCGTCGGTGATGATCTTCTTTGCCGGGGCACTCACCGCGTGGCGCTGGAACGGCATCTTCCTGCTCTATCTGGTCGCCTTCCCGATCTTCCTCGCCATGCTGCGCTACATGTACGAGCCGCAGCGTGAGGTCGCACCCGCGCGGGTCGAAGGCGAGACCGCCGATGGCGGCATCCCGTGGAGCGTCCTCGCGACGATCGGCAGCGTGACCCTGTTCGTCTCGGTCCTCTATTATGTCTTCATCATCAATGGCGGACTGGTCTGGCAGGAGCTGGGGGTCAAGGATCCGGGCAAGATCGGGCGCATCACCGCGTTGCCCAGCCTGTTCATCCTGGTCGGTGCCGGCGTGTTCTGGCTGCTCGGCCGCTGGCAGGTCAGCTCGCGTGGCCAGCTCTTCGCTCTGCTCGCCACGCTCGGCACCGGCCTGTCGATCATCGGCCTTGCCAGCGACTGGCGGATGATGATCCTCGGCATGATGGTGCAACAGACGGGCGCGGGCATGGGGGTGGTCACGCTGATCGCCTGGGCACAGCGCAAGCTGCCCTACGCCCATCGCGGGCGTGGCATGGGATTGTGGACCGCCTGCTTCTTCTTCGGCCAGTTCGTGTCGCCGCTGCTCGTCAGCCTTGTGCGCGCGCAGGTTGGGACGATGCAGGGCGCGTTCCTGGTCGCCGGGGTCGTCGGAATCGTCGGGGCAGTCGTCGTCTGGCTGTTGGTCGACCGCCGCCCGACGCTTCGGCCCGCTGCAGCATGAGGGTTGCGATGCTCCGCCCCTGCCTGAGCGCCATTGCCGCGCTCCTCGCCCTCTCCTCGGCCACCGCGCAGGAGTCGCCGCGCTTCCGCTACGACGTGATCGAAGCGCCGCTGCAGCCGGGCGCGATCACGCTGCCGACCGCGCCAAAGGACGCGCCGGATCGTGAGCAATGGATGAAGCAGAACGGGTCGATCGGGGTGCGCAACGTCTCGCACGCCACGCTGACCCCGGTGCTGCCTGCCGGCACATCGACCGGCGCCGCGGTGATCGTCGCGCCCGGGGGCGGGTTCCTGGGCCTGTCGATGGATGCCGAGGGGTGGCAGGTCGCGCGCTGGCTGGCCAATCACGGCATCGCCGCCTTCGTCCTCAAGTATCGCGTGCTGCCCACCCCGCGCGACAATGCGGAGTGGCAGGACAAGTTCAATCGCATGATCGGGGGCGAAAGCGTCGGCTTCGCGCCGCCCAAGGACACTCCGCCCGAAGCGCTCGCCGACGGTCTCGCCGCGCTGGCGCATGTCCGCGACAACGCCGCGCGCTATGGCGTCGACCCGAAGCGGATCGGGTTCATGGGGTTCTCGGCCGGTGGCTTCCTGACGCGCACGGTGATCGAACAGAGCGGCGCGGCGATGCCGGCCTTTGCCGCGCCGATCTATCCCAACATGGCGGCGATGCGCGTCCCGGCGAACGCACCGCCGATGTTCGTCACCATCGCGGCGGACGATTTCCTGCTGACCCGCGAAACGGGCCTGCCGCTGCTCGACAGCTATCGTGCGGCGGGCAAGCCGATCGAGTTCCACCTGATCGCCAATGGCGGCCATGGCTTCGGGCTCGGGCGCGCGCGCACTGCATCGGCAGGGTGGATCGAGAATTTCCACCGCTGGCTCGGCAGCATCGGGATGCTCGATCCGAAGTGAGGCCTGAGGGGGTGACTTAGATCGCCCCCTCCTTCAACAGCTCGACGGCATGCCCCGCCGCGCGCGCAGTGAGCGCCATATAGGTCAGCGACGGGTTCTGGCACGCGGACGAGCTCATCTGTGCGCCATCGGTCACGAACAGATTCGCGACGTCATGCGCCTGGCTCCATTTGTTGAGCACCGACGTCGCCGGATCCGCGCCCATCCGCGCGCCACCCATTTCGTGGATCGCGCTGCCGCCCGGATTGGGACGGTCGAAGCCCATAATGACCTTGCCACCCGCATGGCCCAGCATCTCGGCGGCGTCGGCCTTGGCCTGCGCCAGCGCGGCATGCTCCTCCACACCGAACGCGAAGTCGACCTTCAGGATCGGCAGGCCATTGGCGTCGGTGCGAGTGCGATCCAACGTGATCCGGTTGGTCGCGCGCGGCACGCAATCGGCAAAGGCGACCAGCACCATCCGCCACATGCCGGGCGGCTGCAGCGCATCCTTGTACGCAGCCCCGATCCCCGGCTCGCGCTTGCCACGGGTCCAGCCCGATTGCAGCGCGCCGCCCTGGAACGAGAAGCCCCGACTGTGCCCCGCACCGTCGATGGCATCGAGGTTGCGGAAGCGCGGAATGACGACACCGGTCGGGCGATTGCCGAAGGTGGTCCACTGCTCGAACCCGGGGAACAGCGCGATCGCCGACAGGGTGCTGGCGTGGTCCATGATGTGCGTGCCGAGCACGCCGCTGGAGTTGGCGAGGCCATTCGGCATTGCGTCGCTGCCCGAATTGAGCAGCAGATGCACCGAGTTGAACGCCCCTGCATTGAGGAACACCATCCGCGCGGTCGCCTGTCCGCGCGCCTTGGTCTTGCCGTCGATCCAGCGCACGCCGGTGACACGCCGCGTGGCGGGGTCATAGTCGATCTTCTCGACCACCGCGTCGGTGACCAGAGTCAGGTTGCCGGTCTTTTGTGCCGCGGGCAGCGTAGAGGACTGGGTCGAGAAATAGGCGCCATAGGAACAGCCGCGCGCGCAGATCGACCGGCGCTGACATTCGCCGCGCCCGTCCTTGGCCTGCGTCAGATTGGCGGTGCGGCCGATGGTCAGCCGCCGGTCGGGCCAGCGCGCGGAAATTTTCTCGCGCACCGCCTGTTCGACGACGTTCAGCGCCATCGGCGGCTGGAAGCGCCCGTCGGGCAGCTGCGCCAGCCCCTCCGCCGCGCCGGAAACGCCGATAAACTCCTCGACCTTGTCATACCACGGGGCGAGGTCGGCATAGCGGATCGGCCAGTCGGTGCCGTTGCCGTCGCGCCGGTTGGCGTCGAAGTCGTAATCCGACCAACGATAGGATTGCCGCCCCCAGGTCAGCGAGCGCCCACCCAGATTATAGCTGCGGTACCAGTTGAATGCGGTGTCGCCCTCGGTCGCGTAGGGATTTTCGGCGTCGTTGACGAAATGCGGCTCGGTAAACTCGGTGAAGTGACGGTTGCCGCGCTGCACCGGATAGTCGCGGGCATATTTCTCGGCATCGCCGACGCCGCGAAACGGCATGTCCCACGGCGCCTTGGACTCGTTCACATATCCGGTCTGGTGCGCGATCATCGGCCCGCGCTCGAGCATCAGGACCTTCAGCCCCGCCTCGGTCAGCTCCTTCGCCGCCCAGCCACCGGTGATGCCGGAGCCGACGACGATCGCGTCAAAGTTCATTGTCTCAGTCATCAGCCGAAATCCACCGCGGTCCAGTCACTCGAATAAGCTCGCTCGCCGGGCTTGACCGGCACCGCAGGATCGAAGCGCCCCGGCGTCAGCTCGTAGCGCAGCTCCTGCGCGCCGCCGGTTTGGGAGGTGTAGTAGCCGGTCAGGATCAGCCCCTTCACCGTCTTCCACGGGTGATCCTTCGCAGCATAGGCATCGGCGTCCAACCGCGTCAGGATCGCGGCGCGGCGCGCCTCGGGCTTTCCCATCCAGTCGCCATTGGCCGCACGATCGAGCTCCGCTTCCAGCCAGTCGAGGTGCCGCAGGCTCCCGTCGCTGCGCAGGTATCCACTGACGCTCGCCGGTGCCGTGTCGCGCACGATCGGCACGCGGCTCTTGTCCAAGCCATGGGCGAGCGCGAGGATCACGAAGTCCCCCACCCCCACGTCCCCCGCGCCCGGGGTGGCGGTGCGCGGGATCACCAATTGGCTGACGTCGCGGATCATCGTGCGCTGGCGATCGCTCGGCGCGTCGGCATCATCCTGTTTCGACAATGTTGCGACGACCGCAGGCATCCCCACGACCGCCGCGAGCAACGCCACACCCCCGCCAAATTCGCGCCGTGTCCAGCCAGACTGACCCATGCTCTACCCTCTCCGCGCCGGTTCTTGCCGGCTCTGATTCCGGCTGATATCAGAATGCATATTCTATTTCCAGCAGGAGAGGCACGGATGCTCAGACTATCGCGCATGATGGAGCTGGGCACGCCCGCGCCCGATTTCGCGCTGCCGGATACCGAGGGGCGCACACTTCGGTTGGCGGATGTCGCCGGGCCCAACGGGCTGGTCGTCGCCTTCATCTGCAACCACTGCCCGTTCGTGCTGCACGTGATCGACGGCTTTGTGGACTTTGCGCGCGAGGTTCAGGCGCGCGGCATCGGCGTCGTCGCGATCTCGTCCAACGACATCGTCGAGTTTCCCGAGGATGACTATGCGCACATGAAGCTGTTCGCGGCGGAGCGCGCTTTCCCCTTCCCCTATCTCCATGACGCGGACCAGAAGGTCGCGATCGCCTATGAAGCGATCTGCACGCCGGATTTCTTCATGTTCGATTCCAACCTGCGCCTGTTTTACGCGGGCCAGTTCGATGCCAGCCGTCCCAAGATCAATCGCCCGCCCGTACCGGGCCTGCCGCCACTGCGCACCGACCTGCCGGTGACGGGCGAGGATATGCGCCGTGCCGCCGACGCGCTGCTGGCCGGCAATCCTCCGCCCCAGCCGCAGCGGCCGAGCGCGGGCTGCTCGATCAAATGGCTCGAAGGGAATGCCCCGACATGGGCGTGATCGCGAACCGCATCTGGCTGCCTTCTGCAGCCGTCGTGCCGCAGGAGCGCGGAACCGACTATTTCGCGCCGGTCGATGGCGCGGACTGGTCGGACGGGTTCGGCTGGCATCGCGGCTTCTTCTCCAGCTTCCGCCTGCGTGCCGGGCGCGACGCCTGGTTTCACTTCCCCCTGCCCACGCCCGTGCTGCGCGAAGGCCGACTGCAGGCGCTGGCCGAGGTTTCACTGATGTGGGAAGTCAACGACGGCGCGCGCATCCACTGGCTGGTGCTGCAACATGGCGGGATGGACCGTATACCGCTGACCGAGCGTGAGACCGAGCCGGAGAGCGAGGCGGTGCCGTTCGATCCACCCGAACAATGGCGACAATTCTATCCGGCGGCGGCGCGCCGGCTGACGACGATTGCGTTCGATCCGGTGCTGCCGCTGCGCTTCGGGGTGCAGCTGTGCGTCGGGGTCACCGCGCCGGAGCGTGACGGGACGATCCGCTTCTACGGCGCTGGGGCTGGCTTCGCCGACCTGGACTAATCACGCCCTGACCGCAGCGCGGCGAGCTTTTCACGAATCGCCGCCTGCTTTTCCGCCGAAACGTCGAACCGCCCGACCAGCCACGCCATCGCTGCGCCGGCAATCACGATCAGCGCGGTGACGAACCAGGCAAGGGCGCGCACCTTGTCCTGCGGCATCTGGTCGACCGGCAGCCCGGCGGGAAAGTCGATGATGCCGAGGAACGACCCGGCGAACAGCGCTACCAGCCCGCTGCCGACCTGCAGCCCGATGAACATGAAGCTCGCCACCAGCCCCTGTTGCGGCTTGCCGGTATTCGCCTCATGCTCGTCACCGATGTCATAGGTGACGGTGT
>VYKS01000232.1_pt1 | contig 29247 bp, 25 predicted proteins | sample 5114511 | NCBI WGS metagenome assembly VYKS01 (sample SAMN12291795, study PRJNA351875) | freshwater metagenome | isolation source: freshwater lake | place: USA: Michigan, Gull Lake | collected 2011-07-05 | reverse complement strand
AGCGCCCGGGTCCCGGTAAGGCCCGAACAGGGCCACCTTCCCGGGACGCTGGCGGACAACGGCTGCGCGGAGCGTCGGGCTTCGTCGAAACGGTATTTATCAATCAACTCCGGACGGATGTCCGGCGCTCCGCATCCCTTTCTAGACCTTCAGCGGCGAGCCGCGTGAAGTGGCGGCGGCGCGCCCAAATCCTCCCCAGTTGGGGGAGGATTGTCTAGCGCCCCCTCACGTCGGCGCGATCGGCAGGGCGGTGGTGAACTTGATCTGCTCCATGGCGAAGCTGGACGAGACGTCGGTCAGCGGGGCGGTGGCGATCAGCCGTTTGTAGAAGCGGTCATAGGCGGCGATGTCCTTGACCACGACCTTGAGGAGATAGTCGACATCACCGCTCATCCGGTAGAACTCGACCACCTCGGGCAGGGCGCTGGCGCCGGTGGCGAACTGGTTCAGCCAGCCCTCGTCGTGGTGGCCGGTCTTGACGGCGACGAAGACGGTCAGGCCCAGGTCGAGGGCCTCGCGGTCCAAGAGGGCGACGCGGGCGGTGATGACCCCGGCGTCCTGCAGGCGGCGCACCCGCTTCCAGCAGGGGGTCTGGCTCAGACCCACCCGCTCAGCCAGCTCGGCGATGGGGACGGTGGCGTCCTCCTGCAGGATAGCCAGCAGGCGGCGGTCAATTTGATCGAGATCAATCATCTCGAAGTCCACCCTCAGAGAGAATTTTATTCTCCGTATCGCGGAAATGGTAACCTTTCAAACAATGTCTTTCTCCGAATCCACGGCATCCTAGAACGCCTCGGTTTCAGCCAGCGGGGCTCCCATGGACCTGTCGTTCACGCGTCATCCCAAATCGGTCGGCGAGACCTATGGCCAGCACATGGGCGTGGCCTGGAGCTTTGGCTTCACCCTGCTGGGCGCGGGCCTGGCCTGCATCATCCACGGCATCCTGCCGTTCGCCTTCGAGCGCACTGGCAGCCAGACCGTGCGCCGCCTGCACGAGCGTCTGAGCAACCGTTGCGCCAAGGCCGACGCCCACTTCGCCGCCGCCGCCTCGATGAACGGCGAAACCGTCCGCGGATGACCGCCGCGGCCCTGCGCCTGAACGCCGTCCGCATCGGGCCGGGCCTCTTGGCCGGGCTCCTGATGGCGGTGCTGGCCAAGCTGCTGTCTCAGAGCCTCCACGCTCCCGCGCCTCTGCTCGCGGTGGCGCTGGGCATGATGCTGGGCGCTCTGGGCCTGCAGGGACAACTGGGCGCGGGCCTTGATCTCTTCGCCAAGCCGGGCCTGCGGTTGGGCGTGGCCATGATGGGCGCCCAGATCAGTTGGACGGAGTTCGCCGCCCTGGGCGGTCCGGCCGTGCTGGCCAGCGGCGCGGTGGTGCTGGGCGGCCTCGGGATCGGGGCTCTGGCCGGCGCGGCCCTGGGTCTGCCGTTGGCCGAGGCGCTGATCGCGGCGGCCGCGTGCTCGATCTGCGGCGCCTCGGCGGCGCTGGCCGCCTCGCAAGCCGCCCCGTCCAGCCCCGAGAACCAGCGCACGACGGCGCTGGTCATCGTCGGGGTCAACCTGCTCTCGACCGTGGCCATGCTGGCCTATCCGCCGGTCGCCAACGCCCTGGGCCTGACCGCGCACCAGGCCGGGGTGTTCTTCGGCCTGTCGATCCACGACGTCGCGCAAGTCGCTGGGGCGGGCGCCTCGGTGTCGCCGGAGGTGGCCGGGACAGCGGCGCTGGCCAAGCTGTCGCGGATCCTTTGGCTGGGCCCTGCCGTGGTGTTGATCGGCCTGATGCTGACCCGCACCTCGGAAGGCGGCCGCGTCTCGGGTCTGCAAGCCCCGCCGCTGTTCGTCTGGGGTTTCGCGGCCCTGGCCGCAGCCCGGGGCCTCAATCTGATCCCGCCGTCTCTGGTGTCGGTCCTCGCGGCTTGCTCCAGCTTCCTGCTGCTGGCCGGGGTCGGGGCCATCTCGGCCAAGCTCGGCCCCAAGGCCCTGCTCGAGGTCAAGCCGCGCCTAGCGATCCTGCTGGTGACGCTCACGGTGGCCGTGGCGATCCTTGCCTACGCCCTGACGAGGATTTTCTTCTAAAGACAAGCCTTGGCTGAGAACGAAAGCCGCTCCATGGTCCGCATTGAGAGCCTGTCCGCTTCGGATCTCGATCCGAAGCGGTTAAACAGGCTCGCTACAATTTGCAGAGCATGGCGGACGCCGAAACCGCTGACACTTTCGGCTGCCATGCTCTGGTCGGAGGGACCCGAAAAGTGAGCTTCTGGACGCGCCGCAAGGCCATCGACACCATCACCGCCGGTCATGCGGACAGCCATCAACTGAAGAAGACCCTGAGCTGGCCGCACCTGGTGGCTCTGGGCGTCGGGGCCATCGTCGGCACCGGCATCTACACCCTGACCGGCGTCGGGGCGGGCCTGGCCGGGCCGGGCGTGATCCTGTCCTTCCTGATCGCCGGCGCCGTCTGCGCCTGCGCGGCCCTCTGTTACGCCGAACTGTCGACGATGATCCCGGCCTCGGGCAGCGCCTACACCTACAGCTATGCGGCGATGGGGGAGCCGGTCGCCTGGTTCGTCGGCTGGAGCCTGATCCTTGAATACACCCTGGTCTGTGCGGCGGTCGCCGTCGGCTGGTCGGCGCACGCGCACGGCCTCTTCAAGATGATCGGCTTCCCCGACGCCCTGCTGGCGGGTCCTCACCAGGGCGGGCTGATCAACCTGCCGGCCGTGTTCATCTCGATGGCGGTGGCGGGTCTGCTGGCGCTGGGCACCCGCGAGAGCGCCACGGTCAACATGGTGCTGGTCTTCGTGAAGATCATCGCCCTGGTCGTCTTCGTCGTGCTGTGCCTGCCAGCGTTCAACATCGCTCACTTCACGCCGTTCATGCCCAACGGTTTCCAGGCCCACGTGCCGGAAGGCGCGGCCGGCGACGCGGCCAAGATCGGCGTGATGGCCGCCGCCAGCCTGATCTTTTTCGCCTTCTACGGCTTCGACGCGGTGTCGACCGCCGCTGAAGAGACCAAGAATCCCAAGCGCGACCTGACCATTGGCATCGTCGGCTCGATGGCCGCCTGCACCGCGATCTACATGATCGTCGCCGCCGTCTCGATCGGCGCCTCGCGCACCGAGATCTTCTCCAAGAGCGAGGCCCCGCTGGTCTTCATCCTGGAGAGCCTGAACCACGGCAAGATCGCCCAGCTGGTCGCCCTGGCCGCCGTCGTGGCGCTGCCGACCGTGATCCTGGCCTTCATGTACGGCCAGAGCCGGATCTTCTTCGTTATGGCGCGCGATGGCCTGCTGCCCCGCGCGCTGTCGAAGGTGAACGCCAAGACCGGCACCCCGGTGATGATGACCCTGCTGACCGGCGTGCTGTCGGCGGTGCTGTCGGGCCTACTGTCGCTGAAGGACATCGCCGAGCTGGCCAACGCCGGCACGCTGTGGGCCTTCATCGCCGTCGGCGCCTCGGTGATCCTGCTGCGGTTGCGCGAGCCGAACCGGCCTCGGGTGTTCTCGACGCCGTTCTGGCAGGTCGTGGCGCCGGCCGGCATCCTGGGCTGCCTCTATCTGTTCGTCAGCCTGCCGGCCAAGACCCAGCTCTACTTCCTCTACGCCCACCTGATCGGGGCGGTGATCTATCTGGCCTACGGCATGCGCAAGAGCGTTCTGGCCCAGCAGGAACGGGCGTAAGGGAAGGCTTCCATTCTCGAGGACCATCGCTACAGTTCCCGGCAAAACAAGCGTTTGACGCCACCCCTCGCGGCCTCCGCGAGGGACCAGGGAATTTCGGGAGACGAAGCGTATGGCCCTCGATCTGGAAACTCGTGAACAGCTGATCGACACGGTCGCCCGCTTCGTGGCCGAGCGCCTGCGTCCGATCGAGGCCCAGGTGGCCGAGAACGACGCCGTTCCGGACGATGTGATCGAGGAGATGAAGGGTCTTGGGCTCTTCGGCCTGACGATCCCGGAAGAGTTTGGCGGGCTTGGCCTGACCATGGAGGAAGAGGCGCTGGTGGCCATTGAGCTGGGCCGCGCCTCGCCGGCCTTCCGCTCGGTTTTCGGCACCAATGTCGGGATCGGCAGCCAGGGCCTCGTGATGTTCGGCAACGCCGAGCAGAAGGCCAAGTGGCTGCCGGGGATCGCCTCGGGCGAGGTGATCACCTCGTTCGCCCTGACTGAACCAGAGGCCGGTTCCGACAGCGCTGCGGTGCAGACCCGCGCCACGCTGGACGGCGACCACTACATCCTGAACGGCTCCAAGCGCTACATCACCAACGCTGGCAAGGCCTCGCTGTTCACGGTGATGGCGCGCACTAACCCCGAGGCCAAGGGCGGGGCTGGGGTCTCGGCCTTCCTGGTCCCGCGCGACCTGCCGGGCCTCACGGTCGGCAAGCCCGAGAAGAAGATGGGCCAGCAAGGCGCTCATATCCACGACGTGACCTTCGACAATGTCCGCGTGCCAGCTTGGAACCGTCTGGGCGCGGAAGGTGAGGGCTTCAAGGTCGCCATGCAGGTGCTGGACCGCGGCCGACTGCACATCGCCGCCGTCTGCGTGGGCGTGGCCGAGCGCCTGATCGCCGACTGCGTGGCCTACGCTTCCGAGCGCAAGCAGTTCGGCCAGCCGATCGCCAGCTTCCAGCTGATCCAGGCCATGATCGCCGACAGCAAGACCGAGGCGCTGGCGGCCAGGGCGCTTGTGTTGGAGACCGCTCGGAAGCGCGACGCCGGGGTCAACGTCACCCTCGAAGCCGCCTCGTCGAAACTGTTCGCCTCGGAGATGGTGGGTCGCGTGGCGGACAGGGCGGTGCAGGTGTTCGGCGGCGCCGGCTATGTCGCCGACTACGGGATCGAGCGGCTTTATCGCGACGTGCGGATCTTCCGCATCTACGAAGGCACCAGCCAAGTCCAGCAACTGATCATCGCGCGTGAGACTCTGAAGCGCGGCGGGTGAGTGCGACGAGCGGTCGCATCAGCGGCTGAGTGGGCCTAGGCGATCGATAATCCGCGCCTTTCCGAGCGTGGGTCTGACGGCTTGAGGCGTGCAATCGGTTGCAACTCTGGGGTCTGTGCGGCGAGGTGTCGCGCTCCTGGCGAGAACATTTAATGCCTGATTAAGGATCAGGGCAGAGGCTTCCTCTACGTGAAAACGACGGGGACGGCCATGAGCCAGGACTATGCGATCGGTGAACGCACGGCGTTCATGGGCATCGATGACAAGGCACGATCGGCGCTCCGCGATCTCCGTCCGGTCATCCGGGCCGAGATCGGCAAAGCGCTGGCGAGCTTCTATGGCAAGGTCCGGACCACCCCGGAGACGCGCGCGTTCTTCAGCGACGAGCGCCACATGGACGCGGCCAGCGCCCGTCAGCAGACGCACTGGAGCGTGATCGCCGAGGGGGACTTCAGCGACGACTATGTGCGGGCGGTTCGCGCGATTGGCCAGACCCACGCGCGGATCGGCCTGGAGCCGCGATGGTACATCGGCGGTTACGCCGTGGTCGGAGACCATCTCGTCCGGGCCGTGATCGACTCCATGTGGCCCAAGGGGCTGCTGGCCAAGGGCGACTCTCGTCAGGCCGGCGAGGCGGTCGCGGCGTTGATGAAGGCGATCTTCCTGGACATGGATTTCGCGATCTCGATCTATCTGGAAACCCTGGATAACGAACGAAAGCGGCTCGAGGCGGAGCAGCAAGCGGCTCAGGCGCGGCAAGAGCAGGTCGTCACCCTGCTGGCCCGAGCGCTTGATCGTCTGGCCTCGGGCGATCTCCTGGCCCGCCTGGACGGCGACGTTTGTAGCGAGTTCCAGAAGTTGAAGGACGACTTCAACCACGCCGTAGGGCTGCTGGACCAGGCCATGTGCGGCGTGGGCGGCGCGACGGAAGGCATCCGCTCCAGCACCGAGGAGATCAGCGTCGCGGCCGACGATCTTTCGCGGCGCACCGAACAGCAAGCCGCCAGCCTCGAACAGACCGCTGCGGCGCTGGATCAGATCACCGCCACCGTCCGTCGGTCGGCCGCCGGCGCCAAGCAGGCGCAGGACGTCGTCGCGGGCGCCAAGACCGACGCCGAGCGTTCGGGCGCCGTCGTCAGCCAAGCCGTGGCGGCGATGGGCGAGATCGAAACCAGTTCGCGGGAGATCGGCAACATCATCGGCGTGATCGATGAGATCGCGTTCCAGACCAATCTCCTGGCCTTGAACGCGGGGGTGGAAGCCGCCCGAGCCGGTGAGGCGGGCAAGGGCTTCGCTGTCGTCGCCCAGGAGGTTCGAGCGCTGGCTCAGCGCTCGGCCGAAGCCGCCAAGGAAATCAAGGCCCTGATCAACACCTCCACCAAGCAGGTCGAGGCCGGGGTCAACCTGGTGGGGCAGACCGGCGAGGCGCTGCGCGGCATTGTCTCGAAGGTGGCGGAGATCGACGAACTGATCGCCCAGATTTCCGTTTCAGCCCAGGAACAGGCCGGCGGTCTTCACGAGGTCAATACGGCCGTGAACCAGATGGATCAGGTAACTCAGCAGAACGCGGCCATGGTGGAGCAGACGACGGCCGCGACCCACTCGCTGAAAAGTCAGACTGGAGAATTGGTCCGCCAGGTCGAAAGTTTCCGAACTTCCGCCGTCCGTCGCTCGGAACCGAAGCCACCCACGCGCATCGCGCCGGCCCCTGTGGCGAGTCCGCCGCCTCGCCCCACGATGCGCCCCGGATCCGCCGCTCCCCCTTCGCGCAGCTCAGCCGCCGTTGCGCTCAAGGAAGAGTGGGAGGAGTTCTAGGGTTCGGGCCGCCGGGGCAGGACCATCAAGGGCGCGGCGTTTTGACGCGGGTGATCTCCGTCGGCAGCCGTCCGGAGCCTTTTGAGTAAGCGCTAGAAAGCAGAACGCCCCCGTCGACCAAGTCGACGGGGGCGCTTTGTGTTCCTTCGGAAGGACGCTTACGCGCCGCCCGGGAAGCGGAACGGAACCTTCACTGTGCCGGTCTTGGCGCCCATCGGCAGCTTTTCGGCGATGCACATGGCGGCCTTGTCGAAGCCCTTGCCCGCAGCGCTGTTGTCCACGACCTTGCAGTCCGAAAGCTTGCCACCGTCGGCGTTGCACTCAAGCATGACTTGCGCGGCGTCGCGCGTATTGGCGAACTGCTGCAGGCAACGGCTCATTTGATCTTCAAAACCGCCGGCGGCCGAGGCGGCCTGGGCGACGAAAAAGCTGCCAGCGATTCCCGCGGCAATAGCGATCGGATATTTCATCCCGCTGCTCCTAGTAATAAATTCACGTCCCATGGACGATGCGCCAACCGGACGCAGGAGCAATCTCGCAGGTGCGAGTTAAGATATCCTGAGTAGCACGGCAATATTCAATATTTACTTTCGGCTAACCATGATCACCACGTGCGGGATTCTCGATCCGGCCCGGGCGCTTTATAGAATCCGCGCGTTCAGGGCTGCGACTAAATGACCATTCAGCCCAGAACCGACCGGAAAGCGCCGCCTTCCCTTAACCAAGTCAGAGTCTGTTAGGACTCTATCGGGATTATTCCACTTCAGTTTGGCGATCCGTGGGCACGGAGCGCTGGTTGGAGGGGACCTCGCGATGAAACGGATACGTCTCGTCGATCTACCGTTGATCATCAAGATCGGCTTCGCGCCGGCGTTCGCGCTGTTGATGCTGGCTCTGATGGCCGGCGGCGCCATCATCGTTCAGAAAAGCCAGTCGGCCGCTCTTAAGCAGGTCGTGGAAAGCGACATGCGGCAGAACCTGGAAATCCAGCGGATTTCCAAGCGCATATCGAACATCAACGGCGAACTGTTCGTCGTGATGACCCACAAGGCCGGCAATATCGACGTCGATAAGAACGATGCGCGTATGGCCGCCGTTCTGGCCGAGACCGATGCGGTCAAGAAGGATCTGGTCGCGCTCAAGAGCAAGCTGCCGGCCGCCGAACAGCCGAAGATCGCCGAGTTGATCAAGTCGCTTGAGGAATGCCGCAGCGCGATCGACACCGTTAGCGGGATGATCGGCGTCGATTTCAACATGGCGGCCGGATTCATCGCGCCGTTCGAAGAGCAATACGCCAAGATGACCGGTCAATTGGACCAGGTCGTCGCCGCCGCCAATCAGCGCATCGAGACCGAGACCGCCAAGCGTCAGGCCCAAGCCACCGCCGCTATGAGCGTCACCGTGGTGATGTCGCTGCTGACCCTGGGCGCGGTCGGCGCGCTGGCGTTCCTGACCGTGATGACGACCCGCAAGTCGATTAACGACATCGCCGCCGCCACCGACAAGCTGTCCAAGGGCGACAACGCTATCGATCTGGAGAAGATGACGCGCGGCGACGAGCTGGGCGCCATCGTCACCGCTCTGAAGGTCTTCCGCGACAACCAACTGCACCTTGAGCAGCTTCGCGCCGAGCAGGAGAAGTCAGCGGCCCTCACGGCCGATGAACGTCGCGCCAAGGAAGCCGCCGCCGCCGCCGCCGCCAAGGAAGCGTCTCTGGTGGTGTCCAACCTGGCCGAGGGTCTGGAAAAGCTGGCCTCGGGCGATCTGACCTTCCGGGTCACCGCCGATTTCCCCGGCGACTACCGCAAGCTGAAGGACGACTTCAACGCCGCCATGGGCTCGCTGCAGGAGACGATGAAGGTCATCGCCGCCTCGACCGACGGCCTGCGCACCGGCGCCGACGAGATCGCCCACGCTTCCGACGACCTGTCGCGCCGTACCGAACAACAGGCCGCCAGCCTGGAAGAAACCGCCGCCGCGCTGGACGAACTGACCGCCACGGTGCGCCGCACCGCCGCCGGCGCTCGTCAGGCCTCAGACGTCGTCTCGACCACCCGTGGCGAAGCGACGCATAGCGGCCAGGTCGTACACCAGGCAGTCTCGGCCATGGGCGAGATCGAGAACTCGTCCAAGCAGATCAGCCAAATCATCGGGGTCATCGACGAGATCGCCTTCCAGACCAACCTCCTGGCGTTGAACGCCGGCGTCGAGGCCGCCCGAGCGGGCGAGGCGGGCCGCGGCTTCGCTGTCGTCGCGCAGGAAGTTCGCGCCCTGGCTCAGCGCTCGGCCGAGGCGGCCAAGGAAATCAAGACGCTGATCTCCAGCTCCACGCAACAGGTCAGCCAAGGGGTGAGCCTGGTTGGTCAGACAGGCGAGGCGCTGCAGCGCATCGTAGCGAAGGTCGGAGAGATCGACGCCCTGGTCACCGAGATCGCGGCTTCGGCTGCGGAGCAGGCCACGGGCCTGAACGAAGTGAACACCGCCGTGAACCAGATGGACCAGGTCACGCAGCAGAACGCCGCCATGGTCGAGCAGTCGACCGCCGCGACCCACTCGCTGAAGGGTGAGACCGCCGAGCTGGTGCGACTGATGGCTCGCTTCCAGGTGGGGGGCGGTTCGTCGGCCTACGCCCGTCCGGTCGCCGCCGACACGGCCCAACACGCCCCGGCGCGCAATCCGGTCGCCGAGCAGCAGGCGCGCCTGAACACCTTCGCCCGCCCGGGCCGGAGCAGTGGTTCGGCGGCCGTCGCACAAGCACCCGCGACCGACGGGTGGGAGGAGTTCTAAATGGCCGCCGCAATCGCGCTGCCCGAAAATCTGGACCTAAAGGCGGCCGGGCCGCTGAAGGCCGCTCTGCTGGAACGTCGCGGCGCGGCGATCACGGTCGAGGCCGATCAGGTTCGCCGACTTGGCGGGCTTTGCCTGCAAGTGCTTCTGGCCGCCCGCAAGGCCTGGGATCAGGACGGTCAATCCTTCTGCATTAAGGGGCCTTCCGAGGCCTTTGTCGAAACCACCCGTCTGTTTGGCGCCGCAGGGGCGCTCCTTTCGGCGGAATTCCAAGGAGCTGAATCGTGACGCGTACGATTCTCACGGTCGATGATTCCCGGACGATGCGGGACATGCTGCGCATGGCCCTCGCCGGCGCGGGCTTCAACGTGGTCGAAGCGGTGGACGGCGAGCATGGTCTCGAAGTCCTGTCCGCTCATCGACCCGATGTGATCATCACGGACATCAACATGCCGAAGCTGGACGGCTTCGGCTTCATCGAGGCGGTGCGCGTTGACGACGATTACCGCGCGATCCCGATCCTGGTGCTGACCACCGAAAGCGATCCGGCCAAGAAGCAGCGGGCTCGCGAAGCCGGCGCGACGGGTTGGATCGTCAAGCCGTTCAACCCGGAAAAGCTGGTCGACGCCATCCGACGCGTCGCCGCCTGATCCAGGTCACGGACCAGTACGCCGTTTTTGATTACCCGTTGCTAGACGCGAATTAGGACTCACGGGAATGGACGAGCTAGAGGCCATCAAGGTCACCTTCTTTCAGGAGTGCGAGGAACTGCTCGCCGACCTCGAAGGCGGTCTCCTGGCCATGGAAGAAGGCGCGGGCGACCTAGAGACGGTCAACGCCGTGTTCCGCGCCGTCCATTCGATCAAGGGCGGCGCCGGGGCCTTCGGCCTCGAGCCGCTGGTGCGTTTCGCCCACGTGTTCGAGACTCTGCTGGACGCCGTCCGCGGCGGGTCGGTGCCGAACACGGTCGAACTGGCCGCCGTGCTTCTTCGCGCTTCCGACATCCTGGCCGACCACGTCAGCGCCGCGCGCGGCCTTGGCGACGTCGACATGGCCGCCTCCGCCGCCATGGCCGCCGAACTGGCGCAGTGGACTGATCCGAACGCAGCGCCGGCGGCCCCTGCTCCCGTCGCTGCTGCGGTTCCTGTCGAGGAAGCCGCGCCCATCGTCATCGGCGCCGATGACGATGCGATGGAAGAAGACGACCTCGGTTTCGTCTTCGTTCCGCAGACGATCACGGTCGAAGCCCAGGCGGCCGACGCCGAGTTGATCCCGTCGAACGTCTGGACGGTGTCGATCCGTCCGAAGTCCGACCTTTATCGCAAGGCGAACGAGACCGCGCTGCTCCTGCGCGAACTGAACCGCCTTGGCCCGATCAAGGCCACGCTGGACGACAGCGCGTTGCCGGCTCTGGAGAACCTCGACCCTGAGGCCGCCTTTGTCACCTGGAGCGTCCGCCTCGAGACCGAACAGGACGAGAGCGCCATCCGCGAGGTCTTCGAGTTCGTCGATGGCGACTGCGATCTCGAGATCACCCGGGGCGAGGCCTCTGTCGAAGCAGCGGTCGCCGCCCTGATCACCACGACCGAGCCCGTGGCCGCCGTCGAGCCGCCCGCTCCGGCGCCGGTCGAGGTCGCCGCGCCGGTCGCTGAATCGCCGCCGGTTGAAGCCGCGCCGGTTGTCGAGGCCGCCAAGGCCGCCGCCGTCGCCCCGCCGCCGCAAAAGGCGACCCCCGTCGAGGTGCCGGGTCCCGGCCAATCGGTGATCCGCGTTGACCCCGAGCGCATCGATCGCCTGATCGATCTCGTCGGCGAACTGGTCATCAACCAAGCCATGCTGGCGCAACGCGTCGGCGAATATGGCATCGCTCCTTCCTCCAACCTGGCCATGGGTCTCGACGAGCTGGAACAGCTGACGCGCGAGATCCAGGACAGCGTCATGGCCATCCGCGCTCAGCCGGTGAAGTCGGTGTTCCAGCGCATGCCGCGCCTGGTTCGCGAAGTCGCCAACATGACGGGCAAGCATGCCCGCCTGGTGATGGACGGCGAGAACACCGAAGTCGACAAGACGGTCATCGAGCGTCTGTCCGACCCGATCACGCACATGCTGCGCAACGCCATCGACCACGGGCTGGAAAGCCCCGAGGAGCGCAAGGCGGCCGGCAAGAACCCCGAAGGCGTCGTGCGCCTGGCGGCTCTGCACCGCAGCGGTCGGATCGTCATCGAGGTTTCCGACGACGGCAAGGGCATCAACCGCGAGCGCGTCTTCGGCATCGCGGTCAAGAAGGGCCTGATCGCGCCCGACCTGCAGCTGACCGACGAAGAGATCGACAACCTGATCTTCCTGCCGGGCTTCTCGACCGCCGAAAAGATTTCGGACGTGTCGGGCCGTGGCGTTGGCATGGACGTGGTCAAGCGCTCCGTTCAGGCCCTGGGCGGCCGAATCTCGATCTCGTCGCGTCCGGGCCAAGGTTCGACCTTCACCCTCAGCCTGCCGCTGACCCTGGCCGTCCTGGACGGCATGGTGGTCGACGTCGCCGGCGAGACCCTGGTCGTTCCGCTGGCCGCGATCGTGGAAAGCCTGCGTCCCAAGCCGGAAGAGGTCCGTCCGCTGGGTCCGGTGGGTTCAGTGCTGGCTGTCCGCGACAGCTTCGTGCCGCTGATCGATGTGGGCTTGACCTTGGGCTACCGCGAGGAAAGCCCGCATCCGACCGACGGGGTGGTTCTCCTGGTCGAGGGCGAGGACGGTTCGCGCGCCGCCCTGGTGGCCGACGCCATCCATGGCCAGCGCCAGGTGGTCATCAAGTCGCTGGAACAGAACTATCAGCAGGTCGAGGGCGTGGCCGCCGCGACGATCCTGGGCGATGGCCGCGTGGCCCTTATCCTGGACGTCGACGCCACTATCAACCTGCGCCGTCGCGAGGGGGGCGCGCCGCGTCCCACCGAGCCCAGCCTGATCGCAGCGGAGTAAGTCATGACCGATCATGCCACCGCCACCAGCGCTGATCGCCGCGAACTGATCTCCTTCCGCGTGGGCGAGCAGGAGTACTGCGTCGACATCATGGCCGTGCGCGAAATCCGGGGTTGGAGCCCCGCGACCACGCTGCCGCAGTCACCCAGCTACATGCGCGGGGTCATCAACCTGCGCGGCGCGGTGCTGCCCATCATGGACTTGGCGTGCCGCCTGGGCATGCCGGTGATCGAGCCGACCGTCCGCAGCGTGTTCATCGTGGTCAAGGCCGGCGATCGCACGGTGGGTCTGCTGGTCGACGCGGTGTCCGACATCCTGTCGATCAACGACGATATGATCCAACCGACCCCCGACGTCGCCTGCGACGCCGTCCGCAGTTTCGTCCGAGGGATCATCTCGGTCGAGGGACGCATGATCAGCGAAATCTCGCTCGATCGGATCTTGCCTGAACGGGAGGCCCTGGCCGCCTGATGTCTTCTGTCTCCGCGCCCATTTCAGACCGCCGCGAAGCCATCGTCGATGGCGAGTTCGCGTTCACGTCCCAAGACTTCAAGCGCATCGCCGCGCTGCTCTACGATCTGGCCGGCATCAGCCTTCCGGACAGCAAGGCGACCTTGGTCTATTCGCGTCTGGCCAAGCGCCTGCGCTCCCTGGGCATGCGCTCGTTCAACGAATACTGCGCGTTCGTCGCCAGCGAAAAGGGGCACGACGAAAGCCAGGAAATGCTCCGGGCGCTGACCACCAACGTCACGCGCTTCTTCCGCGAACCGCACCATTTCGACGACCTGCGCGCCAATGTTCTCGAGCCCATCGCCGATCAGGTTCGCGCGGGCCGCCGTTTGCGTCTTTGGTCGGCCGCCAGCTCGTCGGGGCAGGAGCCCTACTCGATCGCGTTCACGGTGCTGTCGGTTTGGCCGAACGCCGCCGATCTCGACATCCGGATTCTGGGCACGGATATCGACACCAACGTGCTCGCGACCGGACGCGCCGCCGTCTACGACGAGTCCCTGCTGGAGGGCATTCCGGCGGCCGCGCGCGGTCAGTATTTCGAACGCGACGCCAGCGATCGCCGGAGCTGGCGTGTCTGCGAGGCCGCCCGAAGCCTGGTCGCGTTCCGCGAACTAAATCTCAACGGTCCGTCCTGGCCAATGAAAGGCCCGTTCGACGCCATCTTCTGTCGGAATGTCGTGATCTATTTTGATGAACCCACTCAGGAGCGCGTCTGGAACCGGTTCGCGCCGCTCGTCGCCCCCGGCGGTCGCCTCTATGTCGGTCACTCCGAACGGGTCGGTACGTCCGTGACCGCATTCGAGAGCTGCGGCCTGACCGCCTATCGGAAGGTGGGGCGCTAATGGCCAAGATTCGCGTTCTCGTCGTCGATGACTCCGCCACGATGCGGAGCCTTATTTCGGCGGCCCTCAATCGTGACCCGGATATCGAGGTGGTCGGCGGCGCCGGCGACCCGTTCGAGGCGCGGGGCATGATCAAGGCCCTGAACCCCGATGTCGTCACGCTGGACATCGAGATGCCGAACATGAACGGCATCGACTTCCTCGAGAAGATCATGCGCCTGCGGCCGATGCCCGTGGTCATGGTCTCGACCTTGACCCAGGCCGGCGCCGAGATGACGCTGCGAGCCTTGGAACTGGGCGCCGTGGACTGCGTGGGCAAGCCCGCCGACGCCACCGGCACTCAGGAAGCGCTGGCCGAGATCGTCGCCAAGGTGAAGATCGCGGCGCGCGCCTCGGTTCGCACCAACGCCGGCGCCGCGCCCAGCGCGGCCGCGCCGCGCCGCAAGGACTTCATGCCCTCAGGCGACATCGTGGCGATCGGCTCGTCGACCGGCGGGGTGGAAGCGCTGCTGACGATCCTGCAGCTGTTCCCTGAGACCTGCCCGCCCACCGTCATCACCCAGCACATGCCGGCGACCTTCACCGCCAGCTTCGCCGCACGCCTGGACCGCTCGAGCGGCGCCAAGGTGCAGGAAGCCACCGATGGCGCGCTGCTGGAGCCCGGCAAGGTGTATGTCGCGCCAGGCGGCGCCACACACCTCGAGGTCGTTCGCTCGGCCGGCCTGCGGTGCCGTCTTGTCGCGGGCGATCCGGTGAGCGGTCACCGGCCTTCGGTGGACGTTCTGTTCAACTCGGTGGCCAACGCGGTCGGCGACAAGGCGGTCGGGGTTATCCTGACCGGCATGGGCCGCGACGGCGCGCAGGGTCTCCTGAGCATGCGCAAGGCCGGCGCAAAGACGCTGGGCCAGGACGAAGCAAGCTGCGTCGTCTACGGCATGCCCCGTTCCGCTTTCGAAATTGGCGCCGTGGAGAAGCAGGTCAGCCTGTCCTCCATGGGCCAGTCCATCCTCGATTTGGCCTCCGCGAGGCGATAGACCATGCCGCAAGCTAGCACCATCTCCGTACTCGTGGTCGATGACCAGCTCACCATGCGGGCTCTGATCCGCAATGCGCTGCAGCAGATCGGCTTCAAGGACATCCGTGAGGCTCCCGATGGCGAGGAGGCTCTCAAGAACCTTCTGGCCAAGCCGGCGAACCTCGTCATCTCGGACTTCAACATGCCGAAGATGGATGGTCTGGCGTTGCTGCGGGCCGTTCGCTCGCACCCGCCAATCCGCCAGACCGCGTTCGTCATGCTGACGGGCCGCGCCGACCGCGAGCTGGTGCAGCGCGCCGTGCAGTTCGGCGTCAACAATTACTGCGTCAAACCCTTCACCGTCCAAGGGCTGAAGGAAAAGATCGAGCAAGTGTTCGGGCAGCTCACATGACGTCATTCCATCACGACGACCCGGAACGGGCGATCAAGGTTCACGTGACGCAAGGTGAGAGCCATGTGTCGACCGACCCCAACGTGGTGATGACCACGGTGCTGGGCTCCTGCATCGCCGCCTGCATCCGCGATCCGCAGAGCGGTGTCGGGGGCATGAACCACTTCCTGTTGCCCGACTCTGGCGATGGCCGGCGCGACGGCGACGCCGTGCGTTACGGCGCCTATGCGATGGAAGTGCTGATCAACGACCTCCTGAAGCGCGGCGCGCGTCGCGAGCGTCTTGAGGCGAAGATCTTTGGCGGCGCCAAGCTGTTCGATGGCCTGTCGGACGTGGGCGCCAGCAACGCGGCTTTCGCCGAGCGCTTTCTGCGCGACGAAGGCATCCCGATCGTGTCGTCCAGCACGGGCGGCGTCTCCGCCCGCCGAGTCGAGTTCTGGCCGGCTTCGGGCCGTGTCCGTCAGCGCCTCGTCGCCGTCGATAACGCGCCGCAGGACGTCCGCCGCCCGACTCCTCCGCCGATGCCAGCGGTGGCGAGCGGCGACGTGGATCTGTTCTAGTTCATGGCCGTATCGCCGCTTCAGACCGACACGACCGTTCCGCCGGAAGAGCATCTTTTGGTTGGCGAGTTGTCGCGTCGTCTGGCGGCGGAACTGGCGTCGGCCGCCGCCATCTGCCAGGACTGCGAGCATCTCGTCGGCGACTTGGCCGACGGCGGCGCGGCCTTGCCCAGCTTGACCAGGCTGCAGGCTCTGGACGAGCTCAGCCAACGCCTGCACGGGCTTTCCGCCGTGCTGCAGCGCATTGGTCAGCATGCTTCCGGCGAATGGAGCCTGTCGATCGAGCCGTTGCTGGAAGGCCTGGGGTTGTCCGATCTGGTCGTGCGGCTGCGGGCCAGCGAGCAGGCGGCCTGGGAAGCCGAGGCCGGCGAGTTGGATTTTTTCTAGGCGCCGATGACAGACGCCCTTCTTCCCTCGACCCGGATCAATCTCGAACGGGCGACGGTGCTTGTGCTGGACGATAACGGCCCATCGCTGGATATTCTGTCCCAGGTGGTGTCCGGCTTCGGCGTCAAGCAATTGCACCGCGCCGAGAGCGTCGCCGACGCCCAAGGCCTGATCAGGACCAAGACCTTCGATCTGGTGATCAGCGACGTTCAGATGCCTGTCACCGACGGCATCGAGTTCATTGAGTGGCTGCGACGCGAGGGTGGCGAAACCAACCGCTTCATCCCGGTCATCCTGGTGACTGGCCACACGCGGACCTCCCAGATCTTCAAGATCCGCGATGCAGGCGCCAACTATGTGGTGGCCAAGCCGATCACGCCGAAGGTTTTGCTGGAGCGGATCTTCTGGGTCGCGCGCGAGGACCGCGCGTTCATTGAGTGCGACACGTTCGTTGGTCCCGACCGTCGCTTCAAGCATATGGGCCCGCCACCGGGGACGGATGGCCGGCGCAAGGACGACCTTCCGGCGGAGGTGGGCGAGGCGCAGACGCCCAACCTGTCCGATGATGAGATCAGCAACATGATGCGCCCAGCGAAGGTGCAGATATGACCGTCCGCAAGTTCCGCCCCCCGAACCGCCTGGCCAAGATGATCAAGGAGCGTGGGGGTATCCTCGCCCAGGACGCCATCGCTGCGGCGGAGGCCGGTGTCGAATCGCTGCGCGAAGCCTCGATCGCTGCGCTGGACTCGACGTTGGCCGAGATCGAGGCGCGATTTGGCAAGGACGCGGAGGGACGGGCCTCGGAGTCGTTCGAGAGCCTTTACGTCCTTGCGTCGCGCATCATCGACGTCAGCGCCTTTGTCGAGGGCACGGGCCTGGATCGCGCGGCGATGTCGTTATGCGGCCTCGCGGACAACTGCGCCGAGGCGGGGGCGTGGCGCTGGGACGCCGTCGACGTGCATCTCAACGCGTTGAAGCTTCTCCGCAGCGTGGGCGCGAGCTTGCCCGCCGCGCAACGCGACTCGATGCTTCAGGGTCTCTACCAGGTCAGCCATTTCCGCCCGGACGAGGGCTGAGCGCTCGCGTCTCACGAGTCATTGTGTCGGAAACGCAACGGCGTTCGCAGTCTCTTGGCTTGTGACCGCATTGTGGCCTTGTCGGTTGGCTCGGCCTTTGTTAGCAGTCTGATACCGGTGTCAAAAACCTAGATCTGTTTCTGACACCGGTGGCAAAAAGCGAAGACTGCAAGGCCTGAGCCGATTTCGTGGGAAGGACGCGAGATCGAGACGAAGGCCAAGGCGGCGGCGACGTCGTCGTCCAATGGTCGAACGGGAGGAGGTTCTATGTCCAAGAATACCAAGGGACGCGTGCGCGCCCTGCAATACGGCGTCTCGGGCGGCGCCCTGGCGCTGGCGATGGCCTTCGCTGGCGCGGCGAGCGCGCAGACCGCTCCGGCCGCCGCGGCGGATGATCAGGTCGAAGCCGTCGTCGTCACCGGTTTCCGCGCCTCTCTGGCCAACGCCCTAGACGTCAAGCGTCGTGAAAACGACCTCGTCGACGTCATCAAGGCGCAAGACATCGCCGACTTCCCCGATCTGAACCTCGCCGAGTCGCTGCAGCGCGTGCCGGGCGTCTCGATCGACCGTGACGGCGGCGAAGGTCGCACCATCACCGTCCGCGGCCTGGGTCCCGACTTCACCGTCGTGCGTCTGAACGGCCTGGAAGCCCTGGCCACGACGGGCGGCAAGGACGGCTCGGGCGGCGCCAACCGTGGCCGTCAGTTCGACTTCTCGATCTTCGCCTCCGAACTGTTCAACAGCGTCACCGTCCGCAAGTCGACCTCAGCGATGAACGAGGAAGGCTCGCTGGGCGCGATCGTCGACCTGCAGGCCGCCCGTCCGTTCGACTTCAGCAAGTTCACGATGAGCGCCAGCGCCAAGGTGGGCTGGAACGATCTCTCGCGGAAGAGCGACCCGCGCTACACCTTCCTGATCAGCAACCGCTGGGACACCGGCATTGGCGAAATCGGCGCGCTGTTGTCAGTCGCCTACGCCACCCGTGCTCAGCGTGAAGAGGGGTCCTCGACCGGCCGCTGGGAAAACCCGTCGGTCCGCTTCAATTCGGCGACGGCCTTCCCCTGCACGGGCGCGGCCTACAACCCGGTTAGCGGCCCGGCCCTGACCTGCGCCCAGATCGGCACGGTCACGGGCGGCACCAACCCGACCGTCACGGCCGCCTCGGGCACCGCCAACAATCTCTGGCACCCGCGGATCCCGCGCTACGGCCGTCTGGACTACGATCAAGAGCGTCTGGGTGTGACCGGCTCGCTGCAATGGCGCCCGAACGACCGCTCGACCCTGACCTTCGACGCGATGCTGGCCAAGTTCCAGAACAATCGCGACGAGACCTATCTCGAAATCATCTCGTTCAGCCGCAGCGGCGCGGGCCTGCCGCAGACCGACGTCGTGAACTTCACGGCCGACAGCAAGGGCACGCTGATCAAGGGCACCTTCGACGACGTCGATGTCCGCACCGAGTACCGCCACGACACGCTGAAGACCGAGTTCAATCAGTTCGCCCTGACCTATGACACCAAGTTCGGTGAAGGCGGCAACCTGAAGCTCGGCTACGGCCAGTCGCGCTCGATCCAGGACAACCCGGAACAGACGACGTTCTCGTTCGAGCGCTACGACAGCGACAACTACAGCTACGATTATTCGGCCAACGACAAGCTGCCGAACTTTAACTACGGCTTCGATCCGACGAACCCGGCGAACTTCGTCTACAGCTCGAGCAACGCCTTGGGCGACGCCTCGCTGCTGCGGATGCGTCCGAGCAAGGCGGTCAATACGTTCAAGACCTTCTTCGCTGACGTCGACTACCAGATCCTCGACGGGTTCAAGTTGCGCTATGGTGCGAAGTACAAAGAGTACGGCTTCAGCTCGTGGGAGAAGCGGCTGTTCTCGCGTAACCTCGCGGCGACCGGGACCACTTTCACCGCCGAAGCGGGCTTCCCGCTGCCCGCCGGAACGACGATCGCCGATGTCTCGCGCGTGATCACGGGCTTTGGCCGCGGCCTCGACATCCCGGCTGGCGTGCCGACCTCTTGGCTCGCGCCTGATCTGGACAAGCTGAAGTCCAAGCTCGGCTACGACTGCAACTGCATCAACGCCAACGGCGATTTCCGACTCAGCGTCCTGAACCAGTTGGGCGCGATGCGTGCGATCACCGAAAAGGACACCGCGCTCTATATCCAAGGCGACTTCGACTACGACATCTTCAACATCCCGGTGCGCGGCAACCTCGGCGTCCGTTATGTGAAGACCGACCAGACCGCCACGGGCGCGTTTAACACGGGCAGCGTCGTTACGCCGGTCACGACCCCGTTTGGGACGATTTCCACGACCGTTCCGACCCCGGGCACCCAGACCGTCAAGCGGCAGTACACCAACACCCTGCCGTCGCTGAACATCTCGGCCCAACCGTTCGACAACTTCTTTGTCCGCTTCGCGGCGGCCAAGGTGATGACTCGTCCGCAACTGCCGAACCTGTCGCCGGGCTACACCGCGATCAGCCAGCAGGCCCAGACCCTGACCCGCGGCAATCCGGACCTCAATCCGATGCTGTCCAATAACCTGGACCTGAGCTTCGAGTGGTATCCGGACAAGGAAACCCTGTTCTCGGTCGGCTTCTTCCAGAAGGACATCAAGTCCTACATCCAGACCTCGTCGGTCGCGATCCCGTGGGCCGAGACCGAGCTGCCGAACGCCCTGCTGTCGAACGGCAATACGGCAGACACGCTGTTCACGGTGACGACCCAGATCAACACCCCTGGCGGCAAGCTGAAGGGTTACGAAATCTCGCTGCAGCGTCCGTTCTCGTTCCTGCCGGCGCCGTTCGACGGCTTCGGCGGCATCGTGAACTACACGCACGTGCAGAGCGACATCCAGTACGTGATCGCCAACCCGGTCTATTCGGGGACCCCGCGCGTCCTGGTCACGCCAGCCGTGATGCTGACCCAGCCGCTGGTGAACCTGTCGCCCGACGCCTACAACGCGACGCTCTACTACGAGAAGAGCAACTTCAAGGCGCGCGTCTCGGCCTCGTATCGTGACCCGTACCTGATCCAGGTGGCGCCGTCGGCGACCAACAACAACGATGTCCGCATCAAGGAAAAGACGCTGAACATCGACAGCCAGATCAGCTACGCCTTCAAGAACTTCACCGTCACGTTGGAAATGATCAACCTGACCGATGAAAAGGATAGCAAGGTCGACGACTCGACCCGCATGATCTCGGAAGAGTACGTGCACTACGGCCGTCAGTACTATCTGGGCGTGAAGTGGAAGTTCTAAGCTTCCACGGCTCTGAAGGCTGACTAGGAAAGGGCGCTGACCTGATGGTCAGCGCCCTTTTTCGTTCCGGCGTGGAGCGAGTCAGGCCTCGACGCCGTCGATCCAGGTCGAGACGACCTCCAGGCGATCGTCCAGCAGGCAAAGGTCGGCTGCGTAGCCTCGCGCGATCCGTCCGCGTCGCCGGCCGAGGCCCAGGAAGGTCGCCGGCGCTTGGGAGGCCATCATCACGGCCTGCTCCAGCGTCAGGCCCAGCAGGCTGATCGCGTTGCGCACCGCCGTGATCATGTCCAGGTCAGACCCCGCCAGCGTGCCGTGATCGTCGACGCAGACGCCGTCGACGACGCGGATCGCGCGGCCTTGAAGCTTGAAGCGCTTATCGGCCATCCCCACGGTCGGCATGGCGTCGGTCACCAGCATGAAGCGGTCCAGCGGCCGCGTGCGCAGCGCGATCTTCAGTGTCACCGGGTCCACGTGACGGCCATCGACGATGATCCCGCACCAGGCCTCCTGGCTCTCCAGCGCCGCCCCGACGGCGCCGGGCTCGCGGCTGGTGAGGGGAGACATGGCGTTGAACAGGTGGGTGAAGCCTGCAAGACCCTGATCCAAGGCCTGCCTCATGGTCGGGTAAAGCGCATTGGTATGGCCCGCCGCGACGACCACGCCCGCATCCGTCAGTCGTCGGATCATGTCGGGTGTCGTGCGCTCAGGCGCGAGGGTCACCAGGGTGGCGCCAAGCTTCAGAGACGACAACAGCGCTAGAGCATCTTCGTCGATCAGCCGGAACTTGTCGGCGTCGTGGATGCCCTTGCGCTTCGGATTCAGGAACGGGCCTTCGATGTGAAGGCCCAGGACGCCCGGCACACCGCGCGCGATGGCCTGTTCTGTCGCCCGCATCGCCTGATCGACGATAGCGAGGTCGTCGCTGATGAGCGTCGGCAGAAAACCGGTCGTGCCGAACGGCCGGTGCGCCGCCCCAATCGCCGCGACGGTCTCGACGGTCGGCGCATCGTTGAAGAGCACGCCGCCGCCGCCATTGACCTGGGTGTCGATGAAGCCGGGAACCAGCAGACCGCCCTCAAGGTCGCGAAGTTGGGCACCCCCAGGGATCTCACGCGATGCGACGATCCCCGCGATGATACCGTTCTCGACCAGAACGGCCTGACCTTCGACGACGCCGGCTTCCGTCAGGACGCGGCCATTGACCAGAGCTGCCAGCATCAGACGGTTTCAGTCACCTTGTTGAGATGGGGAGGGCTGTCGGGATCGTAGCCGCGTGCGACCGACAGCGCATTGGCCATGCGATAGAAGCTCTGGATCATCAGGATCGGCTCAAGCACCGGGTGGGCGGACAGAGCCGGCAGAACGCCTGCGCTCGACTCGCCCGAGCCCGACACCAGAACCTCAGCGCCTCGCGCGCGGAGGTCAGCGGCCATGGTGTCGACACTGGCGCGACTTTCGTCGTTCTGGGCGAACACCAGGACGGGAAAGCCGTCCTTCACCAGGGCCATGGGGCCATGCAGCACCTCGGCCGCGCTGAAGGCTTCGGCATGCAGGCCGCAGGTCTCCTTGAACTTGAGGGCTGCCTCAAGCGCCACGCCAAACCCAACGCCGCGGCCCAGGACGTAGAGGTTGCGCGCCAGCGTCAGGCGCTCGACGGCCGGCGACCAGTCCAACGCCCAGGCCTCCGCGAGCTGATCTGGTAGACGCTGTAGCGCCGTGCTCAGCCCGGAGTCCTCAGTCCAGGCGGCGATGAGCTGGGTCACCGCGACGAGAGCGGCGATGTAGGACTTGGTGGCCGCCACGCTAAGTTCCGGGCCGGCATGCAGCGGGATCACTTCATCCGCCAGCGCAGCGAGCGGGGAGTCCACGACATTCACCAGGGCTACGGCGTACGCCCCCGCCGCCTTGGCCGCACGGACGGCGGCTAGCAGGTCGGGACTCTTGCCCGACTGAGAAATGGCGAGATAGAGCGCGCCCTCGAGATTGGGCGACGCATCGTACACGGAGCTTACCGAAAGACCGGCCGACGAGGTCAGAACGCCGGCCTTGGTCTCGATCAGGTAGCGCGCGAAGGTGGCGGCATGGTCGCTGCTCCCGCGTGCGCAGGTCACCACCACCTGGGGCGGGTTTGTGCGCAGGCGCTGGGCGAGGGCCTCGATTAAGCTGGCGTTGGCGGTCAGTTGCGCGGCGACGACCGAGGCGGCCTGACCCGCCTCCTGGAACATGCGCGTGGACTCCGCCGGCGTGTGCTGGGGCGACGCGCCCGTGGGCGCGGGGATCTCAGGACGGGTCAAGACGGTCGCCTCCAAGCTCTACTCCTCGGCTTAAGCTCTTACTCAGGACAAGGCGTTCAGTTCGGCGACGAAGTCGTAGGCGTCGCCGCGGTAGTACGACTGGGTAACCTCGACCGCGCGTCCGTCCTTGAGAAAGCCGCGGCGTTCGATCAGCAGGCCGGCGTCCTTGACGGGAACGCCCAGAAGGTCTGCCTGTTCGGCTTGGAAGAGGATTGCGCGAAGCCGCTGCAGCGCGCGCACCGGCCGATAGCCTGTGGCCTCAAGCGCTTCGTACAGAGAGGTGCCGACGGCGTCCGTGGAGGGCAGGGCGAACGCTGCGATCGTCGTATACTCCACCGCCATGGGCGCTCCGTCGGCATAGCGGATCCGGGCGAATCGATAGACCGGCGTGCCGGGCGAGAGGCCCAGCGTCAGGGACTCCTCCGGCGTGACCTGTCCCTCGCCACGACTGATCCATTCGCTGCGGGGCACGCGACCGCGCGAGATCATGTCTTCGGTGAACGATGAAAGCTTGGAGAAGCTCTTTTCGACCCGCGCGGCGACGAAGGTGCCGGCGCCTTGTCGGCGCGTCAGCAAGCCCTCGCTGACCAAACCATCCAGCGCCTTCCGCACCGTGATGCGTGAGATGTTGAACTCCTCGGCCAGGTCGCGCTCGGCGGGCAGCGCGTCGTCGGGGGCCAGGACCTTTTTCTGGATCGCGTCCCGGAGCGCACGCTGGAGCTGCCGGTACAGGGGCGCATGATCATCGGCGGCGTTCAGGCGGCCAATTCGTTCGGCAAACGTCATTGCGGCGCCCTCCCTTGCTCCGGCTCTCGGCGGTTTCGACGATATAGAACCATTCTCATACCAATAACATTATGGTCTGCAATTGGTTTCTTTTTGGCCTTGTCATCTGCAGAATTTCCGTCACAGTCGCGTCCCGAGGCCTGAGAAGTAGCACTTTCTGCGGAGCCTCCCAGAAAATTGGTATCATATTGGGCTTGGATTTCTGCTCCAAGCCCGGTGGGCCCGGCATAATGGGGAGAAGCCGAGTATGAAGACTATCCGTAGATCCGTTCTGGCGGCGTCCGCCAGCGCAATGGTGGTCATGATCGCCGCGCCGGCGATGGCCCAGAGCAGCGGCAACCAGGTGGAAGAGGTGGTTATCACCGGTATCCGCGCCTCGCTGCTTCAGTCGATCGAATCCAAGCGCAAGGCCGATGCGATTGTCGACGTCGTCACCGCCGAAGATGTCGGCAAGTTCCCGAGCACGAACGTCGCTGAAGCGCTGACGATCGTTCCAGGCGTCACCGTCGACCGCGCCTTCGGCCAAGGCGAGAAGGTCAGCATCCTGGGCACCGACCCGGCGCTGAACCGCACCCTGCTCAATGGCCAGACCGTCGCGTCGGCCGACTGGTTCATCCTGGATTCTCCGGGCCGCACCTTCAACTACGCGCTGCTCGCGCCGCAGATCGTCGGCAAGGTCGACGTCTACAAGTCGCCGGAAGCGCGGATCGACGAAGGCAGCATCGGCGGCACCGTCATCGTCAATACCCGCAAGCCGCTTGCTCTGAAGTCGGGCACGATCGCCGGCGCGGTGAGCTATCTCTATACGGATCGCTCCAAGAAGGGCGATCTGCAGGGTTCATTGCTGGCTAGCTGGAAGAACGCCGACAGCACCTTCGGCGCTAGCTTCTCGGTGCAGCGCGCCGAAGACCAGCTGCGTCGTGACGGCGTCGAAACCTACGGCACGATCGCGGCCAACCAGTGGGCCGGCGGTAATCCGGACAATCCGGTCGACTCCCGCACCAAGGGCTGCGTCGGCTCGTGCGCCAGCACCCTGACGGCCAATCTCAACGCGCGCAGCCCGAACGCTTTCGGCGCCTCCTACTTCGAGCAAGGCCGCACGCGGACGACCTACACCACCTCGCTGCAGTACAAGCCGAATGACCAGCTCTCGCTGGAGTTCAACTGGCTGAAGATCGACGCCGACTACGACAACACCAACCAGTCGATGTACGCCTTCCAGGGCAATACCTGGAACAGCCTGGGCGCGCTGACCGGCCTGACCGTCAACAACGGCGTGGTCTCCAAGGCTTCGTTCAACAATGCGCTCAGCGTGCTCGACGTGCAGTACCGCGAGGCCTCGCTGAAGTCCGACACCTTCCACCTGAAGGGCGGCTACAAGGGCGACGGCTGGGACCTGAACGGCGAGGTCGGCAAGTCGAGCGCTGACGGCGGCACCAAGCGTCAGGTGTTCCTCGAGTTCCTGAACTGGGCCAGCTACACCGTCGACATCAGCGGCGCGCCAAAGAGCCCGGGCAGCCTGACCTACACCACCAATGTGATGGGCAACCCCGCCGCCTTCGCGACCGATCCGGGCTGGAGCGGCAACCTCGTCAGCAAGCCCACCTCGGATGAGGAAAAGTACGCCCAGTTCGACTTCGGCAAGGACTTCGACGGCGTCATCCAACGTGTGCAGGTCGGCTACAAGCGTCGTGAACACCAGACCGGCCAGCGGTATGCCGGCATCGCCATCACCGGCGTCGCCGCCCCCGCCTCGTCGTTCAATCCCTCGACCGTGCCGAGCAACTATCTGAAGGGCTTCGACGGCGTCGGGACCCAGATGCAGAACCGCTTCCGCATCGACGGCAATTCGATGGTGTCCTATGTCCAGAGCGGCAAGTGGCTGGCGGCGGGCGCGACCATGCCCCAGCCGTCGATCTTCGCCGCCGCCGAGTTCACGGCCGGCAACTGGAACATCCAGGAAGATATCGACGCCCTTTACGCCCAGGCCAACTTCAAGGCCGACAACGTGCGCGGTAACTTCGGCGTCCGCTACGTGAAGACCTCGGTCGACAGCGCCGGCTACGTCTGTAAGCCGGGCGCGCCTTGCAACAAGGCCGCTGACTGGACCTGGCAGTCGACCAAGAAGAGCTACGACAACGTCCTGCCCAGCGTGAACATCATCGTCGACGCCCGCGAGGACCTGGTGCTTCGCTTCGCGGCGGCGCAGGTGATCGCGCGTCCGAACTATTCGGACATGACCAACTACTTCTGGCTGTCCGACGGCATCCTGACGGGCGGCGGCGGCAACCCGGCGCTGGAGCCCTATAAGTCGAGCAACTTCAACGCCTCGGCCGAGTGGTACTTCCAGCCTCAGGCGATCCTATCGGCCGAGGTGTTCTACAAGGACATCTCCAACTACATCCTGCAGCGGACGCAGCCGGAATCGTACTTCAACCAGTCGCAAGGCAAGGTCACGACCTATCAGATCAGCCGTCCGTTCAATGCGGGCTCGGCTGAGGTGAAAGGTCTGGCGCTGGCTTACCAGCAGACCTTCGGCATGGGCTTTGGTCTTCTGGCCAACTACACCTACGCCGACGCCTCGGGCCAGTCGGGCGCGCCGCTGCCCTACAGCTCGAAGAACCAGGTCAATGTCAGCCCGTTCTACGAGAACGGTCCGTTCTCGGCCCGGGCCACCTTCACCTGGCGCTCGAAGTACTTCACCGGCGTCGATCGCGGCGACGACATGTTCGTCAAGGCCTCGAAGACGCTGGACGCCACCGTGGGCTACGCCGTGACAAAGAACATCACGATGTCGGTCTCGGGCCAGAACTTGCTGGACAGCGAGTACTACGCCTACGCCAACACCACGGCCCTGCCGCGCGGCGTCTACCGCACGGGCCGTAAGCTGCAAGCTACGCTGAACGTCGCGTTTTAAGGCGTTCAGCGACCGGAGGCTTCGGCGCCGTCGAAGCCTCCGGGGTTTGCGCATTGATCCAACCCCTCCTGACTGCAAGCATGGAGCTGGGGCGGGGCGACCCGGTCGTCCCGCCCGCTTTTTGCCGGCCGTCCAAGACCTTCCCTGCGAGGCTGCGTGATCTTGACCCCGCTCCGCATCGCCGCCGTTTCGGCGTTCGCGCTGACCGCGCTTGCGACCGGCGCCTTCGCCGAAAGCCTCACGATCACGCCGGCGCCCGCCATGGTCGTTCGCACCGAAGGAACCTTTACCGTGTCGCCGGCCACCCGCATCCACGTCGCCAAGGGTGATGGCGAGGCCAGGGGCGTGGCTGTCCAACTGGCCGACCTCGTTCAGCGCTCACGAGGTTTCCGCCCTGGGGTCGTCGAGGGGCCGGCGAGCGGGGGCGCGATCGTCCTGACGCGCGAGGGGCCCGCGGGCGAGGCCTACAAGCTCGACATCGGTCCAGAGGGAATAACCATCGCCGCCGCCAACCGCGCCGGCCTGTTCTACGGCGCGATGTCGCTCTGGCAGTTGGTCACTCCGGACGAGACCAAGGGGCCTGTCGCGCTTCCCGCCGCCGCCATCGAGGATGCGCCGCGCTTCGCCTGGCGCGGCCTGATGGTCGACAGCGCCCGCCACTACCAGTCGCTCGACACGCTGAAGGCGGTGATCGACGCGATGGCCGCCCATAAGCTCAATACCTTCCACTGGCATCTGGTCGACGATCAGGGCTGGCGGCTGGAGATCAGGAAGTATCCGAAGCTGACAGACATCGCGGCTTGGCGGCGCGATCCTGGCGCGGCGGTGAACTATCCCAGGTACGGCGGCTTCTACACCCAGGATCAAGCCCGGGAGCTGGTCGCCTACGCTGCTGCGCGCAATATCACCATCGTCCCCGAGATCGAGACCCCGGGCCACGCCCTGGCGCCGATCGTCGCCTATCCGCAGCTGGGAACCGCGCCACCGGACGCTAGCAAGATGGGTGACTGGGGGATTTTCCCCTGGCTCTACAACACCGACGACGCCACCTTCGCCTTCCTCGACGATGTGCTGAACGAGGTGATGGACATCTTCCCGTCGACCTTCATCCATGTCGGCGGCGACGAGGCGATCAAGGACCAGTGGAAGGCCAGCGCGAAGATCCAGGCCAAGATCAAGGAACTGGGGCTCAAGGACGAGCACGAGCTGCAAAGCTGGTTCATCCAGCGGGTCGGCAAGACGCTCGAGAAGCGCGGCCGTCGCCTGATCGGCTGGGACGAGATCCTCGAAGGCGGCCTCGCGCCCAACGCGACAGTCATGTCCTGGCGCGGCATCGACGGCGCCATCGCCGCCGCCAAACAGGGCCATGACACCGTCCTGTCGCCGCACCCGGTGCTCTATCTCGACAACCGCCAGAGCGCCTCGGCCGAGGAGCCCACCGGACGCGGCCACATCTCCAGCCTGAAAGATGTCTACGCTTTCGACCCGGCGCCAGCGCAGCTGACGCCTGACGAGCGCCGGCACATCCTCGGCGTCCAGGCCAATGTCTGGACCGAGCACATTCAGACCGACCAGCGCATGCTGCTGATGGCCTTCCCGCGCGCTGTGGCGCTGGCCGAGCGCGCGTGGTCGTCGGAAGCCAACGCCAGCTGGGCGGCTTTCGCCAAGCGCCTTCCCGCCGAGATGGCGCGGCTGAAGATCCTGGGCGTGGCCGCCAATCCGGTTCCCTTCGAGCCCCAGCCGGCGCTCTCGGAGGGCGAGGGCGGTAAGACGCGTGTGGCGTTGTCGACGGGCCTCGGCGTCGGTCAGATCCGCTACACCACCGATGGCAAGGCGCCGACAGCGACGTCTTTGACCTATACCGCCCCCCTCGAACTGCCCACCGGCGCGGTGCTGAAGGCGCGGACCTTCGTCGAAGGCCAATCCCTGGGCCGTGAGCGGTCGTGGACGGTTTCGGCGGATCTTCTCCAAACGCGAACGAGCGGTCAGCTCAAGCTCTGCACCCAGCAAGTGCCGCTGACCATGATCGACGATGCGCCAGCCGCGCTCGACAAGCGTCCGATGATGATGGTCGACATTTTCAATCCCTGCTGGATCTGGGAAGGCGCGCGGCTCGACAAGGGCGCGGTGCTCAGCGCCCGCGTCACCCAGATTCCGTTCAACTTCCAGGTCGGCAAGGATCGCGACAAGATCCCGCTGCGTCCGCCCGCTACGACCGGTGGCGAACTGGAAGTGCGTTTGGGTTGCTCTGGCGAGCGCATCGCCGCCATCCCGCTGGGCGACGTCGCGCGCAATCCCGGTCTCTCGACCATCGCCGGCCGTCTGCCTGCGCGAGCGGAGAAAGCCGATCTCTGCCTGACCTTTACGTCCAAGACCCTCGATCCCTTCTGGGTGATCGAGCGCGTCACCCTCAAGCCCGCGCCCTAGTTTCGAGGAAGCGTAGATCGTGTCGAACCTCGTCCTCACCGTGCCCCTGAAGGGCTGGGTCTCGTCGCTGGAAGAGGCGCCGGATGCGGTGTTCGCGGAGCGGATGCTGGGCGATGGGCTGGCGATTGATCCGCTGGACTCGGTGCTGCACGCGCCGTGCGACGGGGTGGTGGTGTCGGTGCACCGGGCGAGGCACGCCGTGACGCTGCGGGCGGACAACGGCGCTGAG
>VYKS01000229.1_pt1 | contig 29478 bp, 26 predicted proteins | sample 5114511 | NCBI WGS metagenome assembly VYKS01 (sample SAMN12291795, study PRJNA351875) | freshwater metagenome | isolation source: freshwater lake | place: USA: Michigan, Gull Lake | collected 2011-07-05 | reverse complement strand
CAGGGGATGTGGGCCGGGCGCGCGGCGGCGCGGCCCCGCAGGGGCTCGGCCGCGTCGAACGCCATGGGCGGCATGACGCGGCTCTCCGACAGGCCGGGCGGATCGACAATCGTTTTTTCGGTCGGCGCGGTCCGGCGGGGAAAGGCGAACGGCGCCATGGCCAGCAGCACGATCCACGGCGCCAGGTGATAGGGCCGCGACTTCAGCCAGGACAGGATCGGACGCCGCGTCGCGTCAGTCATTTTACGGCCTCCAGGCCCTCAACAACCCGGGGCGGCGCGCGGCGTTCCCGTGATCGCGAGCTTGGCCTTGCCATCGCTTGAGTCGGGACCGATGGTCCGCGCATGGAAGCCCGGGTCGTCTCGCTGTATCGCCACCCCGTGAAGGGGTTCACGCCCGAGCGCCTGGCGCGCGCGGACCTTGAGGCCGGGGCCTGCTTCCCCTGCGATCGCCTCTATGCCGTCGAGGACGGACCCAGTGGCTTTGATCCGCAGGCGCCGGCGCACATCTCGAAGATGAAGTTCACGGTGCTGGCCAAGATCCCGGCCGTGGCCCGCGCGCGCACGGCCTTCGACGAAGCCAGCGGCGTGCTGACCGCCCGCGCCGAGGGCGTCCCCGACTTCGCGGGCGATCTGCGCGCGGGGGCCGGGCGGGCGGGCTTCGAGGCGTGGCTCGCCGCGCTCTTGGGCGACGAGGCGCGGGGGCCGCTGAAGGTGATCGAAGGTCCGGGCGCGCACCGCTTCATGGACAGCCGTTCGGGCTATGTCTCGATCGTCAACCTGGCCAGCGTGCGGGATCTTTCGGCCAAGATCGGGCGGAACCTGGACCCGTTGCGCTTCCGCGCCAACCTCTATGTCGACGGCTGGCCCGCCTGGGCCGAAAACGAGATGACCGGCCAGACCCTGAGCCTTGGCGCCGCCAAGGCCGAGGTGCTCAAGCCCATCGTCCGTTGCGCCGCGACCCATGTGGACCCCACCAGCGCCGAGCGCGACGTCGATCTCGTCAAGGCGCTGTTCGACCGCTACGGCCACATGTTCTGCGGCATCTATCTGAACGTGACGCAGGGCGGGGCGGTGCGCGAGGGGGATGCGGTGGCGGCGGGGTGATCAGGTCAGGTGGCTTGGCGCGTCCATCTGCTGATGCAGCACGCGCACCACGATGACCGCGTCATTCTCGGGCGCGTAGTAGATTACGTGGGAGCGAAAGATCTGCTTGCGGCAATCCAAGCCTTCCACGACCGCGCCGAGGCTTGGATCGCTGGCGATCGCTTCGAACGTCTTGGTTAGCTCGCGGATGTATCGGTCTGCGGCCCGACGCCCCCACACGCCGATGGTATAGGCCCAGATTTCTCGCACGTCGTATCGTGCGCGAGGCGTCAGGCGATACGCGCTCACGATTTCGCGTCGTAGTCGGCGTTCGCCTCAGCCAGAAAGGCCTCAACGTCGAAGGCCTCAGGCTTGCCGCTGTCCCAGCCCTCCTTCAGGGCGTTTCGCAGCGCCGCGAGTTTGGCTTCCTGATTTTCCAGCAACCGGAGCCCGGCGCGGACGACCTCGCTGGCCGAGCCATAGCGGCCTTCCCCGATCTGTTCGGCGATGAAAGACTGAAAGTGCTCGCTGAGCACGATGGACGTATTCTTGCTCATGGCGGTCCTCGCATCGGTGCGACGCGCCTACAGCTATACCAAAATCTGGTACCGCATTCAATCTCGCCTCCCGGCCGCCGACGCGCTAAATCCCCGCTCATGACCCTGACTCTCGTCAAAGCCTGGACCGCCGCCAAGGATCGCCTGAAGAACGCGGGCATCGACCAGCCGTCGATCGACGCGCGCCTGATGCTGGAGGTGGCCGCCGGCGTCACCCGCACCGAGATCGTCACCGATCCCTACCGCGAACTGACCGATGAGCAGATCGCCACGCTGAACGACTATCTGGAGCGCCGCGCCCGCCGCGAGCCGGTCAGCCACATCATCGGCCGCAAGGGCTTCTGGAAGATCCTGCTGCAGGTGAACAAGAACGTCCTGACCCCGCGCCCCGAGACCGAGGTCATTGTCGACGAGGTGCTCAAGGCCTTCCCCGAGAACATGGCCTTCTCGATGCTCGACCTGGGCGTCGGCTCGGGCACGATCCTGCTGGCGGTGCTGGCCGAGCGGCCGGCGGCCAAGGGGCTGGGGATCGACGCGTCCAGCGAGGCCCTGGCCGTGGCGCGCGAGAACGCCGCCAATCTCGACCTCAACAACCGCGCGGCCCTGCTGCACGGCGACTGGACGACGGGCCTGGGCGGCGACAGCTTCGACCTCGTGGTCTCCAATCCGCCCTATATCCCGACCGCCGTCATCGACACGCTGGAGCCCGAGGTTCGCATCCACGAACCGCGCATGGCGCTGGATGGCGGAGCCGACGGTCTGGACGCCTATCGCGAGCTGGCGCCGGAGATTCTGCGCGTGCTGAAGCCCGGCGGAATGTTCGCCGTGGAGATCGGCTACGACCAGTCCCAGGCCGTCGAAGCGCTGTTCCGCGCGGCGGGCGCCACCGAAGTTCGCACGGTCAAGGATCTGTCGACGCACGACCGCGTGGTGCTGGGGGTGAAAAATCCCTTGGAAACCCGGGCGTGAACCGTTAGACGAGTCCCGTCTCCTTCCAGATCGCCGGGTGACGGGAAAAGCAGTCGTCGAGGACGCTTCGGTGTCTGACGTCCGCGATGCTCCCCTGGCAGGCGCGCCCGGTCCGCCGGTCGCCGCGCCGAAAGAGCAGGATGGGGGCTCTACGGAAACCAGAGTCTCTGACACCGAACAGGGTTAGACCCGCCCAGAGACCAGCAAGGCCGGATGCGCCAGCGCAAGACTGACCTCCGGACAGGTTCAGAAGAGAACATGAGAGATTTCAAAGGCATGAAGCGCCAACGCGGCCGCAACAATCGCGGCGGCAACGGCGGCAAGCCTCAGCAGCACAACGCCAACCGCGCGTTCGACTCGAACGGTCCCGAGGGCATCAAGGTCCGCGGCGCGGCCCAGAGCGTGTACGAAAAGTACCAGCAGCTGGCCCGCGACGCGTCCTCGTCAGGCGACCGCGTCCTGGCCGAGAACTATCTGCAGCACGCCGAGCACTATTTCCGGGTCCTGCGCGCTATCCAGCCGAATCGTCCGGTGGCCGACATCGTCGGCAAGGACGTCTACGCCGCCTACGAGATCGACTTCGAGGCCGAGCCGCCGGAAGAGCCGGAAGTCGTCGAGCAACCCGCCGAGAGCCAGGCCGAAGGCGGCGAGGGCGGTGAAGGCGGCGAGCAACGTCGCGATCGCTTCGAGAGCCGCGACCGGGATCGCAACCGCGACCGCGACCGCAACTTCGAAGGCCGCGACCGGGATCGCAATCGCGACCGCGACGACCGCCCGCGCGAGGGCCGCGACCGCTGGCGCGACCGTGATGATCGTCCGCGTGATGACCGTCCTCGCGACGATCGTCCCCGTGACGACCGCCCGCGCGACGACCGCCCTCGGGATGACCGCCCCCGGGATGAGCGTCCGCGTGAAGATCGTTTCCGTGACCGTGACGACCGCCCGCGCGATGATCGTCCGCGCGAGGATCGCCCGGCGGTCGAGGGCGACCAGCCGCAGGGTGAAGGCGAGTACCGCGAGGGCCGCCGCCGCCGTGACCGTAACCGAGATCGGGATCGCGACTGGCAGCCGCGCGGCGAGCGCGACCCGCTGGCCGTGATCGAGCCGGAAGCCTCCCCGCTGACCGCCGAGGCGCCGGCCGGTGAAGGTTCGCCGGTGCTGCGCGGCCAGGACGGCGCCGTCAGCCACGCTCCCGCGTTCCTCGGCCGCAAGACCGAGCGCGCCGAAGCCGCCCCGGCCGCCGAAGCTCCGGCCTCGGACGAAGGCGAAGAGGTCAAGAAGCCCCGCCGCCGCCGCGCGCCGCGCAGCTTCGAGGCCGCCGAAGGCGCACCGACCGGCTCGGAGTCCGAGGAGGCCTAAAGGCCCCACTTTTGTATCGGAAATTGAAGCCCCGTTCCTCGCGCAGGAGCGGGGCTTTTTTCTTGATCTTTATCAATTCCCCCTAAGGTTGTATTCAGCTCTAGCCGGGCGTCAACTTCGGCGATAGGCTCGTTTTCTGACGGAGCCGAGGCCTTTGCGCATGGCGACTAAAACAACCGCTCCACGGACCCGCGCGACCCGCGCGGCGGCGGTGGACGCCCGGTATCGGGCGATCGTCGATACGGCCGTCGACGCCATTGTCGTGATCGACGAGCGGGGCCGCGTCGAGGCGTTCAACCCTGCGGCCGAGCGTCTGTTCGGCTATTCGGTCGCCGAAATGGTCGGCCAGAACGTCAATATCCTGATGCCCGAGCCCTATCACGGCGAACACGACGGCTATCTGGCCCGTTATCGCCACACCGGAGAGCGGCGCATCATCGGCATCGGTCGCGAGGTCGAGGGGCGGCGCAGCGACGGGACCACCTTTCCGCTGGAGCTGTCGATCGCGGAATGGAACGACGGCAAACGCCGCTTCTTCACCGGCGTGATGCGTGACGTCACCGACCGCCGGCGCGCGGAGGAGCTGCAACGGCTGATGATCAACGAACTGAACCACCGGGTGAAGAACACCCTGGCCACGGTGCAGTCGGTGGCCGGCCAGACCCTGCGCAACGCCGAGACCCTGGAGGACGCCCGCGACAGCCTGACCCGGCGGCTGCTGGCCCTGTCGCGCGGTCACGACATTCTCACCGCCGAAAGCTGGGACGGTGCGGCCTTGGCCGACATTGTCAGCGCGGTAATCGCAGCCCACGGCGAGGCCGAGCGTTTCAGTGTGGATGGAACCGCCATTAGACTCGCCCCCAAGCCCGCGCTGGCGCTGTCGATGGCGCTACATGAGCTAATGACGAACGCGACGAAGTACGGCGCGCTTTCCAATGCTGCGGGCCAGGTAAGGATTACCTGGAGACGCGAGGCGGGGGAGGGCGGCGACCGCCTTAAACTGATCTGGGAGGAAGCCCATGGGCCCACTGTCTCGCCCCCGACCCGGCAGGGCTTTGGGACCCGCCTCATCACCGGGGGGCTCGCCCGGGAACTCGGGGGCGAGGTCCGGCTCGACTATCCGGCGAGCGGCGTCGTCTGCGAGATCGACGCACGGCTCGGCAAGACCGGCGAGTCTAACCGTTTCTTCCGAGGTGCGGCCTGAACCTGTCCGTATCCTGGTGGTCGAGGACGAGCTGTTCGTGGCCATGCTGGTCGAGGATCTGCTGAGCGATCTGGGCTGCACCGTGGTGGGCCCCGCCTCCTCGGCGCGGGAGGCGGTGGCGGCGGCCGAGGCCGAGGGCTTCGACCTGGCCTTGCTGGACGTGAACCTCGGCGACGGTGAGACCTCGTTTCGCGCCGCCGAGATCCTGCGCGAGCGCGGCGTGCCTTTCGCCTTCGTCACCGGCTATGGCGACCAGGGGGTGCGTCCGGATCTGCGCGACGCGCCGATCCTGTCCAAGCCCATCGACCCGCGCCAGCTGGCCAAGGTGATCGCCAGGCTTGGCGAGGGCTGAGCTTAAGCGTTCCGGTTGCGTCCCGGACCCGCGCCGGAGATAAGGCTTGTGTCGACTCTGAAACACAGTCCGCCGAGCCCATGACCCTTCCGCGCCTGATCCTTCCGCTGCTGATGGCCGCCGCGTTCGCGCTGGGCGGCTGCGCCTACAATGCCGATCTGGGGCGCGACCAGTTGTTGATCGTCAACGACAACAGCCTGGCCGCTCAGGGCGAGAAGGCCTGGGCCGATGCGCTGCGCACGAGCTACATCTCCAAGGAACCGCGCAAGAACGCGCGGGTTCAGGCGGTGGGGCAGCGGGTGATCACCGCCGCCGGCCTGGCGGGGCGGCCCTGGGAATATGCCGTCTTCCTGGACGAGGCCCCCAACGCTTTCGTGCTGCCGGGCGGCCATGTCGGCGTGACGGTCGGTCTGCTGACCCTGGTCGAGAACGACGACCAGCTGGCCGCCGTGATCGGTCACGAGGCCGGTCACGTCGTGGCTCGCCATGCGGCCGAACGGGTGTCGCAGGAGACCACCTCGAAGGTCCTGCTGGGGATCGCCAGCGCGGCGGCCGGCAAGACCGACCTTGGCAAGTTGCTCAAGGATCACGGCGACGATGCGGCGCGCTATGGCGTGCTGCTGCCGTTCTCGCGCAAGCAGGAGCTGGAGGCCGACAAGCTGGGCGTCGACTTCATGCAGCGCGCCGGCTACCGCCCTCGTGAGGCGGTGAAGCTGTGGCGCAACATGCAGGCGCTCGACGGCGGCAAGTCCGGGGGCGAACTGGGCTCGACCCACCCTTCGGACGCCGTACGGATCCAGGAACTGGAACGATATCTGGCCAGCAAGGGCTGGTGAGGCTTGTGTGGCTGATGGGCCACACCTACATCCCCTTTCGGAGCGTGAGGGTCAGGCCGATGGCTGACCTGCTCGAAGCGCTCCGCAGTGTCTGAAGCCGGATGCGTTGTGCTTGATCAAGGCAGCGCGTCCTGATCCGCCTAGTTGAGGGGACATCATGAATATCGACCTCTATTCCGATCGCGCCAAGCAGGCTGTCCAGTCGGCCCAGAGCCTGGCGCTCGCGCGCGGCCACCAGCAATTCGCGCCCGAACACATCCTGAAGGTCCTGCTCGAGGAGAAGGACGGGCTTTCCCGCGCCCTGATCCAGAGCGCCGGCGGCCGCCCCGACCAGTTGGACGGCGGCGTCGAGACCCTGCTGGCCAAGACCCCGCGCGTCGACGGCGCCGGCGGCCAGCTCTACATGAAGCCCGACACCGCCCGCGTCTTCGCCGAGGCCGAGAAGTCGGCCAAGGCGGCGGGCGACGCCTTCGTCACGACCGAGCGCCTGCTGATCGCCATCGCCAAGGAAGGCGGCGACGCCGCCAAGCTGTTCAAGGAAGCCGGCGTCTCGGCCCAGAGCCTGGAGACCGCCGCCAACGCCCTGCGCAAGGGCCGCACCGCCGACAGCGCCAACGCCGAGGAAAGCTATGACGCGCTCAAGCGCTACGCCCGCGACCTGACGGCCGCCGCGCGCGACGGCAAGCTCGACCCCGTGATCGGCCGCGACGAAGAGATCCGCCGCACGATCCAGGTCCTGTCGCGCCGCACCAAGAACAACCCCGTGCTCATCGGTGAGCCCGGCGTCGGCAAGACCGCCATCGTCGAGGGCCTGGCCCTGCGCATCGTCAACGGCGACGTTCCCGAAAGCCTGAAGGACAAGAAGCTCCTGTCGCTCGACATGGGCAGCCTGATCGCTGGCGCGAAGTATCGCGGCGAGTTCGAGGAGCGGCTGAAGGCCGTGCTGAACGAGACCACGGCCGCCGAGGGCTCGATCATCCTGTTCATCGACGAGATGCACACCCTGGTCGGGGCCGGCAAGGGCGACGGGGCGATGGATGCCTCCAACCTCCTCAAGCCCGCCCTGGCGCGCGGCGAGCTGCACTGCGTCGGCGCCACCACGCTCGATGAATACCGCAAGCACGTCGAGAAGGACGCGGCTCTCGCCCGTCGCTTCCAGCCGGTGTTCGTCAGCGAGCCGACGGTGGAGGACACCGTCTCGATCCTGCGCGGCCTGAAGGAAAAGTACGAGGTCCACCACGGGGTGCGGATCAGCGACAGCGCCATCGTCGCCGCCGCGACCCTGTCCAACCGCTACATCGCCGACCGCTTCCTGCCCGACAAGGCGATCGACCTGGTGGACGAGGCCTCCAGCCGCGTGCGCATGGCGATCGACAGCAAGCCCGAGGAGCTGGACGAGATCGACCGGCGCCTGGTGCAGCTGAAGATCGAGCGCGAAGCCCTCTCGAAGGAAACCGACGCGGCCTCGCGCCAGCGCCTGGAGAACCTGGAGACGGAAATCGACGACCTGCAGTTCCGCAGCGACGAGATGACCGCCCAGTGGAAGGCCGAGAAGGAGAAGGTCGGCGGCGCCGCGCAAGCGCGTGAAGCCCTCGACCGCCTGCGCGCCGACCTGGCCAACGCCCAGCGCGCCGGCGACTTCGCCCGCGCCGGCCAGATCCAGTACGGCGAGATCCCGGCCCTCGAAAAGCGCCTGGCCGAAGCCGAGCAAGGCGACACCCAGGCCCTCACGCCCGAGGTCGTCGACGCCGAGCAGATCGCCGCCGTCGTCAGCCGCTGGACCGGCGTGCCCGTCGAAAAGATGCTGGAAGGCGAGCGCGAGAAGCTGCTGAAGATGGAGGACCAGCTGCGCGGTCGCGTGGTCGGCCAGGACGAGGCCCTGGAGGCCGTCTCCGACGCCGTCCGCCGCGCTCGCGCCGGCCTGCAGGATCCGTCCAAGCCGATCGGCTCGTTCCTGTTCCTGGGCCCCACGGGCGTGGGCAAGACCGAGCTGACCAAGTCTCTGGCCGAATTCCTGTTCGCCGACGAGGCGGCCATCACCCGGATGGACATGTCCGAGTACATGGAAAAGCACTCGGTCAGCCGTCTGATCGGCGCGCCTCCCGGCTATGTCGGCTACGACGAGGGCGGTGCGCTGACCGAGGCCGTCCGCCGCCGTCCGTACCAGGTCGTGCTGTTCGACGAGATCGAGAAGGCTCACCCCGACGTCTTCAACGTGCTGCTGCAGGTGCTGGATGACGGTCGCCTGACCGACGGCCAGGGCCGCACGGTCGACTTCCGCAACACGCTGATCATCATGACCAGCAACCTGGGCGCCGAGTATCTGGCCAACCAGGAGGAAGGCGAGGACGTCGAGGCCGTCCGGCCGATGGTGATGAACACGGTGCGCGGCCACTTCCGCCCCGAGTTCCTGAACCGGATCGACGAGATCATCCTGTTCAAGCGCTTGTCGCGCCACAACATGGGCGACATCGTCCGCATCCAGCTGCAGCGGGTCGAAAAGCTGCTGGCCGATCGTCGCATGGCCCTGGCGCTCGACGCCGAGGCCCTGAACTGGCTGGCCGACAAGGGCTACGACCCCGTCTACGGCGCGCGCCCCCTGAAGCGCGTGATCCAGAAGGAGCTGGTCGACCCGATCGCCAAGAAGCTGCTGGCCGGCGAGATCGAGGACGGCGGCGTCATCGCCGTTGGCGTCGAGGACGGACAGCTGTCGTTCGGGAAAGCGCTGCTGCAGTAGGCGTTTTGAGCCCCTCTCTCTTCGAGAGAGGGAGGGGCCCATCGCCTCCGGCGATGGGAGGGTGAGAGGTTGCACCCCCGGCCGGAGAGATCCGGATCTAAACCGTCATCCCGCGCTTCATGCGCGGGACCCATTCGTCCGCCGCTCGTGAAGTGCGTGTCGAAACTCTCACGTGGAAGCTTAACCATGGGTCCCGCGCATAAAGCGCGGGATGACGATGGTGGGGTTGCTGGAGCTGACGTGACCTCTCACCCTCCCACCGCTTCGCGGCGGGCCCCTCCCTCTCTCGAAGAGAGAGGGGTGCTAAGCCTCCCACTTTCCCGCCGCCGCCCAACGCGGTATCTCCCCGCATGGCCAAGACCACCAAGCTCATCACCGAATTCGACATCGAGGTCGACGGCGACCCCTATGTCTGGCGGCTGCATCGCCTGCCGCAGTGGTCGTACGACCCGTCCGAGCGCCACGGCAAGGTGATCGCCGCGCGCCACAAGGAAGGCCAGCGCGAGGCGCTGATCGAGTTCCCGCCCGGGCCCAAGCCCAAGTTCAGCGCCCCGCCGCTGAAGCCCTCGCAGATCCCCGTCCGCATCGTCGCGAAAGCCATCGCCTCGGCCATCGAAGCCGGCTGGGAGCCGCTGTCGCGCGGCAAGCCGGTGGTGATCTATGTCGACGAGGAAGGCGCTTAAGGCCCGCCTGGCCAGGCTCGTTAAGCTGTCGAGCCAGAGATTGGTCGGCTAGACGTTCGGGTCGCCGCCAAAGAAAAGGGCGCTCCCGAAGGGAGCGCCCGTTCACGGCTCGCCGGGAAGGACGAGGTCTACCCGTAGTGAATGTCGTAGCTGCCCGCGCCCGTGCCGATCGTCAGGCCGGTGACGCCGACCAGCTTGATCAGGCCGTCGCCGAGGTTGGCGCCGCCCCGCATGTTCACCCCGACCAGGCTGTCCTGGCTGTAGACGTAAGTGTCGCCGTTCCAGGTGAAAATGGCCGCCGTGTTGGCGGTGGTGTGGGCCGAGACGTCGATCACCGCCGCCTGCAGTGTGGCCTTGCCGTCGGCGTACTGCTGGACGTTGGCTGAGAGCGTATGAATCACGGCGTCCAGCACCAGGTGGTCGACGCCCTTGGTGAAGCCGATGATTTCGGCCGGAGCGCCGATGGCTTCCGCACCTGCAGCGCCCTTGATCACGAGGTTCGACAAGGAACCGGTCGTGATCTGTGAGAACAGGCTGGCGCCCAGCGAGATCGTGTCGACGCCCGCACCAAGGTAGAACTTCGAGGCGTCGATGGCGCTGCTGGACGTGGCGGCCGCGAAGACCAGTTTGAGGTTGTTGGTTCCGTCGCCCAGGCGCAGCGTCGATGCGGCCGCGCTGTCGTCGACCAGCCCGCTCGTGGACTTCCCGACCAGGTAGGTCAGGTTCAGGTCGCCGGCCAGGGTCGCATCCACGTTGGTGAAGTTGCCGTCGATCTGCGCCGTCAGCTTTCCCGGGCCGAGGATCGTCAGGTTCGAAAGCGCGTACTCCAGCTGCCAGACCTGTGCATTCGTGGACCAGCCGTAGATCAGGCCCGCCGTGCTGTCGGTGTCGACATGCAGGACCATCGTGCCGTTCATCTTCGTGGCGTCGGCCCCATTGACGTAGAAGCCGATCGCGCCGCCGTCCACCTTATAGGCGCCGAAGGACTCGTAAGCCTCGGTCGTGGCTGCGCCCTTGAAGTTCTGCAGGTGCAGATGCGCCGTCGCCGCGCCGTTGGCCAGGCCGGTCGTGCCGACATAGGCGCCGTTCGGCGTGTCCTTCAGGACCGCGATCTGGCCGCCGCCGAGATTGAAATTGACCCGGCCCTTATCGGCGGGATTGTCGACGACGCTGTAGAAGACGGCGGCGCCCTGGACCAGCGGGGCCGGGCCGGTGGAATGGTAGTACACCGTCTGGAAGCCGCTGATCTCGCCGTCGTAGAAGGTCGAGTCCGTGGCGCCGGTGCGATCGATGTGCAGCACGTTGGCCGTGCCCGTCGCCGTCAGGCTGGTCCCCTTGGCCATGCTGCCCTTGAGCGTCACGACGTTGCTGTCGCCCGCCAGGGTGACGGTCCCGTACTGGGCCGGAACGCCCAGGGTCGGGGTCGTGGACAGCAGGTGGCCCAGGGTGAGCGTGTCGCCGCCGTCGCTGGTCCGGATCGCGCCGAAGGTTCCCAGCGTGACCTTGATCGTATCGCGGCCAGCCCCGGCGTCGATGGTCACGCCGCCCGCGATGTCGCCGGTCACGGTGATGGTGTCGTTGTTGGCGCTCGACTTCAGGCCCGTGTCCGTTGCGGTCGGCGAGACGGACTTGTCGCCGGCGACCGTCAGGGTGACGCCCGCCGTACCCGGCGCCGGCGGCGAACCGTAGGCGACCAGCAGGTCGCTGCGGAACTGCGCCACGCCGTCGTCGCCAAGGTCGGCCAGAAAGGCGTTGTTGGCCGTGGCGTAGGGGCCGATGTTCTCCTTGGCGGCGACCGACAACAGCCAGCCGACGATGGCGGCCTTGGTGCCCTGGCCCTCCAACCCGTCGCGGGCGAAGGCGGCGAAATAGGCCTGGCGTGTGAAGGTCCCGCCCTGGCCGTCTGGCACCATGTCGCCCAGCAGGCTGTCGACCTTGGTCTGGCTGGGGACGACGCCGAAGATCTCGGTATAGGCCTTGATCAGGCTGTCTCGGGTGCTGGGCCCGCCGTAGTTGGCGTTGAACCAGGCCGCGCCTTCGCCGGCCTTGCCCAGGTTCATGGCGAAGTTGATGAACCGATTTTCGACGTTGAAGGTCTTGTAGTAGTCCGAATTCAGGTTCGTCGTGTTCGGCCCGGTCGGGGACACCAGGTAGTCGAAGCCGCCGGCCCCCGGCACGCCGGGCGTGAAGAAGCTGTAGGCCATGCTGGCGACGGTGGTGGTCTCGAGAGCCAGCTTGGCGATCTGCACGCGAGCGTCCGCGATGCTGAGCGCGCCGCTGTCGATCTGCCCCGAGAGGTTGGTCAGCAGCGTCTGGTGCGCCGCTGGAATGTGCGCGGCGTCCGTCCGAAGGATGTTGCCGTAGTAGATTTTCAGGACCTGCGCGGTCGTAGCCATGATGCGCGAACTCCAATCCCTCGCCTTCCGGCGAACTCAGCCCCCGTCTCAGCCTATATAGAGTTTACTAAACACCCTCAAGCTGAGCTGTGAGGAAAAGCTGTCCCAGGGTCGAGAGGGGGACCTGCAAGCCTATCGCCGCTTCAGCTTCGCCAGCGCCGTCCGCATGGCGACCGCCTGAGCCGCGGGCTGGGCGGCGCGGTGTTTCTGGGCCTCGGCGACGAGGGGGCCGGTGGCGGCTTCGAGGCGGTCGAAGGCCTCGCGGATCGCGCCGGGCGGCTTGCTGGGCTTGTCGGGCTTGGGGTCCAGGGCCAGCACCTTGCGGGCTTCGCTGGCCAGTTGGCCGCAGACGCGGGCCCGGTCGCGGGCCTTGGCCAGAACGGCCGGATCGTCGCTGGCCTCCACCATCGCCCAGGCGGCGTCGATGGCGTCCATCAGCTTCTGTTGCAGGCGGTCGCACCAGGTGCGGGTCGAGGGGCGTGTCTGGCTCATACGCTACAGCATGGGGGCGTGGGCGCGGGCGAGGATAAGAAACCTGTGTTTTCTTGTAAGGCGCTGACTTTGAACGGAAACGCCGGTTACTGAGCGGGGATAAGCGCCATTCCTTAGACCGATCTCCCCGGCTCTTTTAGACCGATCTCCCCGGCGAACGCCGGGGCCCCGATCGAACCCACCATGGTCTCGAGGCGAGAAAGGCGGCAGGCGCGCCCACCCAAACCGCCCCGGATGGATCTGGACCCCGGCATTCGCCGGGGAGGTCGGGTTTGTTGCAAGGGCTGTGGATAACTTCGCGAAGGGCGAGGATTTCACGTCGAACCAGCCTCGCTCCGCTGCCCGGATCCAGACAAAAATTCGCGGAACCAAACGTCCCGTCGAACGCTCGCGCGCGGTATAAATGTGATGGAAGATCAATAGTCTAGCTTGGCCCGGAAGCGCCGGAATCGCGCCTCGCTTTGGCCAAGTTCGGCTGTGCGTTTGGTCAGGGCGAGCGTTGCAGGACGGCTCGCACCCCTACCACGGACGAGACCCGAACATGATAGCAAGCAGTAAGACCTTGATGGTCGCCGCCGCCCTGGTGATGGGCGGCCTTACGGTCAGCGGCTGCGCGACCAAGAAGTACGTCAACACCCAGGTCGGCGCGGTCGACCAGCGGGTCACCGCTCAGGGCGCCCAGATCGGCGAACTGGACAAGACCTCCAAGGAAGCCCTGGACCGCGCCATCGCCGCCGGCAAGCTCGCCGAGGGCAAGTTCCAGTATGCGCTGGTGCTGAGCGATGACTCGGTGAAGTTCCCGGTCAACGCCTCGACCCTGTCGCCGGAAGCCGAGCAGCGCCTGGGCGAGTTCGCCGAGAAGCTGAAGGCCGACAACAAGAACGTCTATCTTGAGATCCAGGGCCACACCGACAATTCGGGCGCCCCGAGCTACAACAACGAGCTGGGCGAAAAGCGCGCCGAGGCCGTGCGCAAGTTCCTCAGCATGCACGGCGTGGCCCTGAACCGGATGGCTACGATCTCGTACGGCGAGGACGCTCCGGTGGCGCCCAACGAAACGCGCGAAGGCCGGGCCCAGAACCGCCGCGTCGTCGTGATGGTGCTCAGCTAGTTTCGCGTTCCCGGGCGGGAGGTCTGGTCGGCATCAGGCCAGAGCCCTGTCCGGGCGGCCTCGCCGGTGCGGGTGTGAGCGCCGCGCTGGCGAGACCTTCAGTCTAGGCTTTCTTGAACCGATCCGCCGGCTGGTTGCGAGACAGGTTCGGATAGAGCCTGGCCTTGGCCGCTTGGGCGGGGTCCCAGTCGGCGGCCGAAGCCAGGCGCGTGACCGCCACGACGTTCAACTGGATCATCTTCTTGAAGGCGTCCGGATCGGATCCGACAAAGTCGCCCGAGCCCGCGACGCCGGCGTTGTTGACCAGGGCCGTGATCGTGGTGTCGGCGGCCAGGCGTTGCTCCACCTTCAGGAGGTCGGTCTTGTCGGTGAGGTCGGCCTTGACGACCTCGACGGAGCGGCAAGCCGATCACGTCGGTCGACTTCATCTATGCGGCGGGGGCGGAGTCGCTGGATCGCACAGCCTTCATCACCGAGCGTCCGAAAGGCTGATCCGTCTCCGGAAAATGGCTTGCGCCGGGCGAGCTTGGCCGGAAACCTGCGCGACCTGTCGTCCGCGCCGTTCGGAGCCCTCATGCGCCTGCCCATCGCCCTCGCCGCCGGCCTCGTGTTCGCGAGCGCCGCCCACGCCGAAACGCCGGCTCCCTCCACCGACCAGCCGCTGCTGCGGACCCTGGCTGCCGAGGTCGACCCCAAGGCGCTGGAGAGCACGATCCGGTCGCTGGTCGGTTTCGGCACGCGCCACACCCTGTCGGACACCAAGTCCGACAAGCGCGGCATCGGCGCGGCTCGGCGCTGGACCAAGGCCCGCTTCGAGGCCATCTCCAAGGACTGCGGCGGCTGCCTGACCGTCGAGACGCCGTCCCAGGTCGTCACCGGCCGCCGCGTGCCCAATCCGACCGAGGTGATGAACGTTCTGGGGATCCAGAAGGGGACCTCCGACCCCAACCGGGTGATCATCATCGCCGGTCACATCGACAGCCGCGTCACCGACGTCATGGACTTCACCAGTGACGCCCCCGGCGCCAATGACGACGCCTCGGGCGTGGCGGCGGTGCTGGAGGCCGCCCGCGTGCTGTCCAAGCACAAGTTCCCGGCCACCCTGGTCTATGCGGTGCTGTCGGGCGAGGAGCAGGGCCTGTTGGGCGGCAAGATCCTGGCCGATTACGCCCGCGCCCAGGGCTGGAAGGTCGAGGCCGATCTCAACAACGACATCGTCGGTAACAGCCGCGGCCAGAGCGGGGTGATGAACAACACCCAGGTCCGGGTGTTCTCCGAGGGCACCAAGGCGGTCGAGACGCCCGAGCAGGCCAACAGCCGCCGCTACAATGGCGGCGAGGTCGACAGCCCCTCGCGAAACCTCGCCCGCTACCTCGACGGCCTGGCCGACCGGTACCTCACCAATTTCGACGTCGTCATGGTCTATCGCACCGACCGCTACGGCCGGGGCGGCGACCAGGTGCCGCTGCTGGAGGCCGGCTATCCGGCCGTGCGCGTGACCGAGGCGGTGGAGAACTACGACCGCCAGCACCAGAACCTGCGCACCGAGAACGGCAAGGCCTATGGCGACACCATCGAGGGCGTCGACTTCGCCTATCTGGCCCAGGTCACCCGGCTGAACACGGTGGCGATGGCGAGCCTCGCCTCGGCCCCGCCGCCGCCGTCGGGCGTCAAGATCGAGGGGGCGGTCAGCGCCGACACCAAGGTCTCCTGGGCCCCCACGCCCGGCGCGGCCGGGCACCGCGTCTGGTGGCGCGTGACGACCGACCCGCAATGGCGCCTGAACCGCTGGGTTCCGGGCCCCGCCGCCACGGCGACCCTGAAGGACGTGGTGATCGACGACTATTTCTTCGGCGTCTCGGCGATCAGCCCGGACGGCTGGGAGAGCCCGATCGTCTTCCCGGGCGCCGCGGGCAGCTTCGAGAGCCCCCCGCCGGCGACGCCGAAGTAAGCGACCCCGCCGTCAATCGGAAAATACTCCGGCGCCCTGGGGCGTTACCGCCCGTCTGGGAGGGGTTCGCGTGATTGTTGCTGCTGTTCCAGGCGTAGCGCCAACACCATGGCCGCCCCGAACAGCGCGCCTTCCAGTCCCGCCGTTACGGCCTGGCTGATCGCGCCGAATGTCGGCTCGCCGAACAGGGCGCCGAGGTGACCGAGGTCCAGTCGGGCGTCGGGGAACTGGGCCTCAAGGGCGGCCAGGCTGCCGCCCATCAGCCGACCGCCCAGCAGCGCCGCGCCCGCACCTGCGGCCCCCGTCAGAAGGGCGCCGGTCAGCAGGGCCGTCCGCCGTCGCCGCGCCTGCGTGATCCAGACCCCGACGCCGATCGCGGCGCCCAGCGCCATGCCCTCGCCGGCGCCGGTCATGGTGCTCGGCGCTGATCCGAACAGCAGAGCAAAGGCGTCCAGCCCCGCCAGCCTGACCAGGCCGCCGATGAGCATTCCGCCGCACGCGCCGCCGAGAGCCTGCCACGCCCCCCGGTATCGCGTTGCGAAGGCCGCCACGCCGACGCCGAAACCGACGCTCGAGCCGCCGATCATGCCGATGACGGCCGTCAGAGCGGCGAGCACGACCAGGCCGGACAGCGCGCCGCCGGCTCCGCCATCCGCAACGCCTGCGAAGCCATAGGCCAGGCCGCCAACCAGTCCGGCGGCGCCGCCGCCGATTAGGCCGGCTCGGCCCATGCTCAGGAAGCGCGCCAGGGCTTCGCGCCGATCACGTCCTGGACGCGGCTCGAACCGCGCCGCATCGGTGTTGGCGTCATGCGCTTCAACGGCGGTCACCGACGCGATGAACCGATAGCCATGCCGTGGCACGGTCTCGATGAACCTTGGCCGTCCCGCCTCGTCTCCAAGCGCCTTGCGCAGAGATCGTACGCACTGGGTCAACGCCTCTTCCGTGACCGGAACGCCTTTCCAGACCTCGTCCAGAAGCCGCGCCTTGGTCACCAGCCGCCCTTCCTCGACGACCAGCAGCACCAACGCGTCCAGATAGCGTCCAGACAACTCCACCGGCCGCCCATCGACAGACAGGCGGCGGTTCGCAGGTTCCAGCACGAAAGGGCCGAAACTGTAGAGGCTGGCCACGGTTTTCAGGGTTTCCTCACGGGGCGCTCAGGACTTTCATCGTCCTCGCCTCCAACGTCCAAGCCTCACCCAAGCGGGAAATGAAGGCAATGCCGAACCCTATCGCATCGACCAAGAACGATCGACTTATCTCAGCCCTGCGCCTGATCGGCTGGACGGTGGTTGGGGGGCTGCTGATCGCCCCAGCCATCGCCATGCGGTTTACCGATCAGGTTCAGTGGACGATCTCCGACTTCGTCTTCGCAGGGATCGTTCTCATCGGCGCGGGCGGGATCGCGGAACTGGCGGTGCGCGCCTCGGGCGCGTGGTCGTATCGGTTTGGCGCGGGCCTCGCCGTCCTCGCATCAGCGCTCTTGCTCTGGTTCAACGGTGCGGTTGGCATCATCGGTTCCGAAGACCATCCGGCGAACATTCTCTATCTGGGCGTCATCATCGCCGCCTTTGTGGGCGCTGTGGCCAGTCGGTTTCGCGCGGCGGGCCTGGCGCTGGCCATGGCCTCGGCCGCAGCGCTCCAGGTCATTATCGGCGTTGTTGCGGTTTGGCGGGGTTGGGGCGAGGGCTCCGAGAACTGGCCGCGGCCGGTCATCGTGCTCAGCATCGTCTTCGGCCTGCTCTGGCTTGCCTCTGCGGCCCTTTTCCGTCGGACCGCAGTCGGACACCGCGCCGTAGGATCAGGCGAAGCGACCGAGACCGAACGTCAGGCCTGACAGGTTCACGCCGAGGCTATGGCGCGCTGGCGACGGGCCGCGCCTAAGGGCCTCAGGCGATCAGGTCCGGATCGTTCCGCTTCAGCCAGGCCGCCGCGTAGGAGCAGATCGGGACGATCCGCATGCCCTCGGCGCGGGCGGTCTCGGCGACCTTCGACATCAGGCGGCCGGCGGTTCCCTTGCCGCGCAGGGCGGGGTCGGCCTCCACGTGCGGGATCACCAGGCGGTGGCCCGAGCGCTGGTAGTCGGCGAAGGCCAGCAGGCCGTTCTCCTCCAGCTCGTAGCGGGAAAGTTCGGGGTTGTGGCGGAAGCTGTCGGTCATGCCGGATTAACGCGCCTCGGTGGCGGGAGATGCCAAGAGGTGCTTGTTCGCGCCCCTTCGCAAATACTTTGTGTCATCCCGGCTCTCCGCTACGCAGCGGCCGGGATGACACGAAAAAGGAACCGCTAGACCAGCTCGATCGCCATCGCCGTGGCTTCGCCGCCGCCGATGCAGAGCGAGGCCAGGCCCTTCTTGCCGCCGCGCGCCTGCAGGGCGCTGATCAGGGTGCAGAGGATGCGCGCGCCCGAGGCGCCGATGGGGTGGCCCAGCGCGCAGGCGCCGCCGTTGACGTTGAGCTTGTCGTCCGGGATGCCCAGCTCCTTCTGGGCGATCATGGCGACGACCGCGAAGGCCTCGTTGACCTCGAAGAGGTCGACGTCGGCGACGCTCCAGCCGGCCTTCTTCAGGGCCTTCTGCATGGCCGGCACCGGGGCGGTGGTGAAGAGGCCCGGCTCGTGGGCGTGGGCGGCGTGGCTGACCACCTTGGCGACGATCGGCAGGCCCAGCGCCTTGGCGACGCTCTCACGGGTCATGACCAGGGCCGCGGCCCCGTCGCTGATCGAGCTGGAGTTGGCCGCCGTGATGCCGCCGTCGCGGGCGAAGGCCGGACGCAGGGTCGGGATCTTGGCCGGATCGGCCTTGCCGGGCTGCTCGTCGGTGTCGACGACCTCGGTTCCCTTGCGAGTGACCACGCTGACCGGGGTGATCTCGGCCTTGAACGCGCCGCTCTCGACCGCCGCCTTGGCTTTCATCAGGCCCTTGGTGGCGTAGTCGTCCATCGCCTCGCGGGTGAACTGGTAGGTCTGGGCGCTGTCCTCGGCGAAGGCCCCCATCAGCTTGCCGGGGGTGTAGGCGTCTTCCAGGCCGTCCAGGTACATGGAGTCCCACATCTGGTCGTGGCCGATGCGGGCGCCGGCTCGGTGCTTGGACATCAGGTAGGGTGCGCCGGTCATGCTCTCCATGCCGCCGGCCACCACCAGGTCGACCGAGCCGGCCGCCAGCGCGTCGTGGGCCATGATCGCGGCCTGCATGCCGCTGCCGCACATCTTGTTGACCGTGGTGGCCTCGACCGAGAGCGGCAGGCCCGCGCCCAGCGCCGCCTGGCGGGCCGGGGCCTGACCAAGGCCGGCGGGCAGCACGCAGCCCATGATGATCTGCTCGACCTTGTCGCCCGCGACGCCCGCGCGCGCGATCGCGGCCTTGACCGCCGTGGCGCCCAGCTCGGTGGCCTTCACCCCGCCCAGCGCGCCCTGAAAGCCGCCCATCGGCGTGCGGGCGTAGGAGACGATGACGACGGGATCGGCGGCGGACATGGATCAAGCTCCCTGAAGGTCTTTTGGGGCGGGATAGGCTCTCATCGCGTCTGTTCGTGCAAGGGGGTTGCGGAAACGTGATGCGAGAGGGGCGAGCGGCGCCGCCGGAAAAGCGAGCCGCTCGCCAGGTGGCAATGAACCGAGAGAGTCAATTGCGAAAAAAAACCTACGCCGGTTCATCTTCAAACGCAACGCTCTCTTGCTTTCCCTCGCGGAACGCCGCACCTTCGCGCCATGGGCCGTACAGCTGACTACACGAACGAACGTTGCTCGGTCGCCGCCACCCTCGAAGTCGTCGGCGATCCCTGGACCCTGCTGATCCTGCGGGACGCCTTCGCTGGGGTGAAGCGCTTCGAGCAGTGGCAAGAGCGCCTGGGCGTGGCCCGCAACGTCCTGGCCGCACGTCTTAAGAGCCTGGTCGGGCATGGCGTGATGGAGACCCGGCGCTATTCCGAGCGTCCGCCGCGCCACGAGTACTGGCTGACGGAGAAGGGCCTGGCGCTGTCGCCGGTGCTGCTGACGATGGCCGAATGGGGAGACCGCCACGTCTATGGCCGCGACAAGTCGCCGGTGCTGTTCCGGCACAAGACCTGCGGCTGCGCCTTCCATCCGGTGCTGGCCTGCGAGGCTTGCGGCCAGGTCGCGGATCGCCGCGAGCTGGAACGCGCCGGACCGCAGGACCTCACCGCGCCGACCGTTGGCGAGGCGCTGGACGCGGTGAAGATCGCGGCCGAATAGGCGCCGGTCTGCGACAATCCGCCGCCCGCCTTGCGCGGACCGGATTTGGGAAGACTTCACCGTTCTCCGACCATGGTCCGGCGCATGTCCGGCGCTTCCACCCTCGTCCAGCGGTTCACGAGTCTCTTCATCATCCAGCGCGACCAGCCTGAACTGGTCATCGCTCAGGCGCGCGCGCTCTCCTGGCAGGTGCCGCTGATGTACGTGGTGGTGCTGGGTAACGCCTACGCCCTCGCCGCCAGCCATCTCGGTGTCGCGCCGCTGTGGCTCAACATGGGCTTGCCCACTGTTCTTACCGTAGTCTGCGCGATCCGAAGCGTCGGCTGGCTGAGGATCGGCGGCGAGGACGTCGACCCGGATCAAGCCGCTCGGATGCTGTCGAGCACCTTGAAAACCTCGGGCGTCCTGGCCGCCCTGTTCGCGGGATGGTCACTGTCGCTCTATCCCTATGGCGACGCCTACCAGAGGGGCCACGTGGCCTTCTATATGGCCATCACCGTCATCGCCTGCATCTTCTGCCTTATGCACCTGCGCGGCGCGGCCATCCTGGTCACGGTGATCGTACTGGGCTCGATGGTCGCGTTCTTCGCCACGACGGGAGAGCCTGTGTTCCGGGCGATGGCGGCCAATATCGTCGTGGTCTCGGCGGTGATGATCGTCATCCTGCTGACTCAGTACCGCGAATTCGCCGACCTCGTGCGGTCGCGGGTCTCCCTGCTGCAGAAGGCCGAGGAAGCACGCCGACTCAGCGACGAAAATGACCGCCTCGCCAATCTGGACAGCCTGACCGAGCTGCCCAATCGTCGCCGCTACTTCGCCGAGCTGGATGCGCGCGTGAACGCCGCCCGTCAGTCGGGAGGCGGCTTCGTGGTCGGGGTGATCGATCTGGACGACTTCAAGCCGATCAACGACGCCTTCGGCCACGCCACGGGCGATCGCCTGCTGACGGAAGTTGGCCGGCGTCTGACCGGGTTCGACGGTCCGCCCCTGCTGGCGGCGCGGCTGGGCGGCGACGAGTTCGGCCTGATCATAGACGCTGTGCTGGAGCCTGACGCGCTGCGCAAGCTGGGTCGCGATCTGTGCGCGACGTTGAACGCGACCTACGACCTGCGCGGGGTCCGCGCCCAGGTCGGCGCCTCGATCGGCTTCTGTCCGTTCCCCAGCGGCGGCGAGACCAGCGAGCAGCTGTTCGAGCGGGCCGACTACGCCCTCTATCACGCCAAGCAGAGCATCAAGGGCACGGCCGTGGTGTTCGACGAGCGCCACGAAGCGGCGATCCGCGACATGGCGGTGGTCGAACATTCGCTGCGCCATGCCGATCTCGAAAGCGAGATGAGCGTCCATTTCCAGCCCCTGGTCGATATCGTCGGGCAGCGGACGGTGGCGCTGGAAGCGCTGGCGCGCTGGACCAGCCCGGAGATCGGCCCGATCAGCCCCGACGTCTTCATCCGGGCCGCCGAGCGCTCGGGCCAGATCGTCGAGATCACGCGTCTGCTGCTCGCCAAGGCGCTGCGCGAAATGCGCGCCTGGCCGATGGACGTGCGGGTGTCGGTCAACCTGTCGGCCCGCGACATCGCCTCGATGGAAAACGTCCGGCGGCTGCTCGACATCGTCCGCGACAGCTGCATCGCGCCGCACCGCATCGATTTCGAGATCACCGAGACCGCCATCGTCTGCGACTTCGACCAGGCCCGCGACGCGCTGGCCGCCTTCCACGCTCTAGGCGTTCGCACGGCGCTGGACGACTTCGGCACCGGCCACTCCAGCCTCAGCCACCTGCGGCTGTTGCCGCTGGACAAGCTGAAGATCGACGCCAGTTTCGTCTCGGACATCGAGCACAATCCCGCCAGCGAGGACATCGTTCGCACGGTGCTGCAGTTGGGCCGCAACCTGCGCATGGAATGCGTGATCGAAGGCGTCGAGACCGAGGCCCAACGCGACCGGGTGGCGGCGCTGGGCGCGACGGTCATGCAGGGCTATCACTTCGCCAGACCGATGCCGGCCGAGACCGTGCCCGGCTACCTGACCGGCGAGGCGGTGTCGGCCGCGCGCCGCCGACACGCCCGCGCGACGGATGCTGCGGAATGGGAGGGGGACCCCCGCCGCGAGGCCGGCTGAAACGACAGTCGGTTAGGCGGGCTTAAGGTCCATGGTTCGTGTCGTGCCGGCGATGAAGCCGCCGCCCAGCACCCGCTCGGGATCGGCCGGGTCGTAGAGCACGCAGGCCTGGCCCGGCGCGACGCCTTCCTCGGCGCCGTCGAATACGACCGAAAGCGCGCCGTCGACCATCGCCAGACGCCCCGGGACCGGCTCACGGGTCGAGCGCACGCGGGCCAGCACCCGCTGCCCGTCCTCGGCGGCGGCCTCCAGGCTGTCGTGGCCGCCCAGCCAGTTGGCTTCTTTCAGGGTTAGCGCGGCGGTCAGCAGGGCCTCGCGCGGGCCGACGATCACCTGGCGCCTGTCGGCGTCGATGCGGACGACGAACAGCGGATCGCCGACGGCGACGTTGAGGCCGCGGCGCTGGCCGATCGTGTAGCGGGTCACGCCCTCGTGGCGGCCCAGCACCCGGCCGTCCAGGTGCACGATGTCGCCGGCCTCCGCGCCCTGCGGGCGGATGCGGTCGATGACGGTGGTGTACTTGCCCTCGGGGACGAAGCAGATGTCCTGGCTATCGGGCTTGTCGGCAATGGCCAGGCCAAGGCCCGCCGCGACGGCGCGCACGGTCGGCTTGTCCATGCCGCCCAGCGGGAAGCGCAGGAAGTCCAGCTGCTCGCGCGTGGTGGCGAACAGGAAATAGCTCTGGTCCTTGGCCGGGTCGGCGGCGCGGCGCAGCTGCGGACGGTTGGCGCCGGCCGGCATGCCGCGCTGGACGTAGTGGCCGGTGGCCATCGCCTCGGCGCCCAGGTCGCGGGCCACGTCCAGAAGGTCGCGGAACTTGACCGTCTGGTTGCAGCGCACGCACGGGATCGGCGTCTCGCCGCGCAGATAGGCGTCGGCGAAGTCCTCGATGACCTGCTCGCGAAAGCGGCTCTCGTAGTCGAGCACATAGTGCGGGATGCCGATGCGCTCGGCGGCCATGCGCGCGTCCAGAATATCTTGGCCAGCGCAGCAGGCGCCCTTGCGCGAGATCGCCGCGCCGTGGTCGTAGAGCTGCAGGGTGACGCCGACGACGTCATAGCCGGCGCGCGCCAGCAGGGCGGCGGTGACCGTCGAGTCGACCCCGCCTGACATCGCCGCGACGATCCGGGTTCCCTCGGGCAGGCCGACAGCGGCGCGCGCCTGCTCGACCGCGCGCGCGATCAGCGTGTCGGAGTCCGGGGCGAGGGTCGTATCGATCGAGGCCAGGTCCATCGCCGCCATATAGCGGTTCGACCCGGATTTTGCGAGGCGAGGGCTACAGTAAGGCCGGCTGACGCGCCGGCCGCAGGTCCAGTTGGTCCAGCAGGCGCGGGATCCGCTTCTTCAGGCCAAAGAAGCCGCCGCGACCGTGCGGCCAGGTCAAGGCGTCATAGGCGCGGGCGATAGGCTTCAAGACGAGGCCCCGTCCGGCCAGAGCGGGCGCCATGGCGTCCAGCCGATCCCGTGTCGGTCCGATCGCGGCGTAGGGGGTGACAAGGGTCTTGGTTCCCGCGACCGAGGCGGCGTCCGCCAGGGCTTGGGCGTTCAGCGGGCCGCGCCGGACGGGCGTCTGCGGAAAGGCGGCGGCGAGGCGCTCGGCGGCGTCGTCCAGAGCCTGGCCGGCGAAGTCCTGAACGCGGTTGGAGCGAGGCTGGCCGTCGATCTCCACGGCGTCGACGACATGGATCGCCCGCGCGCCGTCGCCCGGCAGAAGGCTTTCAGGATGCAGGTCTTCCTCGGTGACGAGCAGCACGAACGGGCCTTGCGGAACGACGCGGTCCAGGGTCGGCGCGGCCCACGGCTCGACGAACGGCGGCTCTTCCAGCGACGGAGCGTCCGCTGCGAGGCCGTGGGGCTCGAAACGTCCGCCGGTATAGCGCGCGATGTTGTCGGCTCGCGCCAGATAGGTCTTGCCGGGCGTATGCAGCCCCACGACCCAGCGCCAAGACAGGGTGTTGGCGGCCGGATCACCATCCAGCAGCCGCGCGTACATGAATGCTGCGCCCAGCGCCCAGGGCAGTTGCAGGGTGTGGGTCCAGATCGAGGCGAACCACATGCGGGCGTGGTTGTGCAGATAGCCGGTCGCCTCCAGTTCAGCGATCCAGGCGTCGAAGGCGTCTATCCCGGTGCGACCGGAAACCGCCTCGGCGTAACGGCCAGCCAGAGCGTCGTCGCGGTCGAGCGCCGCCTGGCCTTGGGCGAGTGAGGCGCGGTAGCGGGTCCAGATCTCGGGCTGGCCCTCAAGCCGACCCTTGAAGTGGGCGCGCCAAAACACCTCGTCGATGAACTTCTCGGCGGTCGTCTCGTCGTGGCGCGCCAGAACGCGCGCCAGCACCTCGCGCTCGGTCACCAGGCGTCGGCGCAGATAGGGCGACAGGCCGGAGACGGCAGGCGCTTCGACCGCGTGGTTGCGCCGCGCGGCGTAGGCGCGGCCCGCGTGCGGCAGAAAGGCGTCCAGGCGCGCCAAGGCGGCGTCGCGCGTCGCGGTCCAGGTCGAGAAGGGCCCGTTCATGTCTCCACTTACGGCCAGGCGGGCCGGGCGGATGCGGCCCTACTTCAGAACGTTCAGCAGCGACGAGGCCTGCAGGCTGGTGAACACCTGAGCCGAGGCTTGCACCGCCAGCTTGGCGGCCTCCAGGCGCGTGATGGCCTCGGCCATGTCGACGTCGGTGATGCCGCCGACCATGGTGGTCAGGGTGTCGGCCTGGTTGGACAGGTCGGTTTCGGCGGCCTCGAAGCGCTTCTGGTTGACGCCGTTCTTGCCCTGGATGTCGATCACCGACTTGTAGGCGCCTTCGAAGGTCGACAGCAGGCCCTTTAGGAAGGTGACCTGGGTGTCGTTCAGGTTGCCGGTGAAGGCGCCGTTGGCGTCGACATAGGCCTGGATCTGCTTGAAGGCGTCGAAGGTGGGCGTTCCCAGCGCGTCCCCCAGGACGCCGGTCTTGGCGTTGGTCTGTTCGTCCACGCGGTTGGTCGTGATGTACTGGTCGTTCTGAAACAGCGACGCGGTGGAGGGCGCTGCGGTCAGATCGGCCATGCTGCTGGCGGTGGTGGTCGCCGTCGAGGTCTGGGCTCCGGAGAACACGTAGAGCCCGTTGGACTTGGTGTTGACGCCCTGAACGACCTCGCCGAACGCGGCCTGCAACTGCTGCATCAAGGTGGTGGCGTTGCCGGCGGCCAGGGCGTTGGCGATGGCCTCGCGCGCCTTCTTGGTGCCCTCGGCCACGCGCTCGATGCCGGTGTTCTGCATTTCGAGCCGGTTATTGACCAGCTTGGTCTGGTCGAGCAGGCCGTTGATCTTGGTCTGGGTGCTGCGCATGGCCGTCAGCACCTCGGCGTTCTTGGCGTAGCCGCGCAGGTCGGTGGCGACCTTCTGGCTGGCGACCTGGCCGCCGACCTCATTCTGGCGGATCTGCGCCTTCATGAGGTTGGACGTCATGATGTTGTAGTTCTGGATGGTCGAGACGCGGGTCATCGCTTACCCCAGGATTCCGGTGAGCACATCGAACATGTCCTTGGTGGCCTGGATCAGGCGCGCCGAGGCGTTGAAGGCCTGCTGGTAGGTGGTCAGGTTGATCAGTTCTTCGTCGAGGTTGACGCCTTCCTTCGACTGGCGCTGGCTGTCGACCTCGCCGGAAACGGCGGCGGCGGCGTCCTTGCGGCTTTCGGCCGTGGCGGCCTTACGACCGATGGAGCCGCCGAAGTCGGCGGCGTAGCGCGCCACCGACATGGTCACCGAAGCCGTGTCGCCGGCCACACCAAAGGTGGTCACGCTCTCGCCGGCATTGGCCAGCGCCAGAGCGCCGCGCCCGTCGCCGATCGCCAGAGCCGCCTTGCCGCCCACGGTCTGGGTCAGGTCCAGCTTGGCGAACGGCAGGAGCTTCGGGTTCTGGTCCATCGCCGTGTTGACGAAGAACTTCTCGCCCCGCGTGCTGCGTTCGGCGGGGCCGATGCCGAACAGCTGGCTGGCCGAAGGTCCGCCGACGCCGCGCTCGGTATTGTCGGCCACGACCGACATCGTCACCGGCGTATTCGAGTTGGACGTGAAGTTGATCTGTCCCTTGGCGTTCATCGTGAACTGCCCATAGAGACCCACGCCCGAACTGCGCGAGTTCAGCGCGTCCAGCATATCCTGCATCGTGCCGCCCACTGGGGGCGTGATCGGCACGTCGCGGATCCGTCCGCCCTCGACATCGGTGAGGCGGATGGTCAGCGAGCCGCTGGTGAAGCCGTTCGGATCGGCCGCCGTCAGGCCGGTCTCATACGGCGAATAGCCCTTGGTCCGGACGATGTCGTTCAGGCCGAAATAGTGGCTGAAGCCCTTGCCGGTCTTGCTGGAGGGCGTCGTGGCGTCGTCGGCGATCGCCACGCCCAGTCCGCCGACGCCGCTGATGCTGAGCGCGCCGTTCGAGAAGCCGGCTGCGCCCTGGCCGCCGAGGGCGGTGTTGAGCTGGGCCATGAAGTTGGCCGGTGTGAAGGCCGGACCCGCCGCGCCGTTGACCGTCATCGAACCGGTGTCGAAGTCGATGTCGATCCGCCGCTGGATCACGCCGCTGGAGTCGGTCAGGGCGATGGTGGTCTTGCCGGTGAAGCCCGTCATCGCCGCCTGGGCGTCCAGACCGGTGTTGCGGCCGCTCAGGCTGGTCGGCGCGGGGACCGCCGAGGCGGCGTTGGCGGCGCGGTTGATCTCCTCGGTCGCGCGCGAGGTAAACTCGCCGAGCTGATCGGACAGATTGACCAGGTCGAGATTGCGCACGTCCATCAGACCGCGGATCTCGCCGCTCGAGATGTTCAGCGGCGTAGGGTATTCCGAGCCATTGGCGAGCTGGACGGTCAGGTAGCCTGTCGCTGTAGCCGATGTCTGGTAGGTCACCTTGGCCGCGCCGTCGCCGGCCAGGTTGAGACCCTCGGTCGACCGCACCACGACGCCGCCCAGCGAGCGCGGAGAGACCTGCACATTCATCAGCTTGGAGAGTTCGTCGACCAGCCCCCCCTGCACATTCTCGGCGCCGGTCGCGTCGGCCCCCGCGACCTTGGCGCGGGTGATGTCGTTGTTGAGGGCGTCGATCTGGCTGAGCAGGTCGTTGACCCGTCCGACATTGGCCGCGATCCGCGTGTCGGCGTCCTTGCCCAGCTTTGACAGCGAAGACGTGATCCGCGCGGACTCGCTGAGAAAGTCGTCCAGACGCGTCAGGGCCTGGGTACGCAGCAGGCTGGACGACGGGTCGTCCTGCGCCGACGAGAACGCGGCGTAGACGTCGTCGAGCACCGTGAAGAAGCCCGTCTTGCCGCTGGGGTCGCCGAACAACTGCTGGGCGCTGTTGAGCGTGCTGGCCACGATTGCGGCGCGGCCGCTTTCCGAGGCGGCGTTCAGGCTGGCCGACTGCAGGAACCGGTCGGTGGCGCGCTTGATGGCGTCGATGCTGACGCCCACGCCCATGCCGTTGGACAGCAGGTTCGACTGGCTGACCGTCTTGCGGACGTAGCCGGTGGTGTTGACGTTGGCGATGTTGTCCGATGTGACGCGCAGACCCGTCTGCGCGGCCATCATGCCGGACGTCGCCGTGCTCATGATCGCGTTGAGCGACATGGATCAGGCCTCCTTCGGCTCGGCAAACCGCGCAACGCACGACGCGCCCTTGCCCGGCGAAACTTGCCGGGTCGCGGTGGGGGTGGCCCCCTGTTGATGTGCCAAGCCATTGAAATTCATGGCGATATGTTCCGGCTGCCGGAAATTCGACGAGATGTCTTCCGCAAGGACGGCGCCAACCGGGAGCGCGACCCGGCGACGCGGCAACTCCCGTCCTTCGCGGCGGCGCGAACTCGGCAAAAAGCGCCGCGTCCGGCGCATTTTTCTTCGTAAACAAGGCATTAAAGTCAATGAAAACAGTGGCTTGACTGATCTTCTACGAGTTGGCCCGACCGTTGCTGAGGAGGCGGCGAAGGCGTGTCCGTCATGGAGCGCCGCCAACCGAGCAACGACTGCGAATGACCGCGATCGCCGCACCCACCGCCGCTCTTCCCGCCGCGCCGACCCAGGCCGGCGGCGCCAAGGCGACCGCCGACGGCTTCGACGCCCTGCTGGCCATCGCCGGCCGGTCGGACAGCGCGCCTGTCGCACCGCGTTCGACGGCCGACCGCTCAGAAAGCAAGGCGAGCGACCGCGACGACGATCGCGACACGAAGGCCGCCGACAAGCCGGCCAAGGCGAAGGCCGCGTCCGACACCCGCTCGACCGACGCCGCCGACAAGGCTCGCGATGCGCGGGCCGCCGCCGCCGACAAGGCCGGCGAGGCGCGAGACGACCGCGCCGAGACCGTGTCAGACGCAGGCGACAAGCGTGACGCCGACGGCTCCCAGACCGCTCAGGCCGACGCGCCGAGCGATGAGGAGGTTTCGACCGACACCCGTGGGGCGGAGGCTCAGGCGGCCGCGACCCTCATCGCCGCCATGACGGCCCCGTCGACGCCGGTGACAGAGGTCGCGAGCGCCGTTGAGGCCCAGAGCACGGTCCAGGCTGAAGGCTCCGCCGCTGTCGCGGCCTCCACGACGGCGATGACCGCAGAGACGCCGGCGGCGTTGACCACCCCGCTCGCCGCCAGCCCCGTCGATGCGGCTCCGGCCGCCGCGCCGCTGGCCTCCCAGGTTGCGGACACCAACCCGCAGGTCGTGGCCGCCGCTCCGACGGCGTCCACGCCGGAGACGGCGGAAGCCGCCGCCGCGATCCCGGCGCCGGTCTCCGACCTCGCGGCCGCACCGTCAGCCGACACCGCCGCCGTCCCTGCGGCCCAGACCCAGTCGTCCGCCGTGCTGGAGGCGCTGGCCCAGCTGTCGACCGAGCAAGCCACGCCGATCTCGCAGGGCGCGCCGACCTCGACGCCGGTCCGTCCGGCCGCCAACGCCGCCGAAACGGTGGCGACGCCGCAGCCGGATCCGTCGACCGGTGTCGCCCAGCCGACCGAGGCTCAAGCCCCGGTCCAAGTCGTTTCGCCCACGGCCACGGCCACGGCCACGGCCTCGACGACGACCGTCGCCGCCGACACGACGGCGACGGCGACAGCCAAGGCGTCGCCTGACATCACCGTCGCCGCCGAGGCGGCGTCCGCCGCCGTCGCCACGGCGTCAGAGACCAAGGGCGACTCCAAGACCGTCGAGAGCGCCAAGCCCGCGTCGCCCGCCGCCGCAGTTGCGCTCGAGGGCGCTGTCGCCGTTGAAACCGCCGAGGCCGTCACGGCCGCCGGCGCGGCTACGACGGGCGGCGAGACCGGCGCCCAGAACACCGGAACCGAGGCGGGCGCTGACAAGGGCGCCGCCCTGACGACGGTCGAGGCCCCGGCGTTTGCCGAGGCTAAGGTCGAGACGACGCCGGCGGCGCCCGCCGCGCCGGTGCTCCAGGCCGCCGCCACCGCGACGTC
>VYKS01000228.1_pt1 | contig 29485 bp, 20 predicted proteins | sample 5114511 | NCBI WGS metagenome assembly VYKS01 (sample SAMN12291795, study PRJNA351875) | freshwater metagenome | isolation source: freshwater lake | place: USA: Michigan, Gull Lake | collected 2011-07-05 | reverse complement strand
CCGACCCCGACGCGCAAGCGCAGCACCGCGCCAGACCCGAGCCCGTCCCCCGACTGTTTGTAGACCCCGACTGTGGTGGCAGTACCCCGACTGTCGTGGCAGTGCCCCGACTGTAGTGGCTGTACCACGACCACACCCAAGACCCCGACCCCGGAAGCCCGTTAGCGGTCCAGCAACACGAACGCGCGCAGCGGCGCTCCGCCCACGTTGTTGTCCGCCGCGACAATCGTGCGTACCGTATTGGCCACCAGCGCCAGCGACGCCACGTTGATCGCCACCGCCCCCGCCCGTGCCCCCGCCGCCGTCCCCGCCGGCACGACACGCACCTGATACGTTCCCGGCGCCACGGCCAGGTACGCCGACGCCGTTCGCACGCTCACGTTCGCCAGCGTCGGCGTCGCGGCGGCGAGGTCCGCACCCACCGCCGTGACGAAGATGTCCACCGCGCCTGCGGTGGGGCTCAAGTGCACCACCCGCACCCGGGCCTGCGTCGGGGCCAACGTGTTGTCATCGGCGGTGACGAAGTTCGTTACCGCCGACGCCCCGGTGCCACCCGTGGCGTAGATCGTCTGATCCTGACTCGCCGTCACGGTGAACGGAATCGTCGACACCACCGTGTTGGTGTCGGCCGTGCGCTTGAGCACCAGCGTGCGGCTGCCCGCGTACACCGGCGAATAGTTCGCGGTGTTGGGCGCCGCCAGCGTGATAGGCGTGCTCTGGGTGTACGTGAGATTGACCCCGAACGGCAGCCCTTCGAGGATGGCGTTCACACGTCCACGGGTGGTGTCGGTAATGACGTTCACGAAGCGGACGCGGCCCGTTGGGCCCGTGGGCGCGAGCGGAGCGGCAGCGTCGGTTGTGCCGCACGCCGCGAACAGGGCACTCGCAAGCGACACGGCAACGACAGCCACGGCACGGCGGGACTTCATCATGGGAAGCGTAGTCATGGTGGGCAGCCTCACTGCTGGCAGGTTGCAGGGAAGGTCGCGGACTCGGCGGGATCGGCCGGCACATTCGGATTGGCGTTGCGATCGCCGATGGCGTACGGCAACCAGCAGCGCTGACCACCGGCCGGGACGGCAGGTGCCGCGACCGGGCCGCGCACCCCAACGCGCCGGCGGGCATCTTCCCAACGGAGTCCCGTGCCGAACAGTTCATACCGACGCTGGACGTACACTTCGTCGAGCAACTGCGCCTGCGTGAGCACATCGGTCAGCGCCGGCAGACAGGCCTTGGGATCATCGATACCCCGGCCACCGGTGCAATCGGTCCGCACCGAATCGAGCGCCGCTTGTGCCGCCGGCAGCTGATTCTGCTGCGCCAACGCTTCCGCCTTGATGAGCAGCGCTTCGTCGGGGAAATACACCGGCAACGCCGCCTGTGCCCCGGCATAGCGGTTCCAGTTGTCCAGCAACGCGCCCACACGGCCGGAGAGGGTCGCCGAGGGGGCCACAAACCACGTGAAGCGCTGGTCGGCCGGCGACATGCTGGTCCGCCACTGCCGACGCGGCGCGATGCCGTTGGGGCCGCCGGTGACGTTGGCGTAGAAGTTCACCGTCGGTGCCGGAAACTGCAGCAGCGACAACGCCGCCGGGCCACTGCGCGGCACCAGATTGGCGTACGTCACCGCGTTCGCGTTGTCGTTGGCCAAGCGGGCATACCGCGCGCGGAACAGCTGAATCATGCCGTTCAGGTTCACACCCGGCGTCAGGATGCTGCCGGTGAAGAACGCACTGGGCGGCGTCCCCGCAATCTGGGCGGCGGCCGAATCCAGCAGCGCCCGGACATACGGCAGCGCCTCGGCCCGCGGCACATACGTCGGCGTGGTGAGGCCGTAGGTGTTGATCGGCACGCGCTGGTAGCTCTGCAACGCCTCGCCGATCGCTTCGGCCTTGAGCGTCTGCGCCAGCGCGACCAGGCCGCTACGCGTTCCCGGGTCGAACTGCGCCGAGAGCGCGTTGGCCCCCGCCAGCAGGTCGTCCGCCGTCCGCACCGTGCGGTACACCGAGTTGAAGACGTTGTCCGCGATACCGGTGCCGGGCGCGATCGCCCCCTGCTCCGCATCGCTGATGGAAATCAATGCGGCACTGGTGGCGGCAAACTCGTCGGTCACGAGTCCACCCATGTACGCGAAGTTGCCGTACGAGGTGGCAAAACGCCCTTGCAGGCCGGTGGCCAGCGCGATCACGCCGTCGGCGCTGGAGGTGACCTGCGCTTCCGTTGGGGCGTTGGGATTCTGCAAGTCGAGGCTGCACGCCCCGAGTACCAGTGTCGCACACGCGGTGGAGAGCACCGCGCGCGTGTGGTTCATGCGCATGTGGTGAATTCTCCGGATATCAGTAAGTGAAGCGGGCGCTGAGCGACCACGTACGCGGAATGGGATAGCCGCCGAAGTCGAAGCCGCGATCGGCGGCCGTCGTCTGGCCGCTGCCAACGCCGCCGGCGTTGGTGCCGAACAGATTGATCTCGGGGTCGTACCCGCTGTAGTTGGTCCACACCGCCAGATTGCGCCCCGACAGCGTCAGGTCGACGCCTTCCTTGAACACCCGACGCAACGGCTTCCAATCGACCGAGTAGGTCGCCGACAGTTCGCGGAGCTTCACGAAACTGCCGTCTTCCACCCAGTACTCGAAAATGCCCTGTGTACGGGCGTTGAAACCGGGAGCCGTCTTGCGCGGATCGCCGTAGGGCAACAGCTCGCGTTCGAACGAGCGCGAGTTGCTCGCGATGCCCGCATTCTGCGCGCGCGTCGACAGGTTCATCACGTCGTTGCCGAACACGCCATCGAGCAGCACCCGCACACGCAGCTTGCGCCCGATGGTGAATTCGTTGAGCAACGATCCCATCCAATCCGGATTCGGATCGCCGATGACCGCGTTGAGCGAATCGTTGCAGCTCCCGCCGCTGATCGCCTGACGCTGCGCTGCCGTGCCCATATCGGCCGCCTGATTGCTGCGGCGGTAACGCCCCAGCGAGTCCACCAGCAACGCCCCCGTGCGGCAATCACGCGCGGCGTACGATCCGTAGAACACGCCAGCGGGCTCGCCGACGCGAATACGGTTGGGGTAGCCACCCGCCGACTGGAAGTCCTGAATGTTCAGGCTCTCGACGAGGTTGCGGTTCCGCGTGTAGGTGACCGTCGACTCCCACTTGAGGTTCCGCCGGTTCACGTTCGTGGTGCGCACCAGCAGTTCGACCCCTTGGTTGCTCATCGAACCGATCGGGGCGAACTGACGCGAGAAGCCCGTGCTCGTCGCCAGCGGCCGGAAGAAGAGGAGGTCATTGACCTGCCGGTCGTAGTACGTCGCTTCGACGGCGACCTTGCCGTTGAGGAACCCCGCCTCGGCGCCCACTTCGGCTTCCCGGGCGCGCTCGTTGCGCAACGACGGGTTGCCGAACGTCACGTCGTTGACGAAGCCCGGGCGGCCGGCAAACGGCAGCTGGGCATAGGCGATGTACTGCGAATACGCGTTCACGATCCCCGGCTGCGAACCGGCCCAGCCCAACGCGGTGCGCACCCGCAGGTTGTTGACGAGCCCCGTCCGGTTCTCCAACGCCACGTACGACAGCGACAGCTTGGGGAACGCCTGCCACCGCTCGGTGGGCGCGAACGTGCTCGACGCGTCGTAGCGCACGGCGCCGGTGAAGAAGAGCTTGTTCGACCAGTCGATTTCCTGCTGGGCGTAGAAGCCCAGCGTGCGCAACTCCACATCCGACTGACCGGCCGCGAACACCGAGCCCGCGCTCACCAGTTCGCCCACCGGCGCGAGGCCGTTGGCGGTGGCACTCGTGGTGCGAAGACGCTGCGACGTGTAATTGAAGCCCGCCGTCGTGCGCATCCCGAACGCATCGTTCAGGCGCCACGAGTACGAGCCGACGCCGTCCTGATTGACGACGCGCGTATCCTGAAACACCGACTGCGAGCGGCCCGTGGCCAACGGCGCCGTGCCGAGGACGGCACTGCGCGGCACGAACTGGCGCTGCTCGAACGCCGAGTTGTCGATGCCCAGCGTGTAGTCGAGCAACAGGTTGGCGCGCGGCGTCCAGGTAAACTTGGTGCTGCCGATGAAGCGGTTGATCGTTTGCGGATTGCGAATGCGATCGATCGCCAGCAGCGGATTGGTGCCGAGCGACGGCGGTAACGGATAGGCGCCATTGACCGGACGGAAATCGACATTGGTGGGCGAAAAGAACAGCGACCCCATGATGCCGTAGTCGTTCTGCTCACCGAACGCCTGGAACTGGTTGTTCGTGGTCACGAAGTTCGAGGTGACGTTGGCCACGAGATTGCTCGCGAGCTGCTGCTGCAGATTGATGCGGGCGCCGGTTCGCTGCGAGCTCGTCGAGCGCATGATGCCCTGATCGTCCGCGTAGTTACCGCTGATGAAATAGCGGGTCTGATCGTTGCCACCTTCGACGGTGAGATTCTGCTCCGTGCTCGGCGAGCGCCGGAAAATGTCGTCCTGATAGTCGAAGCGCGGCGACGGCAACCCATTCACGTCGAACGGATACAGGTTGAACGGCTGTTTCTCGCGCAGCTCGTTCGTGCCGTAGCGGGTCGTGAGCGCGAAGCGCGGCTTGCCGATGCTGCCGCGCTTGGTGAAGATCTGCACCACGCCGTTGTTGGCGCGCGAGCCGTACAGCGCCGCCGCGGCCGCGCCACGAATGATTTCGATGCGCTCGATATCCTGTGGATTGATATCCGCGAGACGGTTCTGCGGATTCGAGCGCCCCCCGAGGTCGGCCAGCTGCCCGGAGCCGTTGTCGACGATCACGCCGTCGATGATGTACAGCGGGTCGGAGCCGGAGATGAACGAGTTGGTCCCGCGCAGGCGGACCGAGATACCGCCGCCTCCCGGGCCCCCGGAGTTCTGCGAGATCTGCGCGCCGGCAATCTTGCCTTGCAGCGCCTGATCGACCGTGACCGATTGCGCGCGGCTGATGACGGTGCTGTCGAGCGACGCGATGCTCGTGCCGACCTTGCGCTTCTCGGTCGGTGCGGCAGAACCCGTCACCACGATTTCGCCAAGGTTCATCGCGCTGATGGTCAGCGACACATCGAGCGTGGCGGTGCCGCCGTCGGGGATCGTGACGGAGCGCGACAGCGGCAGATAGCCGAGACGCCGCACGGTGATCGTGCGGGCCCCTGCGGGCGCGGCCGTCAGCACGTATTCACCGCGGGCATTGGTCAGCGCCCCGACACGGGTGTTGGCCACCAGAATCTGCGCGTCGGCGAGCGGCTGGCCGGTGCCGGCGTCGGTTACCTTGCCGCGCACGGTGCCGGTAGACGCGACGGCCTGTGCCGATACCGCGCTACTCGCGACCGTAAGGGAAAGAGCAGCGGCTGAACCACGTATCAGCACACTGCCCAGCATCGATCGGATGAACATGCCTGCGCTCCGATGGGAGGGAGTCACTCGTTGGGAGGGAACGACTGTACGAGCCGATGCACGGTAGCGAGGCCCGATCGTCCCAGCAATATGCGCCCGCGCTAAAGCCCGCAGATCACGCCGGGAAACGGGTCAGCCCGCCCGGTCAGCAATAGCGAACTGGGGGCGCCGGTGTCGGGATGACACGGTTCGTGGAGCGCCTCGAGTGCGAAGCCGCTGGCCCGTAGGAGGTCGAGCCAGCTCCCGATGGTCCGGAAGTACCACGGCGCCGGGTCGGTGAACGCGGTACTGAACCCTGCCCAACTCCCCTCGCGCCATCCGTCTTCGTAGGGCAGATCGCCACGGGCGCTCACCGGGTGCAATGTCTGGATGATCAGTCGCCCCCCGGGTCCCAACGACGGGGGAAGCGCCGTCAGCAAAGCGCCCACCGACTCGTTCCCGAACAGGGCGAAATTGCAGACGATCAGATCGAAGACCCCGTAGTCCCCGGCGATCAAGGCCCCGGCGGCGATCGCCTCGTAGGTGTGCACGGCGTAGGTACCGGCTGCGCCCTCCGCCGGATGACCGGCACGAGCGGCGTCGACGAGGCCGGGAATGGCATCCACGCCGACGGCAGCGATCCCATCACGCGCGACCTCGTGACAAATCCAACCTTCGCCACAACCGAGGTCAAGGATGCGACGTGGGGCGTGCGCGCGGACGGCGCTTAGGATCGCGGCGTTGGTCACCGCCACCCGGCTGGCGATTTCCCCGCGACGGACGGCGTCGGTCCACGGGGCCACGTTCGCGTGCCAGGTCCGCAGAATTCGTTCGTCGGGTGAATGCATGTGGACTATCGTCTTGTGCGCATGGCGACCATGTACTTCGCCGGTCGGGGTCGGGGTCGTGGGTATCGTCGGGGCACGGCCACTACGGTCGGGGCACCGCTACCACAGTCGGGGTACTGCCACGACGGTCGGGGTCTACCGGCGGTCGGGGTCTCGGCCGGGTCGGGGTCTCACCGCAGTCGGTGGGGCGGTCTTGGGGCCTTGCTTTGCTCGGCGGTCGGGGTCGGGGTCGGGGGCACAGTGTCGGGGTCGGGGTCGGGGTCAGCCCCGACAGTTTTTCCCCGACCCCGACGCGCAAGCGCAGCGTCGCGCCAGACCCGACCGGGACCCCGACCGCAGGTAGACCCCGACTGTAGTGGCAGTACCCCGACTGTCGTGGCTGTGCCCCGACTGTAGTAGCTGTACCAAGACCGCACCCACGACCCCGACCAAGACCAAGCTAGGCAAGCCCAAGCTGGCGTCGAATGGCGAGGTTCGGCCCCTCGAACGTCGGCATCGCCACGTTGCCGATGTAGCCGAGGTCCTTCCAGCCCGCCGGTGTCGTGTAGAACGCGGTCGCCGTCTGATCGCGAATCGTGTCGAAGAACTGCGCCGCGAACTGATGTTCCGGCTTTGCTTTCGGCACAAAACAAATGTCGTCGCAGATCTGCGCCCGTTGCGCATTCGTCGCCAAATGAAACCGCGTGCCGAATCGCGCCTGACTCTCGCGCTCGAGCCATGCCAGTCCACCGCGCACCCGCACGAGCGACGCGTCGCCACCCGGACGGCTCGCCCACTCGTTGATGTAGCCCGGCGCGCCCACGGTCGATGCCGCCGGGCTCTTGTCGTCGGCAGGGATGATCATGTCGCACAGCGCGCTCAACGTCGTGAGCTCACGCAGCGACAGCTTCATCGGCCAGTCGGCCTTTGCCACCTGCAACACCGGATCACTCGGCGTGCCGCGCGGGCCTTTGCGCTTGATGGGACGCTGCTGCTCGTCGAGCAGGGGCAGCGGTTCCCGCGACACCGCCGGCGCTGCGGCCGACGTCTCTGGCAACATCGGCACCACCGCCGCAGCCGCCATGACCTTCAGCGCGTCGCGACGCGCGATGCCGGTGTTCGGCGTCGTGTTTTCGTCGCTCATCAGAGATTCCCCTTCTTGAGTTCGTCCACGAGGTAATCGCAGCTGCGCCACGCGAGCGCGAGAATGGAGAGCGTCGGGTTCTTGTCGGCGTTGGACACGAACGTCGCGCCGTCGGTCACGAACAGGTTCTTCACGTCCCACGCCTGACCGAACTCGTTGAGCACCGACCGCTTGGGGTCGCTGCCCATGCGCACCGTGCCGACTTCGTGAATGATCGATCCACCCGCAGCAATGGCCTTGTTGCCATCGGTCTGCACCGTCCCTTGCACCTTGCCGCCCATCTTCTCGATGATCTCGGCGAACGTCTTGTGCATGTGCGCCGCCTGATTGATCTCGTGCGACGACCACTTCCAGTGGAAACGCAGCACCGGAATGCCCCACTGGTCCACCGCGACCGGATCGATCTCGCAGTAGGAGTCTTCGTTGGGAATCATCTCGCCGCGGCCGTCGAAGTACATGAACGAGCCGTAGTAGCGACGCGCTTCTTCCTTGAACTTCTTGCCGTACGCGCCGCCCGTGAACGACTCGAGCCCCCCGAAGATACCGGGGCCCGGCATGCCGCGTCCGCCACCGAACTCGATATGGTAGCCGCGCGCAAAATCCATCTTGCCCGCCTTCTGATCACCGTACAGCCACCACGGCATGTACATGTGAATGCCGGCGGTACCGTCTTCGTTGACCGGCGGCAGTCCTTCGAGCTTGGGGATCTGCGCCGACAGCCCCGCGCCCACGGTGTCCATGAGATACCTGCCCACCACGCCACTGCCGTTGGCAATACCGTTGGGGAAGAGCGCGCTCTTGGAGTTGAGCATGATGCGCGACGTTTCGCACGCACTCGCCGCGAGCACGACCACCTTGGCCGTCACGTGATGATCGACACGCGTGAGCTTGTCGATGTAGTGCACACCGCTCGCCTTGCCCTGCGCGTCGACGCTCACCTCGCGCACCATCGCGTCGGTGATGAGCGTGACGTTCCCCGTCGCCATGGCGGGGGGCAGCAGCACCGTGGTGCTCTGGAAGTTCGCCTTGATGGAGCAGCCGCGACCGCAATCGGTGGCATAGAAGCACGCCATGCGTTCGTTCATGCTCTGACGCAGCACGCGCTGCGCCAGCGCATTGCCCGGATGCAGCTTGGCCGGTAGCCGCACAGAATCCTGCCGCTGGGTCAATACCGCGCGGTGCGCGGGAATGACGGGAATCTTGAGCGGTTCGCACGCCTGCTTGGTGAGCAATTCGTACGAACGCGCCGCCGGCGGCGGCTGCAGCACACCGGGTGACGACCGGGGCGTGTTCTCGAGATCGTCGTCGCCCCCGTACACGCCGATGAGCAGCTCCGTCTTGTCGTAGTACGGCGCCATCGTGTCGTACGTCATCGGCCAGTCTTCGCCGAGCCCGTCGCGGCTCTTGGGCTTGAAGTCGTACGGCCCCATGCGCAGCGAAATGCGTCCCCAGTGATTGGTACGACCGCCGAGCATGCGCGCGCGCCACCAGCTGAACTGCGTGCCGGGCGCGGTCGTGAACGGCTCGCCCGGCACACGCCAGCCACCGTCGACGGTGGCGTCGTAGAAGCCGAACGGTTTGTCCGCACCGCCGGCGCCGCGCAACGGCGCGTCCTTCGGCGTTTGAAACATGGGCGTCTCGGTGACCGGATCGTAATCACGACCCGCCTCGAGCAAACACACCTTGAGCCCCTGCACCGACAGCTGATACGCGGCCATGCCGCCACCCGCGCCGGAACCGACCACGATGACATCGTACTGCGGAGCGACTTTCGAACGACGAGAGGACACGCGGTGACTCCTCAATGTGAAATCAGAACGTCTTCATCGCGGCCGCGCTGGCCGTGATCGAGGCAATGGCATCGGTCGGGTTGTCGTGCTCGAGGAACCAATAGCGGAGTCCCTGCGTGCGACCCGTGGCGATGATGGTCGAGAAGTCGATCGTGCCGGCGCCAACCTCGAGCATCTTCCGTTCAGGGGCGGGGCCCGCATCCTTCACGTGCACCGCCACAATGCGACCGGGCCAGCGCGTCATGATCGCCAGCGGATCCTGACCGGCCTTCACCGCCCAGTACAAGTCGAGCTCGAGCTTTACCAGATCCTTGTCCGTCTGCGTGGTGAGGATCTCGTACGGCGTCGTACCGTCGATCGACGCGAACTCGAAGTCGTGGTTGTGATACGCGAACTGCAGCCCCGCCGCCTTGGCCTTCGCCGCGCCGATGTTGAGGCGCTCCGCGAGGCGCTGCCAATTGGCCCGCGAGCCGCGCGCTTCGGGCGCCACCCAGGGGACCACGAGGAGTTTGTGTCCCATGGCGTGCGCGCGGTCGAACACCGGTCCCCATTCGTCTTTTTCCGGCAAGGGCTCGTGCGACGACGGTGCCGTGAGCCCGTGCTTGTCGAGCAGGGCGCGCCAGTATGCCGCGTCCTTGTCGAACATGTTGAAGAACTCCAGTTCCGTGATGCCCGCCTTCGCGACGGCCGCTATCGTGCCCTCGATGTCCTTGGCGAGCGCACTGCGCACGGTGTACAGCTGCATCCCGATCCGCTCGATGCGCGTCACCGCATTCACCTTAGCGAAACGCGACGCCTGCGCGAGCTGCGGCAACAGCACACTGCCAGCCACACCGGCAGCCATCAACCGCAGGGCGTCACGGCGGCTCGTGATCTGCGGGGTGTTGTCATCGTGTCCCATCATCTCAGGCATCTCCAGAAGCTAAGTGCGTCAGGGCATCGCCCGTGACGCGGTAAACGGTCCATGCATCCTGAGCGCGCGCGCCCAGCTTCTCGTAAAATCCGATCGCATCCACGTTCCAATCCAGCACCGACCACTCGAGGCGCCCGCACCCGCGCGCAACCGCGAGCTGTGCCAAATGCGTCAGCAGCGCCTTCCCAATGCCGTGGCCGCGACACGCCGGCCGCACGAACAGATCTTCGAGATAGATCCCCGGTCGCGCAAGGAAGGTCGAGAAGTTGTGGAAGAACAGCGCGAACCCGGCCACCTCCCCGTTCCACTCGGCGAGAATGACCTCGGCGTGCGGACGCGCCCCGAAGAGGGCTTCGTGCAGCAGGGCATCGGTCGCAATACACTCGTGCCGCAGCTGTTCGTACTCGGCCAGCCCCTCGATCAGCTCGCGAATGGCGGAGACGTCGGCCGGTGTGGCCGCACGGAGCGCCAGCGGGGAATGGGCGCTCCTCATCGCGCGGCGGTCTGCCAGGCGCCACCCACGGGGCCGCCCGACCTCGAGGCCGCCGCGCGCGTGAGCGTAAACGTGTAGTCGGCCGACTGCAGGGTCACCACGCGAAAACGCGGCAGCAGCGCACGTGCCGCGACGAGTTCACTCACCAGCGGCACCTGCGGCTGCGTGCTCTGTATGACCGCTTCGTCGCGCTTGCCCGCGTTCACCGTGAGCGGCGTCATGGGTGGCGCTGAGCGGGAATGTCCCAGCTCGCGACTGCCGTCGGGAGCCATCTGGATGATCGAGTCGCCGCCCACGTACAGCGTGCCGTTCTCGGTGGGGACCGGCACGTACAGAATCTCGAGATACGAATCGTACGGCAGCACCACCGGCGACACCGTGATCGCGCCGACCGTGGTCGCCTTGGCCTGTACGGCGCGGCGTACGCCACGGGCAATGGCGAGGACGTTGAAGGTGTCGATGGGCTCCTTCACCACGGCACCGGCACCGCGCATGGCGAGCTGGGTGCGCACGGCGACACCCGGGAACTTGTCGACCGGTTCAGCCACGACCCCACGCCATTCGTCGTTCTCCTGCACGCACACCAGGAGGGAGGTGGGCGGTACGGCCCCGAGGCCACCCACGCGCGACGCCTTGACGGTGCGTGCGAGACAATCGAAGTACCCTAGCACGTTGCGCGCGCGCAGATCGCGCTGCGTGAACACTTCCTGGTCCGACGACGGCATCTTGGGGGTCTTGGGGAGACGCGCGGCGAGGCTGTCGGGGATCTTGGCTGGCACCCGCACCGCACCGGGCGGCGGGCCGCCGGGACGGACCTGGGCTGAAGCCGTCGTCGCTGCGGCAGCCAGTGCGAGCCCGGCGAGCAGGCGGAAAACGGCACGAACGGGGGGAGACACACGCACAGGCACACTCGTGAGCGACGGAGTACAGGCAGGACGTGGCAATCTAGCAGGCAGACCATCGCGACAGAAACGCGACAATTCCGTGGTCGGGCTGTTGCGGGACTCTGCGAGCCTTTCCAACGCGAGGTCGTTCGAGTCCCTCCACGACGAGCGTTCGATCATGCCGGCTACGATTTTGTCGCATCAGGCGTTGGTACTGCCGCTGAAAATGCGGTGGCCCCGGGCGTTCTCCGGACTGGCCCTCTGCATCGGGTCGATGGCCCCCGATCTCGAGTTCATCGGGCGCATGACCAACGACTGGCTCTTCAGCCATACGGTGTCGGCGCAGCTGTGGTTCTCGATGCCCCTCACGGTGGGGCTGACCTGGCTTCTGACCGCGTGCGTGCTGCCGCGGTTGCTGCCCTACGTGCGCGACCACCCCGAGTGGCGCCTGCACGATCTCGCAGCCATCGAGGTGCCCCACTCATCACTCGCCTGGGCACGGGTCGCGTGGTCGGGGTGGGTGGGTGGCCTGTCGCATGTGCTGCTCGACGGCATTACCCACGGCAACCACTCGGGGTGGCTGGTGCCGCATTTCCCGCTGCTGCGCACGCCAGTTCCCCACTTCGGCGGACCGGTGCCGTTGCACGACGCGCTGCAGTTCTGGCTGACGTTGCTGTTGGCTGTCGTCAGCGTCGTGCTGATCCGCTCCATCGCCCGCCGCCGCCTACTCTGGCAGTGGCGGGAGCGACTGGCCTCTTCGTTGCCGCGCCAACCGCGTGCCGCCGGCTGGCAGTTACTCCGGCTTGCAGGGGGGGCGGCCCTCTTGGGTGCCGCCGCCGGCTGCACCCTCGAGCGGCACAGTACCGCCGGGACGCTCGCCGCTGTGTTTTTCGGCGCCATCGATTTCGCCGGGTTGGCGCTGGTGCTGGTCGCGTGGCGACTGGGCTACGTCGCGAAGCAGCACGCCCTCACGACGCCACCCGCTGCAGGCGCCCCACGTCCCGGGCCAATACGGGCGGTGGTCCCTGCACCGTAAACCGGTCGACGGCGTCCATGACGCGGCGCGCGTTCGCGTCGAGCGTCTGCGAAACGGATGGATTGGAGGACGGACTGCGACCGTGCGGTGCCGAGGCTGGGCCCGGGGCGTACGACCTGCGAGCCTAACGACGCAGGAGTATCGCCGGTATTCACCCCGGTACGACCGGCGTGATCTCGCCGAGTGCGGGACTCCAGTCTCGACCAAGAAGCGCGCGCACCCCCGACATGTCTCCATCCACCGCCGCCGCCGCCACCGCGCGCGCACTCAGCGCCCCGATCACATTGCCGGTGCCACTGTAGCCGCCCAGTGCCCACACGTTCTCGCGCACCTGTTCAATGACCGGCAGCCCCGTGCTCGTGTACCCCGCCGAGGCGGCCCACCGGTGCGTAATGTGCGCCTGCACCCCCAGATGCTCGCGCAGGAAGCGCTCGAGCTGCGCCTGTACCACCTGTGAGGGCGTCGTGTCAGGCGTCCACTCGCCGTCGCCGCCGTGATCACGAAAGCCGCCGAGGGCAATACGCCCGTCGGGCAACTGCTGCCAGTACTCGAAACCGTCGCGGTAATACACCGGGCACGGCACCGTGATCTCGGGGGTAGGCTCCGTCGCAAGCATCTGCAGGCGCGCCGTACGCACACGTCGCGCCACCTCCGGGAGCAAACGCTCCAACCGTCCATCCACCGCCACGAACACCCGTCCCGCGTGCACGGTCCCGTGCGCCGTCGCCACGCGCGTGCCGGTAATCGCGCGCACCGGCGACTGCCCGTGCAACGTGGCCCCCTCATCGCGCGCGCGCTGCGCGAGCAACCGACAGCGCCGCAGCGGATCGAAGGCACCATCGGTCGGAATGAACAGCCCCTGCCCGTCAGCACCCTCGTACCACTCGCACGGCCAGCCGTCGGCGCGCATGGCGTCGAACTGCACACGACAGTCGGCGAGCTCCGCCTCCGTCGCGGCAATGCGCTTCGAGCCCACGACGCGCACGGTCCCCGGCGCCGCTTCGGCAATGCGCGGCATCTCCTCGAGCGTCGCGGCGTAAATGGCGCGCGCACGCGCGTGGCCATGACGGCGAATGGCGTCGTGATAAAAGTCGTACGTCCCGGCCAGCAAGAAGCCGCCGTTCCGCCCCGCCGCCCCGCCGCCCACGTCGTGCGCATCCAGACCGATCACGCGCTCCGAGCGCCGCAGCAGTTCCTCAATGAGGGTGAGCCCGCTGCCACCCAGCCCGATCACGCACGAGTCGGCGCTGTGATCGCCGAGCAAGGGCGGCAGAGGCGTCCAGCGGCCGTCGTCCCACACGGGTAGGGGGTGCGCGTCGCTCGCCATTCCCACCGGATCGTCGCGGTTCAACGTTGCGGCGGCTGTGGCCGCGGCGCTGACAGCGGTGCGTCGTGATCGTCATGCTGATGCACGGGACCATCGCCCACCGTCGTCATGCGATACACGCCGGTGCGCTCGCCCAGATATCCCACGGCCACATCGATGAGCGGGTCGCGTTCACGATCGTACTGCACCGCTTCCCAACGCACCGCGATGTGCGGCGCAATGCCACGCCACTCGATAGGCTGCTTGTCGGGCCCATACTCCATCCATCGCGGTACCGTGAACTGCCAGCCGTTGCCAAGCGCGTAGGTGGCCGGGTTGCCCGAGGCGCCGCCCGTCGTATCGCCAATGACGGTCACGTGGGGCAACGTGCGCATGGCGGCGACAAAACTTTCGGTGGCACTGAAGCCCCCACGTCCGCTGAGCACGACCACGGGGCGCGTGTATTGCCAGCTCCCCTTGGGCGAAATGGTCCGGGCCAGCGGCATCTCGACCCCCGTCACCCGCGGGTCGGTGTTGATGCGCACGTACGAGGCCGCGAACGCCTTGCGCGTAAATCGACTCGCGAAGCGGAGCGCGAGCGCGTCACTCCCACCCGCGTTCACGCGCACGTCGATGATGAGCCCGTGCGCGTCACGAGCCCGCTCGAGCATGGCTTCGAGCACCGCTTCTTCGAGCGGCGCTTTCCAGGTGCCGATGTGCAGGTACGCATAGCCGCCCACGACCCCGTCGCCGACATCGGGACTGCGGGAGACGTAACTCGCATCGCGCAACGCCGACGTCCAACGCCCGCGATCGAAATTCTGCACCGCGGCCGGCCGATACGTGGGCACCACATGCCCGCGCGGGTCGACGAGCCATACGTGCAGGTCGCGCAGTGGCGCCAGCATCTCGAGCATGACCGCCACGAGCTGGTCCTGCGTGCGCGCGCGTTCGGCACGTGGGCGGTAGCGCGCACGTTGTTCGCGCCAGTCGATCTGCTTGTACGCGAAGGACGGATACACGTCCTCGAACCGCGTCCAGAGCGAATCGAATTGCGCAACGTACGACGAGGCGTGCGGTGCGGCGCCGGGAGAGAGTGGAGCCGGGGTGCGCACGCAGGAGGAGGCGAGCGCCGCCGCGACCAAGGCGAGCGCGACCAGGGAGTGCCCTGCGCGATGCATACCTGTACGATGGGGGGCGGAACGCCCGCGGTCCAGAGCGTAGGGACGAAAGGACGCCGATTTCCCGGTGGCTTCCGTCCCACGCAGCCCGTGGCGCGCTCCCGTCGAGTTCGACTGTTCAGCCGGACGGCTCAGCCGTGCAGCACCGCGTGGACCTGGCGCGCAATCGCGGCCAGCGCCGGCGCGTGTTGCAAGGCGTCCGCGTAAAGCCGCTGAAAGGCGTCGCCTTCGGGATCGGCCTTGAGGAGGGCCTTGGCTCGGTCGAGCAGGGCGCGCGCCTCGTCGCTCCCCAACGGCGACTTCGTGTCCGACGTCCGCTCGTCGATGAGCAGCACCAGCTGCGCCATGGGGCGCAGCCAGTCGAACCACGGGTCGTTGATGACCAGCTGCAGGAATGCGCTGTTGTTCGCAATGCGCCCCCGGGCCTTCTCGTAGCGCACCCGCTCAGCCTCCAGCAGCGCCCGGTGCACCTTGAGCAGCAACGTCCGCGCGACGTCCAGCCGCTGGAGCTCGGCCGGCGAAGCCTTGGGCAGCTCGACCGGCATTACGCCGTCGGCCGCCGGTGCCCCCACTGGGCTCCGCTGATTCTCGTCGGGGGCGCTGCCCCCCCCTGCTGCCGCGTCGAACATCGTCGAGGACTCCTGTCCAGCACCCGCTGGTTTCGAATAACGCCAAGATGATTTTGGATGTAACGTATCGGGGCCGGCAAGCGTTTTCCTGCCCCTCCGCGTTGTTGAATCGCCGGGGCGCCTGCCCCCTGACGTCGCCCACCGCTTCCGAGGCACCCGAACGTGCAGATGCCCCGCCCAACCTCCGAGTCCCTCAGATCACTGGCCCTGCTCGGCCTGCTGGCGCTCCCCGCCGCCGTCCCGGCGACAGCTGGCGCGCAGAACCAGGCCAGCACGAACGGCGCGACCGCCAAGAGCGACCTGCTGGCCGAGGAAGGCTATGTCACGCCCCCCGAAGCCATCGCGAAGCTCGTCACCACACCGCGCGACAAGACCATCAGCTTCACGTCGCCAAGCCCGGGCGCCCGCCAGTACTTCATGCGTACGGTGAGCGATGGCCTGCCGTCGCTCAAGTACGTGGGCAAGGCGCACCACAATCTTGGCGGCTTCCAGATTGATCAGCAGGGCAATCGCGAACGTGCGTTGACCATGCGCAGCACCGCCGGCATCGAGGTGACCGAGTGGGCCACCGGGAAGCGGATCCCGGTGAGCATCCCGGTGGGCGCGCGCGTGGGGGCACCGGTCTGGTCGCCCGATGGCACGCAGATCGCCTTCTTTGCGCTGTACGACGATGCCACACAGCTGTACGTCGCCGATGCGGCCACCGGCAAGTCGCGCCCCGTCTCGCCGCGCACGGTGCTCGCCACGGCCATCACGCAGCCCGAGTGGACCGCCGACGGCGTGTCGATCGTGACGGTGCTCGTGCCCGATGGACGCGGCCCCGAACCGAAGGAGCCGGCCTTGGCCAGCGGCCCCATGGTACGTCTCAACGAGAACAACAAGCTCAAGACGCGGACGTACGCCGATCTCGTCATGACGCCGTTCGAGAAGGATCTGCTGGCGTATCACATGAACGGGCAGCTCGCCGTCGTGAACACGAAGACGAAGGCGGTGCGCAAAGTCGGCGCGCCCGGTCTCATTCGCGCCATCGATGCGTCGCCCGATGGGCAGTACTTCAAGGTGACGTATGTGGAGAAGCCGTTCTCGTACGCGCTTCCGGTGGTCTCGTATGGTGCCCGCGACGTGGTGCTCGATGCCAGCGGCACCGTCGTGAAGGAAGTGGCGAAACGCCCGCTGCGTGAGAGCGACGACCCATCCGACCCCATGGCCGGCCGCGGCCGCGCCACCGTCGATACGAGCAAGCGCGACATTCACTTCCACCCGTTCGCGCCAGGCCTGCTCTACACGCAGGTCGCCCCGGTGGCGGCAAGCGGACGCGCCGGTGCGGGCAACGGTGCGGCGCCTGCGGCTGCGGCTGCGGCCCCGGCGCGCACTGACAGCGCCACCGCCGCGCGTCGCAACGACCGCCTCATGCACTGGAAGGCGCCGTTCGATTCCGGCAGCGCCACTGTACTGTACGAAACGGCCAATCGGATTACCGCCACACGCTTCAACGATGCCGGCACCATTCTCTTCGTCACCGAGAGCGGCACCGCCGGCACGTTCGAGCAGGCGGTGTTCCTCACCGAGAACAACGCCAAGTATACCGTGGTCACGCCGCGGCGCGGCGCCGATACCACGCAGGTGCGAGGCGGCTTTGGTGGCCGTCAGCCCGATGGCCTGATCACGCGCCCGGGGAAAAAGGGCGTGCCGGTGGTGATGGTCTCCACCGATGGCAAGTTCGTGTTCCGTACGGGGACGGCGCCCGATACCGCCAAGGTGCAGAATACCTGGGTCGAGAAGATCGAAATCAAGACGGGCAGCCTGTCGCGCCTGTACGAGAGCGACGGCAAGATCGTCGAAACCATCTCGGCGCCGCTCGACGATGATTTCTCCAAGGCCGTCGTGCAGCGCGAGTCGGCGACGCTCCTGCCGCAGTCGTACGTCCTCACGCTGGCCACGAAAGACGCCACGCAACTCACGCAGAATGTGGACCTCATGCCGGAGCTGTCGGCTGCGGTCAAGAAGAACATCGTGGCGCGCCGCGCCGACGGCTACACGTTCAACGTGAAGGTGACGCTCCCCGCCGGCTACCAGGACGGCACGCGGCTCCCCGCCATGTTCTGGTTCTATCCGTACGAGTACGACAATCAGGCGGCCTACGATCGTGCGGCCTCGCAGAACGCGCAGCGGGACCGCCGGTACGCCACGTACGGCCCGCGCTCGCTGGCGTTCCTCGTCACGCAGGGCTATGCCGTCGTCGAACCCGACGCGCCGATCTTTGCCAGCGAGGGGCAGTTGCCGAACGACAACTACGTGGCCGATTTGCGCAACAACCTGTCGGCGGTCATCGATGCACTTGATACACTCGCCATCGTAGACCGTCATCGCCTCGGACTCGGCGGACACAGCTACGGCGCATTCAGCACCGTGAACGCCATGGTGCACACGCCGTTCTTCAAGGCGGGCATCGCGGGTGACGGCGCGTACAACCGTACGCTGACGCCCAATGGTTTCCAGTCGGAACGCCGCGACATCTGGGCCGGCCGTCAGACGTATCTCGATATGTCGCCGTTCCTGTACGCCGATCAGCTCAACGGCGCGCTGCTCATGTACCACAGCACCGAAGATCAGAACGTCGGGACCGACCCGATCAACTCCACGCGCATGTACCACGCGCTCATGGGCCTTGGGAAGACGACGTCACTGTACATGTATCCGTACGAGGACCACGGCCCGATCGCCAAAGAGACGGTGCTCGACCAGTGGGGCCGATGGGTGGCGTGGCTCGACAAGTATGTGAAGAACGCCAACGCGCCCACGAAACCGTCGGCATTGTAACCCCTGGTGCCCGTGCCGAACACACGCATTGGTCCCATCGCGCTGACGGTGCTCCTGCCACTGTGTGCGCCTCATGCCCTCACCGCGCAGGACACACCCCAGCGCCTCGTCGGCAGTCGTCTCCAGTGGCACGGTGCCGTGACCAGCGCCGTGGCCACCCGGACGGCGTCGAACAATGAGTTCATCAACGGTGAGTTGAGCGCGATCGCCGTCCAGGTGGTTAAGCCCCTCGTCCGTTGGCGGCGTGCCACCTTTTCGTGGCTCGTCGAAGTTCAGCCGGTCATTCGTGTCGCCGCCGGTGCACCCCCGGAGCGCGTGCCCACGTTGGCCAACGACCCGGCGGAAGCGGGGAATCCGGAACGGCTGGCCCGCTATGCGCTGCGTCGCGGATTAGGGGTCGGCATCGCGCCGCTTGGCGCCGAAGCAAGCCTGCCAGTTCGACCCAGCACACAGGTCGTGTTCAGCGTCACGTCGGGCGGCGCGTGGTTCAATCAGGTGGTGCCCTATGGCAAAGCCACGCAAGCCAATTTCACCGTAGCACCCGGCATAGCCCTGCAGCAGCAGATCGGGTCACGCGATCTGCTCGCCGTGGGGTACGCCCTGCACCATTTGTCGAACGCCAGCATGGGAGGAGCGAACCCGGGAATGAATTCGCACCTCCTGTTCATGCGCTGGGGGCGCCGCCGCTGACGGGCACGGTCAGCGGCTGAGCGCGACTCCGCTTATGGAACGATGACCTTGGGTTTGGCCGGCTTCGTGCCGTTCAACCGCGGACGCGGCCCGTTGGCCACATCGACGGTGATGTCGCGAATGTAGTGCGTAATCCGCGCGTAGTGCGAGTAATCGATCTGATCGGGTTCATCCGTGCGCTGGTGATAGTCACCGTGCAAACCGGTAAAGAAGAAGGCAATCGGGACCCCCTGCTGCGCATAGAGGAAATGGTCGCTGCGCGCGTAGATGTTGTTGTACCCCGACCACTCGATCGGCTCGTCGAACTTGTAGTCGAGCGCGAGCGGCTTCGGCTGCTTGGTGTTGATGCGCGCGACGGTTTCGCCCAGGTCCTTCGAGTCGAAAAGCGATCCGATGACGGCCACGTAATCATCGCTGCCACCCGGAAGATCCTCGGTACGGCCCCGCCCGATCATGTCGATGTTGAGCTGTGCCACGACGGAATCCATCGGCACCGTCGGATGGCGCGTGAAGTGGGCGGCGCCCAGCAGTCCGGCCTCTTCGCCGGTGTGCCACACGAGCAAGATCGATCGCTTGGGTTTGACCGGCATGGCCATGATCGCTTCGGCGATTTCGAGCACCCCCATGGAGCCCGAGCCGTCGTCGTCGGCGCCGTTGTTGATCGAGTCGAGACGCGGCTTGGGATACAGCTTGCGGATGCTGTCCATGTTCACCGTGATCTTCGACGTCAGCTCCGGCCCCAGCGGCTTCATCCCGTTGGCGAGCAGCAGCTTGTTGCGGGCGTCGTTGAACGCCTTGAGGGAGTCCTTGTCGACCGGCGTCGTCATTCCCACATGGTCGTTGTGCGCGCCCACGGCGACGTACTGCGACGTGAGCCTGGGGTCACTGCCGGGAATGATGCCGATCACGTTGCGGGCGAAGTCGGTGGGCAGTTCCACGTAGTCGAGCGCCGTGTTCACCAGTCCCCCCTTGGCGCCCGGCGCGAGCGCTTCGACGGACTGCCCCTTGAACAGCTGCGCCGCCCCGGCGCGTGTGAGGCGGAAGCTCGGCTGCGGCTGCAGTGCGGCGAGTTCGCGCTTGAGCAGGGCGAGCGAATCGACTGCAGCGCCTGCAGCGCCACCCGCCCGCGCGGGAGCGTTCCACTGGGCTACCGCAGGCTCGTTGATGGCAGCGCGCTGCGCCGGCGTGAGGTTGTCGAGGTCAATGACCGCAATCGCCGCCGCATCGGCAAAGCGCGAGGGCGCCTGTGTGAATCCCTGACGCACCGCAAAGCCTTGTCCCTGGCCGCCACGGGTGCCGGCGGCCGGCAGCAGCACGACGAACTTGCCAACGGCGTCCTTGGCCGGAATCTGCAGCGTGGTGTCGCCTTGCGTTCCACCGAACACCACTTCGGCGTTATTGACAGGACGCGGCGCCCGCATGCCCGGAACAGCCACGATGTCCGCGTTCCACGCCATCGGGTTGCCATCGACGGTGACTCGCGAGTGTTCGGTGAACTTGCGCAGGTGAAACGGCAGATTCTGGAAGTACGTGCCGTCCACGCCCCCCGGGACGACTCCCAGGCGCTTGAGCTCGGCCGCAATGAAATCGGTGCCTTTCTTGTTGCCAGCCCGTCCCACCTGCCGCCCCATCATGGAATCGTCGGCGAACTGATAGAGGCGAATTTGCAGGTCGCGCGGCGTGATGGCCGCCGTGGTGGGGGCCGGCTTGAGCTTCTCGGGATTGCCGAAGCGATTGACCTTGGGGGTCCCCTGCGCGGCAAGCGCAGGAGCAAGGGTCGGGAGCAGCATGGCGCCGGCAATGGCGCCACGACGCAGGGATGACCGCATGAATGTTCTCCGTGTTTCGGGGCGAAGCGAGGAAGTTACGCCGGACGCGCGCCGAAGGGCATATTTGCGGAGCATCATCACCCTCTTGTCGAGCATCGCCCATGTGGTCGTTGGCCTCCCTGCTGCTCCATAGCGCCGTCGTCTCCACGTCGCGCTCGGCGCCCGTGCTCCAACCGCCGGCGCCGACCCCCTATCAGGTCATGGTCGCGGAGCACGCCCGCCTGGCCGATCTGCCCACCATCGAGCGTGCCATCGCCTCGGGGGACACCGTGCTGCAACGGCTCGCGGCCCGTGCGCTCGGGCGGACCGATGACGACCGGTGGGCGCTCATGCTCGACCGGCTGATGGAGAGCCCGGCGGCATCGGTTCGCCTCGAGGCGGTACGCGCCGCGGCGCAGCTGAAGTCGGCGGCCATGGTCATGCACTCCCGCAGCTTCCCGTTCTCGAAAGAAGCACATCCGGCCGTGCGCGCCGAACTCTACGAAACGCTGGGGCGCGGCGGCATGGCATCGCTGCAAGTAGAGGAGACGCTTCGCGGGGGATTGTCGGATACGTCGCTGACAGTGCGTCGGGGAGCGGCGCGCGGCTTTGAAGTCTTCTTGCGGCACAATGCCCGCAGCGGCTTTCGCGCGACGCCGCCGACGCTGGCCGCCATAGCAGGTACCGTGGTCTCCGACCGCGATTCCGAACTCAGATACGCGCTCCTGCTGGCGCTCAACGCCGTCTCTCACCGGGACACGGCAGCCATTCGCGCCGGTCTCGCCGACGCCGACCCCGATGTCCGCCGGGTGGCGGTCATGCTGGGACGTGCGTGGGTAGCCGACACGTCGGCGATGGTGCGCTGGCAGGCACTCCGCAGCGCCGGCACCTGCGACCTGGCGGTGCAGCATGTGCGCGACCGCAATGAACATGTGCGTCTACTCGCCATCGATCTGTTGGGCACACTGCGCTGTGATTCGGCCCCATTGTATGCGCTGGCACAGCCGTCCACCCCGTGGCGATCCCGTGCGCATGCCGTGTTCGCGCTCACGTATGCCGACAGTGCCAAGGCGCAACCTGCCGTCCGCGCGTTATCGAACGGGGAGCCGTGGCAGGCCCGCGCCTGGGCCGCCCGCGCCGCGCGACGCCTCAACGACAGCGTCACGCTCGCGCGGCTCGCCAACGACGTGGAACCCAACGTGCGCATCGATGCCATCACGACGCGCGCCGAGGCCGTGAAGGCGCTGCGCGCCGATCACGCGGGGCTCTTGCTGCAGGCCGCGACCATTCTCAAGCGCGTGGGCGCCGCTGCCACGCGCGCCGAGCTGGATGCGGCGGTGGCCAGCTTCGAACGCATCAGCCGTACGAAGCCGCTGCGCTGGCGTGATCCGCGCCAAGTGCTGCTTCCGTTCATCATCGACGCCGACCAGTCACATTTGGCGTACGGTGGCGCGTGGCTCACCCAGTGGCTGCGCGACGGCGATCCGGTCATTCAACGCATTGCGCTCGAGGCCATTCCGGCGTTCCGGTCGCTTCAGCCCGCCGGTGCGACGATGTTCGTGCCACCGTTGCAGCCCCCGCCGTTCCCCACGGACGCGCAGCTCCGCGCCCTCGAGGGCGCAACGGCCGTGGTCACCATTCGTGGGCGCGGACGCATGGAGCTCGCGTTGCTCCCCGACGTCGCGCCGGCTGCGGTGCATACGTTTGTGCAGCTCGCCGAAGGTGGTGCCTACAATGGCAAGACGTGGCATCGCATCGTGCCCAACTTCGTCGTGCAGGGCGGCAGCCCGGGCGCCGACGAATACGACCCCGCCACGACGTACTTCATGCGCGATGAAGTCGGCGCCCGCAACCTGCGCGGGACGTTCGGCATCTCCACGCGCGGTCGCGATACCGGCGACGGACAGCTGTACATCAATCACGTGAACAACATGCGACTCGATCACGACTACACCGTGTTCGCCACGACCACGCGCGGGCTCGACGTGCTCGACGCCATTCAGGAAGGCGACGTGATCGAATCGGTCGTGATCCGTCGCCGTGGTGCACGGGGCGCACGCTGATGCGTAACGTCATGCGCAACGTCATGCGCACGTTCACGATCGCGCACGCCGGCGCCCTCCTGTTCGCGGTGTCCGCTGTGCCGTTCGCGTCATCCGACGCACAGACCGCCGTCGTGTCGACACGCAAACCAACGCTGTCGTCACGAGGCGATCTCGTCTTCGAGCGTCAGGGGCTGCTCTATCTGGTTGGCGCCAACGGCACGACCACGATGCTCTCCTCAGGGAGCGCGTACCATCGCGATCCATTTTGGGCTGGCAATACGCTCTATTGGGCGGCCGACTCCGGCGGGCACTATGCCATTTACGCGCGTACTCGCGACAGTGCGACGGGCTCGTGGACGGAGGCCGCGCGCCGCGTCACGAACGGCGCGGTGCATGAGGTGGCCCCCACGGCGGGCGGCACTCGGTTCGCCTTTCAGCGTGGCCTCGGCAATGCCTCGCGGGTGTGGGTCCGCGATAGCAACAGCGCCGAACGTCGAGCGTTCGCGTCAGAACAAACCGAACGACGTCCGCGCCTGTCGGCTGATGGCAAGGTGCTCGCCTACATCGTGGAGACAGAGACGGGTCGAAAAGTCGTCGCCAACGACCGCACGGTGTACACCGACACGGGGATCGAAGACATCGCGCTGTCGCCGGCCGGCGATCGGATTGCCGTCTCCACGCGTGCAGGTGTGGTCGTGGTGCCCGTGAGCGGCGAGTCCTACACGAATCTCGTCTCGCGCGCGCACGGCGACGTGGATTGGTCGGCCGATGGGCAGACGATCAGCATCGCCGAATTTCGCGAAACCAGTATGAGCTACAACGGCGATCCGGACAGGGGGGTGGATCGTGCGGCGCACGAGAAGACCGCGCTGTCCTCGTCCGCGACGCCGTTGTCGCTGCATCGCCTCCCGGCGCCGGTCGCTCCCGACGCGCGGCGCGTGGCGGTGACGGCCTCGATGCCTCGCGATCGGTCCCTCATGAACGCCGCGGCGTTCGACCGCGTGTGGGAGCGCAGTGCGCGTCTGTACTATGGCACCAACGCGCCCGCGGAGGCGCGCGCGCAATGGGCGGCTGCACGCGACCGCCTGCGCCCACAGGCCGTGAGGGCCGAAAGCGACAGTGCCTTGCAAGCCTCCATCTATGCGCTCCTGCAGGCGGCGCCGCCGCGGCGGCGTGACGCCACGGGCAAAGCCGCCGTGTCGAGCGCGCATCCCGTGGCCACCGAAGCCGGGCTCGAGATCTTCCGGCTCGGTGGCAACGTCGTTGATGCGGCGGTCGCCGTGAGCTTTGCACTCGGCGTGGTGGAGCCGGATGCGAGCGGCATTGGCGGCTACGGCGAAATGGTCATCGCGCTCAAGGGGAAGCAGCCGACACTCATCGAGTTCATGAGCCGCGTCCCCGAAGAGGGGGGACTCACCAACACATCACTGCTGGTGAATGGCCGCTATCCCAGCGATGGTCCCGTCCTGGTGAATGTGCCGGGCACCGTGGCCGGGATGTATCTGGCCTGGCAGCAGCATGGCAGCAAGAAGGTCACGTGGGCACAGCTGGTGGCGCCGGCCATTCGTGCGGCGCGCAACGGCTACGCAGTGAGCGAAGGGCTGGCGACCACGCTGGCGACCGAACGCGAGCACTTTGCCAAGTACGAAGGCAGCCGTGCGCTCTTCTTCCGCAACGGCGTGCCCATGCAGCGCGGCGACACCGTTCGCAATGGCGACCTCGCGTGGGTGCTCGAACAGATTGCGGCGCGTGGTGCCGATGGGTTTTACAAGGGTGACGTGGCGGCCAAGTATGCGGGGGATTTGCGGGCGAAGGGGAACGCCATGAAGGTGAGCGATCTGGCGCGCTACTTTGCCAACGAACGCGCGCCTGTGTGCGGTACCTATCGCCGGTATCGTGTCTGCTCGAGTGCGCCCCCCGTGAGCGGCGGGGCAGACCTCGTGGCGCGACTCAATCTGCTCGAGCGGTTCCCCGCGCCGCGGCCGTATCCCGACGACGCGGCCACGATGCACGCGATGCTGTCGGCATGGTTCCTCACGCCCTCCTCGCGCAACAAGATCGCCGATCCCGCGATGTGGCCCGTGGATGTTGCGAGCATCGTGAACAAGGACACGGCGGCCGTTCGCTGGCAGTGTTACTCTGCCGACCGTGCGCTGACGCCACGCCTCACCCGAGGCGATACGCTGGAGTGTCTCAAGCCGCGTCCGGCCGCGCCAGCGACGCCGGCGGCACCACCGGCAAACGGGTTGAGCGACGTCGCCAACGAGCCGGACAACAGTGGGCCGTGTGGCGACGAACACGCGCGGGAAATGACCGTGTGCCACGCCGCTGGAACCACCGCCTACACCGTCGCCGATGCCGACGGCAACGCGGTGGCCGTCACGCAAACACTGGGCACGTGGGGTGGCAACTTCTACGTGACGCCGGGGTTGGGTTTTCTCAGCAACGACAAGCTCACCTCGTACGGCACCGACGCCACGCAGTACGGGTCACGACTCCCCTTCGCGCGGCACGGCAGCACGCTCGCGCCGACCATCGCCTTCGAGGGCACGCGCCCGGTGTTCGCCGTGGGCGCGGCGGGGAACGCGTGGATTACGAGCGCGGTGTACCAGTCGCTCGTGGGCGCCCTCGACTTTGGACTGGGGGCACAGGCGGCGCTGGAGTTGCCAAGGTTCCTCCCCAGCGGCACCGCTGTCACGCCAGCTGGCGCCGCACCAGGCTCGGCGCCCTTCAACATTCAGCTCGAAGACGGCTTCGCCCCGCAGGTCACCGAGCGCCTACGCACGCTGGGCTACGAGCTCACCTTCGTGACCGCGCGCGGCGAAGTTCGCGAGGGGTACGGCGGCGCCATTCGCATTGGACGCCGCTCAGTGACGGCTGGTGCGGACCCGCGACGCGCCGGTGCGGCCGGCGCCATTCGCTGACGCGTTCGCCCGACCAGATGGCTCGTGAGCCGGTCAGCGCAATGCCGGCACCGGCTCACGATTCCACACGAAGCGCTTGAGAAAGACACCCATGCGGTCGAAGGTGTCGATCCAGTTGGCGTGCAACACGGACTCGTGCAGATCATCGGGCACCACGATGAGTTCGTGATACACGTTGCGCGCGCGCAGCAGCTGTACCAACCCCACGGTTTGTGCGAAGTCGACGTTGCGATCATCATCGCCGTGCACCAGAAACGCCGGGCTCTTCCAGCCTTCGATCGCACCCACCGCCGCCGACGTGAACGCGCTGCTCGTGGAGTCGAACACGTAATCGTACTGGTGTACACCGGCCATATCGACACCAGCCACGAAGATGTCACTGTTCCGCGCCAAGGCCTGTGACGCGAGCAGGCCACCGTACGAGAGCCCCCAGATGCCTACGCGCTTGGCATCGACGTCCGCGCGTTGCTGCAGGTACTTGGCGCCGGCCACCACATCGAGATACTCGCTGTTGCCCTTGTCACGTGCGTTCGGCGCATCGCGGAAACTCTTGCCGTAGCCGATGCCGCGTCGGTAGTTGACCGAGAGCACGATGTAGCCCTGATCGGCGAGCCACTGATTCGCGGCGTACGACCAGTGATAGAACTGCATGTAGTGATAGGCGGGGAGCATCTGCCGACGCGGTCCGCCGTGCACGAACACAATGGCGGGACGCTGCTCGCCCGGTTTGAGATCGCGCGGCAGGAACAGCTGGTTGCTGACCTCCAGCCCATCTTCGGCCTTGGTCTTCACGATCTGCGGTTCGACGTGCGCGGCCGTCGGGAAGGTGGACGGCAGCACAGGGAAAATGATGCGCGGGGCGCCGCCGCTTGTCGGCACCAGCGCTACCGACGCCGGCGTGCGCGCACCGAACGCCAAGACGGCCACCGACCGACCGCTCGCTAGCGGCTGCGGTGACGTCTCCACCCCAGTGCCGCTGCTGAGCCGCACCGGCTCGCCCCCGTTGCTCGGCACCGACCAGATATGCCGGCGCTCGATGTCACCCGCGTTGGTCGTGTAGAACATCGTGCGTCCGCCATCGCGCGACCACGCCACTGACGTTTCGTCTTCGATGAGCCCGTCGGTGGTCGTCAGGCGCATCGGGTCGCCGCCCGTGAGCTTCACCGCATACCACCGATCGAACTCATCCTTCGGAACATTCACCGGAAACGCGATCTGCTCGCCGGCCCACGTCATAGCCGTCAGCGACGTGAACACGCTGTCGCCGACCGCGTTGTGCCACACTTCGCGCGCGGGGATCTGCGCCGTCACCATAGGCGCCGTGATGTTCTTCGCTCCGCCAATGTCGGCGACCATGAGCGCCAGTCGATAGCCGCCCGGCAGCTGCGATGTGAGGAAGCCTGGGGCACGCACCGTGGTTGCCTGCAGCGTCACTGCGGGAGCGGCGCCCGCTGCCCCTGGCCCATTGCTGCAGCCACCGGCGGGGTTCTGCACACCCGGCGGGGTGCGTTGCTGCCTGCCGAACGGCGTTCCCGGGCGCCGCGAGAAGGCGAGATAGCGGCCGTCGGGCGACCACGCCGGCGTCCCATCACAATCCACACTCGGCGCCACGTACTGCACGGTGCGCGAGCGCACATCGTACACCACGATGAACGCGTGATGTTCGCGATCGCTCACGAAGGCGATGCGCTTGCCGTCGGGCGACCAGCTGGGCGATCCGTTCCGCCCCCAGAGCCGAATGAATGGCACGCCGCCGGTGTCCATCGGCGAGGGTGCGGCCGACCGCGCAACGCGTGCGCGGTAGATCTGTCCGTCTTTGGTGAACAGCACCCACTGTCCGTCGGGCGACAGCACGGGCGCCGCGCCGGCCGCCACCCGCCACGCGGGACCGCCCGCGGTACGCACCGCCCAGATGGCACGCTCAGCGCCGCGGGGATCGTGATTGGGGTTGGCCACCCAGCCCCAGCGGTTGGGCGCCGACCCGCGCACGAACACGATGGTGCGGCCGTCATCAGACAGCTGCACATCGGTCAGATCGATACCGTCGTCGGTCGTGAAGTTGGTAAGCCGCCGAGCGCGGAAATCCGGTGCCGCCGCGCTGTACACGTTGCGCATGCCGCGTTCGTACACGATGAACGCCAGCCGGTCGGCGCGTCGTGCCGATACGAGCGACAGCGGCGACGCCGGCGACATCCACCGGGCAATACTGGGAACCGTACGCTCAGGCTGTCCGAACCCTACTCGCGGAAGGCTCGTGATGCCGACGATGGCCAGCAGTGCGCTGGCAACTCCGTTGCGGAAAACGATCGACGGCATGATGAGCTCGGGGCGAAGTACGGTGAGAATGCGCGGTCGCGTACGAGACGCGCGATCAACGCGCAGACGACGTGACACGCAGCAGGACACTCTGGCGCTGCGGGGCGCTGCTGGTCGCGGTGTAGCCAACGAGCAGTGTCACGAAGCCGCTGTCAGGCGCGGTCAGCGACGTCGTCCTGCCGCTCTTCGATTCGTCACCAGCCATGACGAGCCTCACGGACGCTTCGCTGCCGGGCAGCGACACCGACGCGGCGATGCGGTCACCCTTGTCGACCAGCACGCGGATGGCTTTTTCCGTCCCGACGTTGACGTCGGTACGGAAGGTGGCGTCGCGACACGCCGTCGAGAATCCAATGGGAAAGAACGGCACGTCGCGCACGAGGCGTACCGCGCGGCTCGCCTGCATGCGGTCGCTCGCGCCACGGGTCGACGCCCAGGCGGTGCGCTCCCCGGCATCGCGATAGCGCAACGCCGTGACGAGCGAATCGAGGGTAGCGGGTGACGGCGTGAGTACCGCCTCGATTTCCGGGTCGGATGCAGTGGCCGGCACCGAGCCACTCGACCGCACGGGCCAGCGTACACTCACCCGTGTTCCGCCATCGGTCGTGAAGCCCTCGAAGTGATATGCCGCATTCACGCCGGGTACGAGCAAGCGCACGCCATACACGTCACCACCGGCAAGGATTTTGGGCGCGAGATGCGGCAGCATGCTGTCGACGGGCCACGCAAAGGGCAGTCGCTCGGTGAGTCGACTGCGTCCCACCAGCACGCCGCACAGCCGCGCGGTCGCGTCGTCATCAACGCGAAGCGCTGTGCGGAGGCGGACCTCGCCGCCCGTCGAGGCAACGCCCTCCTGACCGTTGGCGCCATCACGCAGGGTGAGTGATGTCGACGCGGGCGTCGCCACGAGCGTCAATGGCGTCGCCCCGGAGGTCGACGACGGCTCGGCACACGCCGTCGCCGCAGCGAGCCCCGCAGCAGCGGTCAACAGACCCGCACGACGCATCCTCGGCGTGCGGTGTCGTCGCGACTCTGGCACATGCCCCGGCATACGATCTCCACCCATGCTGACTTTCCGTGAACCAGGCCGTCGGGACCGACGACAACATCACGGAAAACTGCTGCGCTCTCGCTACAAATGCGACTGTGGTTCCGCTGAACGTCGCGCGGCCAGATACTGCCCCTTCATGCCCAGATCGATCGTGCGCCACTTGCCCTGCTCGAAGCGCCACACGCTCAGCACACACCGCGTCGCGTGACCCATGACGATCGCGGTCCACACGTGCCACGTCTGCAAGGATTGTGTTGCC
>VYKS01000227.1_pt1 | contig 29523 bp, 32 predicted proteins | sample 5114511 | NCBI WGS metagenome assembly VYKS01 (sample SAMN12291795, study PRJNA351875) | freshwater metagenome | isolation source: freshwater lake | place: USA: Michigan, Gull Lake | collected 2011-07-05 | reverse complement strand
CGAGGTCGAGGCGCGGCGGGCGGCCGAACTGGCGGCTGCTGCGCCGCCGCCTGTTGCCGAACCGGTAGCGGTTGCCGCAGCGCCGGAAGCGGCACTGCCACCGCCGCCGGAGCCGGTGCGCGAAGCCGCGCCACGCCCAGCGGCGCGGCGCGTGGGTGGCGAGGATAATGTGATCGCGCGGATCATGGCGGGGATCACCATTCCGGCGTCCGAACTGGGCGTCGATCCGCTGCCCGGGCGCGCGGCCGAACCCGAGGTGGAGCCACAGCCTGCGCCTGCGCCGTTTGTCGCGGTGGCCAAGCCCAAGATCGAGCCGACGCCGAAGCCCGCGGCCAAGCCCGCAACGCCGGCCAAGCCCGACCCCAAGGCCAAGGCCGATCCGAAGACGAAGGTCGATCCCAAGGCGAAGCCCAAGCCGAAGGTCGATCCGGCCAAAGCCGAACCCGCGCGCCATTGGGTGCAGGTTGCCGGCGGCGCCGACGTCAAGGCACTGCCCAAGGCGTGGAAGGCGATCGTCGCGGAGGCACCGGCGGAATTCCGTGGCAAACAGGCATGGACGACCCCGCTGCGCTTTACCAACCGTCTGCTGGTGGGGCCGTTCAAGTCGCCCGACGCCGCGCAGGACTTCGTCAACACGATCCGCAAGAAGGGCGTATCGGCGTTCGCCTGGTCGAGCGAGGCAGGGCAGAAGATCGAGAAGCTGCCGGCAAATTGATCTATGCGGGCGCCATGTCGATTCGCCTGACGCTTGCCGCATGACCAGCCTTGCCCCCTATGCCAGCGATCCCGCGCGCAGCCGTGGGCGGTTGCACGATGAAGGGCAGGGGACCGCGCGCGGGCCGCGCGATGCGTTTCAGCGCGACCGCGACCGCATCGTGCATTCGATCAGCTTTCGCCGCCTGCGCCACAAGACGCAGGTGTTCATGGCGCCCGATGGCGACCATTTCCGCGTCCGGCTGACTCACAGCCTGGAGGTGGCGCAGATCGGGCGGACGGTTGCGCGGACATTGGGGCTGAACGAGGATCTGACCGAGGCCTTGTGCCTGGCGCATGATATCGGCCACCCGCCGTTCGGCCATGCCGGGGAGCGGGCGCTGGAAGAGGCGCTGACCGGGCAGGGCGGGTTCGATCACAATGGCAACACGCTGCGCGCGCTGATGGTGGTCGATTGCCCCTATCCGGGATGGGATGGGCTGAACCTGAGTTGGGAGACGCTGGAGGGGCTGGCCAAGCATAACGGACCGGTGACCGCGCCCGGCTGGGCATTGGCGGCGGCGGATGCGGCGTTTCCGCTGGAGCTGACGCAGCACAGCTCGCTGGAGGCGCAGGTTGCAGCGATTGCCGACGACATTGCCTATGACAATCACGATATCGATGACGGGCTGCGCGCAGGGCTGTTGACGCTCGATCAGTTGCTGGCCGTGCCGCTGGTCGCGCGCGGATGGGATGCGGTGCGGGCGCGGTTTCCGGACGCGTCGCCCAAAAGGCTGATGCGCGAGCTGGTCCGCGCGCAGATCGGGGTGATGGTCAACGACCTGCTCGACGAGACGCGGCGGCGGATATCCGAGGCGGGCATCGAAACCGCCGAGGATGTGCGCGCGGCGGGGCGGGCGCTGTGCGGCTTTTCCGACGCGATGCGCGAGGAGGAGCGGGCGCTCAAGCGCTTCATGTACGCCAATCTCTATCACCATCCGCACCAGCTGGCGGCGGCGGAGATGGCGCATGGCGTGATCGCGGGGCTGTATGCGGCCTATGCGGACGACCCGACGCTGATGCCGGAGGATTGGCGCGAGACGCTGCCCGACGCGGAGCCGTGGCGCAGTCGGCACATCGCCGACTTCATCGCGGGGATGACCGACCGCTATGCGATCTCGCGCTATCGCGAGGTGGTGGGGGCGATCGAGTTGCCGGAGGGGTTTTGACGCGAAAAGGGGAGGACGTCGCCGTCCTCCCCCTTACGTCGCCGCTGGCGACACCTCCCCCTTGCAGGGGAGGATTTGCGTTCGCTTAGCGCGCAGCCGTCTGGACGGCGGGGGCCAGCGGCTTGGCGATGCGGAACGACACCGGGGTGCCGCCGACGCGGCCGGTGACCTGCTTGCCGCGAACGACCAGCGTGTAGGCCGAACCGCCCGGGAATGCCTTGCCCTCGAGCACGGTGGCGTCGCCGTCGCGCTTGCTGGTGTAGACATAGGTGACGCCGTCACGCTTGAAGCTGCGCTCGCCGGCATAGGCGGCGACCGGCAGGCTGAGCAGGACGGCGGCGCTGATGAAGGTCTTGATCACGATCTTTCTCCCTTGAGACACCGAAGGGCCAGATCGGCATCCAATATTGTTCTGTTGTTGCGCCCATTGATATGCTGCGGCGCAACAATGCCAAGCGCGAAGGATGCAAGTGCGATTGCGTGCGACGCATCGGGGGCGGAACGAGCGGTTTGTGCGACAAATTGCGCAGCTGGCACAGATTTGCGACAAAGCGGGCGTAGCGTTCGATGGTCACTCTTCGGGATATTGCCCATGTCGGACGCGAGCATTGCCCTTAACCGGTTCGGACTAGGCGGAAGGGCGGATGCGCCCGCACCCGGCGACCCGCGCCGCGCGCTGATCGACCAGATGGCGCAGTACGATGCACGGCCCGGCGCGATTGCGGCGCTGCCCGGTACGCCGGTGATCGCGGCCGCAGTTGCCGATTATCTGGAAGAGCTGCGCATGGTGCAGCGGGAGTTGCGGCAGGAGCGCCGCGCCGGCGATGCGATGCCCGAGGGCGAGGCGGCCGATCCGGCGCGACAGGTGCGGCAGGCCAATCGGCAGCAGGGGCGCGACTTCTACATGACCGCCGCTGGCGCCCGCGCGCAGGCAGCGGTGGCGAGCGACACGCCGTTCGTCGAGCGGCTGGTGCATTTCTGGTCCAATCACTTTGCCGTGTCGGCGGACAAGCAGACGATGATCGGCCTGGCCGGGGCGTTTGAGTTCGATGCGATCCGTCCACATGTGCTGGGCAGGTTTCGCGACATGCTGCACGCGGTGGAGCGGCACCCGGCGATGCTGCTCTACCTCGATCAGGCGCAGTCGGTCGGGCCGGGCAGCGTTGCGGGACAGGCCGCCGCGCGGCGCGGCGGGCCGCAGCGCGTGGGCCTCAACGAAAATCTGGCGCGGGAGATATTGGAGCTGCACACGCTGGGCGTGCGGACCGGCTATACGCAGGCGGACGTGACCGAATTTGCGCGGGCGATGACCGGGTGGAGCGTCGCGGGGATTACGCGTGGTCCGGCGGCGCGCTTTGCCGGGCTGGAGGGCCGGCCGGGGAGCTTCGTCTTTGCCGAGCGCATCCATGAGCCGGGCGCCCGGACGATCCTGGGCAAGAGCTATGCCCAACAGGGCGAGCGACAGGCGGCGGCGGTGCTCGACGACCTCGCCGTGCATCCGGCGACGGCGAAGCATATCGCGACCAAGCTGGCGCGGCATTATGCCGGGGACGAGCCGCCCGCGTCGCTGGTCGGCAGGCTGGAGGCGGCGTTCCTGAAATCGGGCGGCGATTTGCCGACGCTGTATCGCGTGCTGATCGAGGCGCCGGAGGCGTGGGTGGCGCAGCCGGTCAAGTTTCGCACGCCATGGGAATGGTCGATCGCGGCGATGCGTGCGCTCGGCACGCGCGAAATTCCGGGGGAGGCGGTGCTGGGGCTGATGAACCAGCTCGGCCAGCCGGTGTGGCGGCCGGGATCGCCGGCGGGCTTTGACGATATTGCGGCGAGCTGGGCTGGGCCGGACGCGGTGATGCGGCGGGTCGAGGCGGCGGAGCGGATGGCGGCGCGCACCCGCGACACGATCGATGCGCGGGCGCGGGCGGCGGTGCTGTTCCCCGGCGCGCTGAGTGCGACAACTGCACAGTCCATCGCGCGCGCCGAGAGCGCGTCTCAGGGCGTTGCGCTGATGCTCGTCGCCCCCGAATTCATGCGGAGATAAGACCATGATCAACCGCCGCAATCTTGTCCTGACCGGCGCTGCGGGTGCGGTGTCACTCGGTTTCGCACCGCGCCTGGCCTTTGCGCAGGCGGCGAGCGACCGCCGGTTCGTGTTCATCATTCAGCGGGGCGCCGCCGATGGGCTTGGCACGCTCGCGCCGGTGGGCGATCCGGCCTTTGCCGCGCAGCGCGGGGTGCTGGCGCAGGATTTCGCCGATGCGGCCAAGCTGGACGCGATGTTCGCGCTGCATCCGAACCTCAAGAACGTCGCGCAGATGTATGCGGCGAAGGAGGCGCTGTTCGTCCATGCGGTCGCTTCGCCCTATCGCGACCGGTCGCATTTCGACGCGCAGAATGTGCTCGAGACGGGTGGCGTGGCGGCGTACCAGCTCAAGGACGGGTGGATGAACCGCCTGCTTTCCGTGCTCCCCGATGACGAGCGCAAGGGCATCGCGATTGCCGCGACGATCCCGATGGCGCTGCGTGGCAAGGTGGAGGTCGCGTCCTATGCGCCCTCGGTGTTGCCCGATGCGTCGGACGATCTGCTCGGGCGGGTGGCGATGCTGTACGCCGAAGATCCGCAGCTGCACGCGATCTGGGAACAGGCGACGGCGACGCGGACGCTGACCGGCGATCTGGCGGCGAACAACGGGCGCAATGCCGCCGCGACGGGTGCGCTCGCCGCGCGGTTGCTGGCAGCGGACAATGGCGCGCGGATCGCGATGATCGAGACCGGCGGCTGGGATACGCATGCCGGGCAGCGCGGGCGACTGGGTGCGCAGTTGAACGGCCTCGACCAGATGATCGCCGCGCTCAAGACCGGCCTCGGGCCGCTATGGGGCAAGACGATGGTGCTGGTCGCGACCGAGTTCGGGCGCACGGTGAAGGTCAATGGCACGCAGGGGACGGATCATGGCACGGCGTCGGTCGCGTGGCTGCTGGGCGGCGCGGTGCAGGGCGGGCGCGTCGTCGCCGACTGGCCGGGCCTGAGCGATGCGGCGCTGTATGAGGGCCGCGACCTGCGCCCCACGGCGGGGCTGGACGCGGTGATCGGCAGCGCGGCGGCGGCGCATTTCGGGGTCGATCCAGCGCGGGCGATGCCGGCGCTGTTCCCGGGGCAGAAAAGCGCGCGGGCGATCGACGGCTTGGTGCGGGTTTGACGCCGCTATCGTCACCCCCGCGAAAGCGGAGGCCCATCTCCCGGACTGTCCTCTTGGCGCGCCGGTGCGATGCGCCGATCCAGCAGGAGATGGGCCCCCGCTTTCGCGGGGGTGACGGAAGGTGGGTAGTCGATGCTGACGCTCTACTTCGCCTTGTGCGCCACGCCGATCAGTGCGGTCGAGCTGATTCCTTCGGCGGGCAGGTCGGCGGCGAGGGCGGCAGCTTCTTCGGCGAAGGCGGTGCGTTGGGCGTCGTCGAGCAGTTGCCAGACGGGCGACCATCCATAGGCGAGCTTGGCGTGTTCGCGGAACCAATCGACGGGCGGAGCTGGCCAGCTGTATTCGACCGAATGGACGGCTACAGACTGTAACCCCGCCTCAACGAATGCCGCGTCGAGCAGCTCGGGCGTATTGAACAGCCGCGCCATCGGCAGCGGCACCGGCTGGTCGGGGAACAGGCGCTGGGCGGCTTGCGCAAAGAGCTGCGCCGGACCGGCCCCGCCTGCATTCTCCCACACCGCGACGACGGCGAGGCCATCGGGGCGCAGGACGCGCGCCATTTCGGCGAAGCCCGCAGCGGGGTCGGGGAACATGAACACGCCAAAGATCGAGAAGGCGGCGTCGAAGCTGTCGGCGGGGAAGTTGAGCCGCTGGCCATCCATGACCAGCGCGCGCTGGCCGGGCGTGATGTCGGCAGCGCGGGCTTGGGCGATGGCGACCATGCCGGGCGAGAAGTCGATGCCGATCGCGTCGGCACCGTCGCGCAGCGCCGCCACCAGCAATGCGCCGGCGCCGGTTGCGACATCCAGAACGCGCACGCCTTTGGGCAGCGCGGCAAGCTCCCACGCCGCCTGCGCGTAGCGACCGGTCATGCGGTCGGCTTCCCCGGCATAGTTGGTGGAGACCGAATCCCAGTGCGCTGGATCGTGGATTGCGGGAGCTTTGGCGGACATGGTGGCCGCATAATGATACATTGTCACATTCGTCAACCCGCTTGCGCGTCCGATCGTTTCGCCGCAGGCCTAGAGCGATGGGCTATCTCTCGCTGTTTCTGCTGGCGTTCGGGGTCAATCTGTTGCCCGCCTTCGGGCCGCCGACCTGGTCGATCATCGTGCTGTACGGGATCAATGGCGATCAGCCGCTCTGGGCGCTGGTGCTGATCGGTGCGGTGGGCGCGGCGCTGGGGCGGTTGGTGCTGGCGGTCGGGGCGCGGCATTTCGGGAAGTGGCTCCCGCAGCGGATGCAGCGCAACATTGCCGCGGCGCGGGCCGCGGTGGAGCGGCGCAAGCATAATGTGCTGATCCTGCTGGCGCTGTTCGTGATCTCGCCGCTGCCATCGGCGCAATTGTTCATGGCGGTCGGGCTGGCGCGGGTGCCGTTGCTCGGCTTTACCGCCGCCTTCTTCACCGGGCGGCTGTTCACCTATGCCTTTTACGGCTGGACCGCGCGCAAGGTGCGGGAAACGGATATCGGCGAGGTGATGTTTGCCAATCTGACGAGTCCCTGGGGCATCGCGCTGCAGGTGGCGATGCTGGGCGTGCTGGTGGCGCTGGTGAGCATCGATTGGGCGCGGTGGCTGAAGGTGGATCACAAGGACGCGGCGGACGACTGAAGCAGGCGCGCCTCCGCCGAAACGAAAACTTTCAGACACTTGCCTTTCCGCAGCGCAGCAAAGCGCCTATCTCCCGCGCATGGCTCGGTCAGATCCGCCCCCAGCGCCCGAGCGCCTCGACCGCGCCGGGCTGGTGCAGGGGCTGGGTGCCTATGGCATCTGGGGCGTGCTGCCGCTGTTCTTCTTTGCCCTGAAGGGCGTCGGCGCGGGCGAGGTGGTTGCCGGGCGCGTGCTGTGGTCGCTCGGGCTGCTCGCGATCGTCATTCTGGCACTGGGCCGGGCGTCGGCGATCGTGGCGGCGCTGCGCAATCGCCGCGCCATGCTGTTGCTGAGCGCCAGCGCGGCGCTGATCTCGCTCAACTGGCTGGTTTATATCTGGGCGGTGCATCACGGCCATGTGCTGGAGGGGAGCCTCGGCTATTTCCTCAACCCGCTGGTCAATGTGCTGCTGGGCATCGTGCTGCTGCGCGAGAAGCTCGGGCGGGCGCAGACCGTGGCAGTCGCGCTGGCGGGGATCGGGGTCGCGGTGCTGGCATTTGGCGCGGGGCAGGGCATCTGGATCAGCCTGACCTTGGCCTTTTCGTTCGGTTTCTATGGGCTGGTGCGCAAGGTTGCGCCGGTCGGTGCGCTGGAAGGGCTGACGCTGGAGACCGCGATTCTGGCCCCGTTCGGCCTGGCCTATCTCTACTGGCTGTCGACGCATGGCGGGCTGGAGTTCGGCAATGAGACGCTGGCGACGACGTTGCTGGTCCTGTCGGGCGTGGTGACGGCGGTGCCGTTGCTGCTGTTCGCGGGCGCGGCGCGGCGGCTGCCCTATTCGACGCTGGGGTTGCTGCAGTATCTCGCGCCGACCATGCAGTTCGTGCTGGCGATCACCTATTTCGGGGAGCGGGTGACGACCGCGCACCTCATCTGTTTCGCGCTGATCTGGACGGGCCTGGCGATCTATGCCGCCGACGGACTGCTGGCCGCGCGCCGCCGCCGCGTCACCGCGTGACGAACGCCCCCGGGTGCGCTAGAGCGCCCGGCTTCGGAAAACCATTGGACCCGCACATGACGCTCTACACCCGTTTTGCCGCACACCTCGACGCCGCGCTGGATGCCCTGGTCGCATCCGGCGATCTGCCGGCGGGGCTGGAGCGACGCGCGGTGACCGTGGAGCCCCCGCGTGACGTGACGCATGGCGACCTGGCAACCAACGCCGCGATGGTGCTGGCGAAGCCGGCGGGCACAAACCCGCGCGCGCTGGCGGAGAAGATCGCGGCCGAGCTGGAGAAACTGGACGAAGTGTCTTCGGTGTCGGTCGCCGGGCCGGGCTTCATCAACATGAGCCTGACCGACGCGACGTGGCGCGGTGAGCTGGCTGCGATCACGCAGGCGGGCGACGCCTATGGCCGGTCGCAGGGCGGCGCGGGCGTGACGGTGAACATCGAATATGTCTCCGCCAACCCGACTGGCCCCATGCATATGGGCCATTGCCGCGGCGCGGTGGTGGGCGACGCGCTCGCCAGCCTGCTCGAAGCGGTCGGGCACCAGGTGATCCGCGAGTACTATGTCAACGACGCGGGCGGTCAGGTCGATGTTCTCGCGCGGTCGGCGCATATCCGGTACCGCGAGGCGCTGGGCGAGGATGTCGGCGACATCCCCGAAGGCCTGTATCCGGGCGAGTATCTGAAGCCCGTGGGCGAGCGGCTGGCGCGCGAGCATGGCGACGCGTTCATCGGCAAGGACGAGAGCGCATGGCTGGCGCTATTCCGCAAGGAAGCGGTCGCCGACATGCTCGTCATGATCCGCAACGACCTCGCCTTGCTCGGCATCCACCACGACCTGTTCTCGTCCGAGGCCGAGTTGCAGGCGGCGGGCAAGCCGGAAGAGGCCGAGGCGTGGCTGCGCGCCAACGACCTGGTCTATGACGGCGTGCTCGAAGCGCCCAAGGGTGAGACGCCCGAGGATTGGGAGCCGGTCGAGCTGCCGCTGTTTCGCTCGACCAGGTTCGGCGACGATCAGGACCGCCCGATCAAGAAGTCGAACGGCGCCTGGACCTATTTCGGCGCGGACATGGCGTATCATTTCCAGAAGGCGCAGTCGGCCGACCAGCTGATCGACATCTGGGGCGCCGACCACGCCGGGACGGTCAAACGGATCACCGCCGCCGTTGCCGCGCTGACCGGTGGCAAGACGCGATTCGACGTCAAGCTCGTCCAGATGGTGCGCCTGCTCCGTGCGGGCGAGCCGGTGAAGATGTCCAAGCGTTCGGGCAATTTCGTCACGCTGGCGGATGTGGTGCAGGAAGTGGGCAAGGATGTCGTCCGCTTCACCATGCTGACCCGCAAGGCCGATGCGCAGATGGATTTCGACTTCGCCAAGGTGGTCGAGGCGTCCAAGGACAACCCGGTTTTCTATGTCCAATATGCCCATGCGCGGGTCGCTTCGCTGCATCGGCGGGCGGCAGATGCCGAGCTGGGCCTGTCGGGCGATGCCGATCTGTCCCTGCTTGATACACGCGAACTGGCGCTGGTGAAGCTCGCCGCGCAGTATCCGCGCGTGGTCGAGGGGGCGGCGGCGGCGCGTGAGCCGCATCGGATTGCCTTTTATCTCTATGACTTGGCCGCCGAGTTCCACGCCTGGTGGAATATGGGCAATGACGATCCGTCGCGCCGCTTCATCCTGCCCGACAATATCCCGCTCACCCGCGCGCGGCTTTTCCTGGCCGACGCAATCGGGCAGGTTATTCGTAACGGCCTCAACATCATGGGGGTCGAGGCGGTTCAGGAGCTGAGCTGAATGAACGCGGGCGAGGAGTATAGTGACGACCGGCTGCCGTGGCTGGAGACGGTCGAGGATGATTATCGCGAGGGGCCGTCGGTCCTGCGCATCGTCCTGCTGATCCTGATCGGGCTGGCGGTGGTTGCCGCCGCAGTCTTTGGCTGGTGGTGGTATCAGCGCACCGTGACCGGCGAGGGCACGGGCGCGCTGATCAACGCGCAGGAAGGCGACTACAAGGTCAAGCCGGACGAGCCCGGCGGCATGAAGGTCGAGGGCGAGGGCGACACCGTGTTTGCCGCGAGCGAGGGCGCGACCACCAACGGGTCGGTCGATGTCTCGGCAGTGCCGGAGACTCCGGTCGACGGCAAGGCCGCGCCCAAGGCGAGCCCGACCCCGGTCAAGGGCGCGAGCCGCGTTGTCGCGCCGATCCCGACCGGAGCGGTGCCCAAGGCCGCCGCGCCGACTCAGGCCGCGCCGGGACCGTCGGCGGGCAGCGCGACGATCCAGCTCGGCTCCTTCCCGACCGAAGCCGAGGCGAACGCCGCCTGGGCGCGGCTGTCGAAGCGCTTTTCCTACCTTGCGCCGCTGGGCAAGGGGATCGCCAAGGCAGATGTGAACGGCAAGACCTTCTATCGCCTGCGCGTCAATGCCGGCAGCAACGGGCAGGCGCGCGAGCTGTGCGGCAAGCTGAAGGCTGCAGGCGAGGCGTGTTTCCTGGCGGCGGGGTGACGCAGCCCGTCGCGCTGCGCTTGTCGAAGCGCCGTTCTTCTCCCTAGAAGAGCAGCACTGCCCTTCGACATGCTTGGGGCGAACGGAGGTTTGTTCTGAAGCCCGTGATTTTCGGCCTGTCCGGCCCTGTCCTTACCGCCGACGAAGCTGCGTTCTTCCGCGATGCGGATCCGCTCGGTTACATATTGTTCGGGCGCAATTGCGTCGATCGGGCGCAGATGCGCGCGCTGACCGACAGTCTGCGTGACCTGTCCGGGCGCGACGATCTGCCGATCCTGATCGATCAGGAGGGTGGGCGCGTCGCGCGGATGCAGCCGCCTGAATGGCCCGCCTTTCCCGCCGGCCCCGCATTCGATGCGCTGTACGAGGTTGCGCCGTCATCGGCGATCGAGGCGGCGCGGGCCAATGGGCAGGCGCTGGCGCTGATGCTGGCGGAGGTCGGGGTCACGGTGAACTGCGCGCCGTTGCTCGACGTGCGCATCCCGGAGACGACCCCGGCGGTGGGCGGGCGGACGTTCGGCAGCGACCCGATGCGGGTGGCGGCGCTCGGCCGCGCGATGCTCGACGGGATGGCGAAGGGCGGCGTGGTCGGCGTGGTCAAGCACATGCCCGGCCATGGCCGCGGCGTGGTGGACAGCCATTACGAGTTGCCGGTGGTCGATGCCGACGATGCCGCGCTGGAGCGCGATATCGAACCGTTCCGCACGCTCAAGGACGCGCCGATGGCGATGACCTGCCATGTCGTGTTCAAGGCATGGGATTCGGAGAACCCCGCGACGCTGTCGCCGACCGTGATCCGCGACGTGATCCGCGGCCGGATCGGGTTCGACGGCCTGCTGATGACCGACGATATCGACATGAAGGCGCTGAGCGGCACGGCGGGCGAGAAGGCGGCGCAGGCGGTCGCGGCGGGATGCGACGTCGCGCTCGATTGCTGGGCGCGGATGGGCGAGATGGAGGAGATTGTCGGTCGCCTGAGCGACGCGCCGCCGGTGACGCTGGCGCGGCTCGAGCGCGCAATGGCGCGCGTGCGGCCCGAGCCGGGCGCGATCGACGATCTGATCGCCAAGCGGGAGGCGTTGCTGGCGCTGGCATGATCGATCCCGCGCCCCTCACCATCGACATCGACGGCTGGGAAGGGCCGCTCGACCTGTTGCTGGCGCTGGCGCGGAGCCAGAAGGTCGATCTGCGCCAGCTGTCGATCCTGCAGCTGGTCGACCAGTATCTGAACTATGTGAACGAGGCGCGCGAGCTGAAGCTGGAGCTGGCCGCCGATTACCTCGTGATGGCGGCATGGCTGGCCTATCTCAAATCGGCGCTGTTGCTGCCGCGCGATCCGGAGATCGAGCCGAGCCCGGAGGAAATGGCGCTGCGGCTGCAGTTGCGGCTGGAGCGGCTGAGCGCGATGCGCGAGGCGGGGGCGCGGCTGGTGGCGCGCGACCGGCTGGGGCGCGACGTGTTCACGCGCGGAGCGCCGGAGGGGCTGAAGACCGTCCGCAAATCGCGCTGGCAGGCCGAAATCTATGATCTGATTGCCGCCTATGGCCAGATCAGCGCGCGCACGCGGCCGGTGATGCACATCGTGGCGGTGCGCCCGGTGATGACGCTGGAGGATGCGATCCACCGCGTGTCCCAGCTGATCGGGCAGCGGATCGAGTGGAGCACGATCGAGAGTTTCCTGCCCGAGGATGCCAGCGGATCGTATCGCAAGTCGGCGCTGGCCAGCTCATTCGTCGCGGCGCTGGAATTGGCCAAGCAGGGGCGGGTCGAGATTCGCCAGAAGTCCGCCTTTGCGCCGCTGTATCTGCGGGGAATCGAGGCATGACGCCGCCGGATGAGACGATGCGTGCGGTGGAGGCGGTGCTGTTTGCGGCGGAGCAGCCGCTGACGCTGACCGACCTGCGCGCCTATGTCGGGGAGGAGGCGGATATTGCGGCGGCGCTGGGCGCGCTGACCGAACATTATGCCGGGCGGGGCATCGAACTGGTCGAGCGCGGCGGGCGCTGGCATTTCCAGACCGCGCCGGACCTGGCCAATTTCCTGCGCCGCGACCGCGAGGACAGTCGCAAGCTCAGTCGAGCGGGGATCGAGACGCTGGCGATCATCGCCTATCACGAGCCGGTGACGCGCGCCGAGATCGAGGCGATTCGCGGGGTGCAGATCAGCAAGGGTACGCTCGACGTGCTGATGGAGGCGGGGTGGATCCGCCCGGCGGGACGGCGCGAGGTGCCAGGGCGACCGCTGATGTATGCGACGACGCCTGAATTTCTGAGCCATTTCGGGCTGGCGAGCCGCCGCGACCTGCCCGGAATCGACGATCTGCGTGCTGCGGGGCTGCTCGATCCGGTCGATCTGGCGTTCGAGGCGGCACATTCGGAAGCCGCTGGCCCGGAAGCGGTAGAAACCCGGGATGAAGACGACTAGATAGGCGCAGAATCAACGGAGAGTTCCGATGGGTAGCATGAGTCTGATGCACTGGCTGATCGTCGGTGTTCTCGTAATCCTTCTGTTCGGCGGCAGCCGCTTCTCGAACATGATGGGTGACGTCGCCAAGGGCATCAAGCAGTTCAAGAAGGGCATGGCCGACGACGACGACGCGGCAGCGAAGCCCGCCGAGATCGAGGCGAAGCGTGTGGTCGACCCGCAGCCGCAGCCGCAGCCGCACGTGAACACGGCAGCCGAAGCGCGTCCGGCACAGGACGAGCGCTGACTTTTCCGCCGCGGCCCGGTGCCGCGGCCTTGCGGACCGGCTGATCGATGCTCGATTTCAACGCGCCCGAATTCCTGGTGGTGGGCATCGTCGCCCTGCTGGTGATCGGGCCGAAGGATTTGCCAAAGGCGATGCGCTTTGTCGGCCAGTGGGTCGGCAAGGCGCGCCGCGTGGCGAACCAGTTCCGCAGCGGCTTCGACAATATGGTCCGCGAGGCGGAACTGGCCGAGCTGGAAAAGAAATGGGCGGAGGAAAATGCGCGGATCATGCGCGAGCACCCGCCCGAAAAGATGCTGCCCGCGCCGGTCTATGATCCCAACCCGCAGGGGGCTGCTCCGGCCGCTTTGCCTGACCCGGTCGCCGATCCGGCCCCGGTGATGGTCGAGCCGCCCGCGTTGAAGCCAGAAGCGGCGGAAGCGGTCGCGGAAGTTCCGGCTGAACCCGCGCGCAAGCCGCGCGCGCCGCGCAAGAAGAAGGCGGAGTCGTGAGCGACACCGACGAACTGGCCAACACCGAAGCCCCGCTACTCGACCATTTGATCGAGCTGCGGCGGCGGCTGCTCTATTGCGTGGTGGCGCTGGTCGCGACCTTCGCCTTCTGTTTCTACTTCGCCAAGCCGATCTTCGGCTTTCTGGTGCATCCGCTGGCTGCAGCGGGGCAGGATCGGCTGATCTTCACACAGATTTTCGAAGCGTTCCTGGTCCAGATCAAGGTCGGATTCTTTGGCGCGCTGATGCTGTCGTTTCCGATCATCGCCAACCAGCTGTGGCAGTTCGTGGCACCGGGCCTATACCGGAAGGAAAAGCGCGCGCTGTTGCCGTTCCTGCTGGCGACGCCGGTGTTGTTCTGTTCGGGTGCGGCGCTGGCCTATTATTTCGCGATTCCGGTCGCGCTCAACTTCCTGCTCGGGCTGGAAGGCGATCTGGGCGGCGGGGTGAAGCAGGAAGCGTTGCCGGCCGTCGGCAATTATCTCGACTTCGTGATGCAGTTCATCTTTGCGTTCGGCATCTCGTTCCTGCTGCCGGTGCTGCTGATGCTGCTCGAGCGCGCGGGGATCGTCACCTATGAGCAGCTGAAGGGCGCATGGCGCTATGCGGTGGTGGCGGCGTTCGCGATCGCCGCGGTGCTGACGCCGCCGGATATCGGATCGCAGCTGCTGCTCGCCGGCCCCTTGTGCGGGCTGTATTTCCTGTCGCTGGTGGCGATCTGGTTCACGCGCAAGCGGCGTGAAAAGGAAGCGGCGGCCGAAGCCGCCGCTGAAGGGTAACAGGCGACTTAGGCTTACTTGGCGTCGTCGGCGGTCTTGGCGACGGTTTCGCCGGCCGACTCGACGTCGCGGCCCAGGCCCTCGACGGTATTGCACGCCGACAGGGCAAGGCCGCCGGCGAGCATCGCCAGAGTCAGAATCTTACGCATTACGCTTCTCCGTTACAGCATCGGTGCGAGGGAGAAATGCCCGGCGCGCGACTTCGTTCCGCCTGTGGTTTCAACGGATGGGGAGGTCGCCGAGACGAATAAGGCCCGAAAGCGTCACCGGGGGGGGGAGGGGGTTGACGCTTCCGGGCCTGTGTCGTGGATAGCGAGAGCGGGGGGGCAAAAGGTCACTATCCGAAGTAAAAAACACACCACCCGATCCCGGGTTCCAGCCGTCGCAAAATTTTTTTCGTCAGGTGCGGCCGGTGATCGCGACCGACAGCTCGAACGCGCCGATCAGCGGATCATGGTGCAGTTGCGAGCGGAGCTGGCGAACGAGCCCGCCGATCACGCGACCATAGCGATGGGCGTACAGCTCCGCGAATTCCGGCGAGTCGACCAGCGCGGGTGAGCTGATGCGCAGCGTGGCGCTGCCGGGTGTGGCAGGGGCGCTCTGGGTCGAAATATTGATCTGGGGGCCGGGGGCGGCGTGCATCGCCAGTTCGACGATTTCGGTAATCAGGAATGCGATGGCGACCGCTGCATCCTGCGAAACCAGCAACGGTTCGATGTTGAGCAGAATGCCGACCGAATTGCCCTCCGGCGCGGTCGCACGGATATTGGACGCCAGTTCACCGATCACCGAGCGGATCTCGATCCCGCGCGTATCCTCAAACCCCGCATAATGGTGCCGGTGCACCACGGCGAGCGCATCGACGCGGCGCTGGATCGCGGCATAGGCCTCCAGCGCGCCGGGCTCTGCGGACACGCGGGCGTGGAAGTTGATCAGGCTGGCGATGACCTGCAGGTTGTTCTTCACGCGGTGGTGGACTTCGCGGGTCAGCTTGGTCTGGCGCGACAGCCCCTCGGCCAGGTCGGATTCGTGCAGCTGGACCGTCCGGCTGAGCTCGCGGAAGGTGTCGCCCAGAGCGCGAATTTCCTGCGCGGCGATCTCACTGCCGTTGATCGGATCGATCAGCTCGCCGGGCTGATAGGCCTCGACGGTCGTGCGCAACCGACGCAGCGGGCGGATCAGCAGGCGATCGACCACAAACCACGCGATCGCGGCGGCGAGGAACCACATCAGGAATGGCGAGAGGGCGGCGATGATGGCGGACGAGGTGACGGGCGCGCTCGGCACCGTCATCTGCAGCCGCAGCCCTTCGATATCGAGGTCGACGACCTGTGTCTCGGTCCGGGTCAGCGGTCCGTCTGCGTTCAGGTCACGCAGCACGATCGACCGGTCGGCGGCGATCAGCGTCAGCCCCACATCGGTGGTCATCCCGGTCGGTGTGGCCGACTCCGCCAGAAACCGGGTCGGAAAAAATGCGCGGGCGGTGTGCCCGGTCGGGCCGGTCACTTCGATCTGGGCACCGGTATCGGGGATCAGGCGAATGGCGGAGGCGGCGCCGGTTTCATCTTGTCGGGCGACGGATGGAAGCGGCTGCCCGCAGACAAGCCGCCGTGCGGGGTCGAGCACGGCATAGCGAATGCCTTCGGCCGCCTGGGGTTCGAACAGGCCAGCCAGACGTCCGCAATTCGGAGTTTCTGCCGGTCCCTGCGGAAGGGCGCCCCGAATCTCGCGCAGCTCCCACGCAAGCTCGCCGCGCAGCGAGCGCGCGGCTTCCTCCACCGCAACGCGCAGGCGGGCACGTACCTCCTGATCGGCGATGCGTGTGGTTTGCAGCGATGCCAGAAAGGCGATCAGCGCCAGCGGAAGCAACGCCGCGCTGAGGATCAAAAAAATTTTCGCACCGGTTGGAAGGCGCGCGACAGACGCCAATGGTCCTGCCCCGCCGGGGCGCTTTAGCTCATCCCCGTCCACTGGCAGGGGTTTCAGTCGAGCTTGCGAAGCAGGTCGAGCAGGTCGTCGGGAACATCCTCGCTTGCAGCATCCTGGTAAACGCGACGCAACGCGTCGCCAATGTTGCGGTCAGCCTGAGGCGCCGCGCCACTGCGCGACGTCTTCTCACCGCTGGTCCGCGGCGGTGTTTTACTCTTGTCGTCGGCCGAAAACACCTCGTCCCCCTGATAGCCCGGGCAATGGGCGGATGCACAAAAACTGAAGCGGCTGCAAGTCGCCGTCCGCACGACTTTACTGTCGCACAGCGGGGATGAAACCAATTCCGCACTCATTTGTTCCACAGGCGATGCGAAATCCGGGGAGGGGCTTCCTTTGGGTCGCATACGCCTTGCAATGCACTGATGCCGACGCCACACAGCCGGTATCGCCGAAGGAGAATATATTCCCATGTCGCTTGGACAGCAGCTCGCGCCGCATCTTCCGTTTCTTCGTCGCTATGGTCGCGCGCTCACCGGCAGCCAGACCGAGGGCGATCGCTATGTGCGCGCCACGCTGGAGGCAATCGTCGCCGCACCCGAAGAGTTCCCGCGTTCGGTCGATCCGCGGCTGGGCCTGTACCGCACCTTCCAGGCGATCTGGAGCTCGACCCACCCCGATGCCGACCGCGATCCGGGCGATGTCGGCGTGCCGCACGAGAATGAGGCGATTGCCCGTGCGCGCCTCGCCCGCCTTGCGCCGCGTTCGCGCCAGGCGCTGCTGCTGACCGCGATGGAGGGCTTCACCAGCGAAGATACCGCCTATCTGCTCGACGAATCGGCCGATTCGGTCGAGGACCTGGTGTCGCAGGCGCTGTCCGAGATCGAGCGTCAGACCCGCGCCCGCGTGCTGATCATCGAGGACGAACCGCTGATCGCCATGGACCTGGAAACCATCGTCCGCGACCAGGGCCATGACGTGACCGGCGTTGCGGTTACCCGTGACGAGGCGGTCGCGTTGGCGATGGAAGATCGTCCGGGCCTGGTTCTGGCGGACATCCAGCTTGCGGACGACAGCTCGGGCATTGATGCGGTCAAGGACATCCTGTCGCAATTCAATGTTCCGGTGATCTTCATTACCGCGTTCCCGGAGCGTCTGCTGACCGGCGAGCGGCCCGAGCCGACCTTCCTGATTACCAAGCCGTTCCAGCGCTCGACGGTGAAGGCCGCGATCAGCCAGGCGCTGTTTTTTGATCAGGCGACCGTTCCGGCCAGCTGAAAGTTCCATTTCTTACGGACCTAAAACGGTTCTGGGGGGTTGTGGGGGTCATGGCTGACTCAAACGACCCCCAACCCATCGAGACGGATCGTGTCCGCGCCGGGGCGACCCCGCACATGACCCGCTATATCCTCGCGATTTCCCTCACGCTGATCGTGATCATCTACGCGATCTTCCTGCTGCTGTGATTTGCCGGGCTGGCAGACTGCAGCAACAGGCCTATGTTGGGATGCGCGGCAGAACGCTGCGCCAGATGAACGGAATGCAATGAGCGACATCGACGAAGAAACGCATGTGGAGCATGTTGCGCTCTCCGATCCCGAGTTCAAGAAACAGCTCGCGCTCGTGATCCCGCATCTGCGCGCGTTCGGGCGCTCGCTGTCGGGCAGCCGCGATCTCGCCGACGATCTGGTGCAGGAAACGCTGATGAAGGCGTGGGCCGCGCGTCAGCGATTTCAGGCCGGCACCAATATGCGCGCCTGGACCTTCATCATCCTGCGCAACCTGTATCTGAGCCAGATGCGCCGCGCCCGGTTCAAGGGCGAGTGGGACGATCTGGTCGCCGATCGCATCCTTGCGGCGCCCGCAAGCCAGGATCGTCATGTCGAACTCGCGGACATGCAGCGCGCGTTGCTGCACCTGCCCCAGCCGCAGCGCGAGGCGCTGATCCTGGTCGGTGCGGGCGGATTCGCTTATGAAGAAGCTGCCGAAATCTGCGGCGTCGCGGTCGGGACGATCAAGAGCCGCGTCGCGCGCGGGCGCGTCGCACTCGAAGCCTTGATGAACGGCGGAGACCTGCCGTCGCGCGCGTCGAGCGAAAGCGACGGTCGCAGCGCGCTTGATACCATCATGGACGAAGTGAACGAGTTGAGCCGGGACTGACCCGGCTCGGCTAATTCAGTATCGAGTTGCTTATCCGTGGGTGTTGCGACCGCCGCTGCCGGCAGGAATCCGCGACAGCTGGTTCAGCAATTCCTCCATCTCGTCGGGCAGTCCGCGGTCGCGGGCATAGGCGTCGCGCAGCACGAAGCCGATCGCGTCGGTCGTGCGTGGCGCTTCGACCCAATAGCCGCTATCGCGTTGCCCTGAGGGCGATCGAGGTGCGTTAGAACCCATGCAAGACAGAACGTTGCATTCTGCAATTTGTTTCTTGACAGATCGGAAATGCTCTGATCGCCAGGCGAAACGATAAACCCATGCCGGGTTCCGAAGCCGCGATCACGAACGCAATCGAGCGCGCTGCGCACTACTCGCCGTTCCTGTCCAATCTGATCACGCGTGAGCAGGCTCTGGTCGATTCGATCGCGCAGGCGGTGCGGGACCCGCTGGGCGCGGCAAGGGTTGCCGATCCCGACATGCCATTGGCGCGGCGACTGCGGATCGAGCGGCGGCGGCTCGCGCTCGTCGCCGCAATTGGGGATTTGGCGGGGGAGCTCGATTTCGTCACCGTCACGCGGACCTTGTCCGATTTTGCCGACTACGCGCTGGATGCTGCGATCAAAGCTGCGATCGTCGAGCGCGTGCCCGGGGCGGAGCCGCGCGGGCTGGCCGCGATCGCGCTGGGCAAGCAGGGTAGTCATGAGCTCAACTATTCATCCGACATCGACCCGATCCTGATCTTCGATCCCGCCACGCTGCCGCATCGCGAACGCGACGCGGTGGAGGAGGCGGCGGTGCGCGTCGGGCGACGGGTGGTCGAACTGCTGCAGGCGCGCGATGCCGAGGGTTATGTGCTGCGCATCGACCTACGCCTGCGTCCGTCGCCTGAGGTAACGCCGATCGTGCTGCCGACCGAGGCGGCGATCAGCTATTATGAGTCGCAGGCGCTGCCCTGGGAGCGCGCGGCCTTCATCCGCGCGCGTGCCGCAGCGGGGGATTGCGCGCTGGGGCAGGAGTTTCTCGACACGATCCGCCCGTTCGTGTGGCGGCGCGCGATCGATTTCGGCACGATCCGCGAGATCCGCGGGATTTCCCGCCGCATCCGCGACCATCACGCGCAGGGCCAGGCATTCGGTCCGGGCTTTGATCTCAAGCGCGGGCGCGGCGGTATCCGTGAGGTCGAGTTTTTCGCGCAGATCCACCAGCTGATCCATGGCGGGCGCGATCCGGCCCTGCGCGCGCCAGCGACGCTGGATGCGCTGGCCGCGCTTGCGGCGGCAGGGCGGATCGATGCGGCGACGGCGGCGACGCTGCGCGAGGCCTATATCCTGTTCCGCACGATCGAGCATCGCGTGCAGATGATCGACGACCGCCAGACCCACGCGCTCCCGCACGGCGAGGCGCTGGATGCGGTGGCGCGGCTGCACGGGCTGGACGAGGGCGGCGACCTGCTCGACCTACTCCGCCCGCATGTCGCGGCGGTCGGCGAAATCTATGACGCGCTCGATGGCGAGGAGGGGCGGCAGGGGCCGACCGGCGGGGTCGTGGTCGAAGCGGGGCTAGCCGAAGCCGGCTTTCCCGACCCGGCAAGCGCGACGCGCCTGATCGAGGGGTGGCGCAGCGGGCGTTATCCGGCGCTGCGCAGCCCACCCGCCCAGGCGGCGATGGAGGCGGCACTGCCCCCGCTGATCGCCGCAATCGGCCAGTCGCCCGATCCGGGCGCGGCGCTGGCGCGGCTCGACACGATCCTGTCGCGGCTGCCGACCGCGCTCAACCTGTTCCACCTACTCGAAGCGCGACCGACGCTGGCGCAATTGCTGGCGACGATCCTGAGCCATGCGCCGACGCTGGCCGATGCGCTGGCACGGCGGGTCGAGCTGCTCGACGGGCTGATCGACGCCACCGCGCTCGCCCCGGTCGGGTCGGTGGCGGAGCTGGCGCGCGACATGGCGCGGGGCGAGGCGGGGGACGATTATCAGCGGCTGCTCGATCGCGTGCGCCAGATCGTGGGCGAGAAGCGCTTTGCCCTGGGCGCGCAGATCGTGGCGGGGGCGAGCGATCCGCTTGACGTGTCGGCGGGCTATGCGCGGGTGGCGGAGGCGGCGCTGGCGGTGCTCGCGGAGGCGACGGTGGCGGAATTCGCCGTGCGGCATGGGCGCGTGCCGGACAGCGAGCTGGTGATCCTGGCGCTCGGGCGCTTTGGCGGCGGCGCGCTGACCCATGCCAGCGACCTCGACCTCATCTTCCTGTTCACCGGGGACCATCTGGCCGAATCCGATGGCGAAAAGCCGCTTGGGGCAGTGACCTATTACAACCGCCTGGCGCAGCGCGTGATCGCGGCGCTGTCGGTCGCGACGGCGGCGGGTGCGCTGTACGAGGTGGATACGCGGCTGCGGCCCTCGGGCGCGCAGGGGCCGCTGGTCGTCTCGCTCGACGGGTTTGCCCGCTATCAGCGCGAGGAGGCGTGGACCTGGGAGCATATGGCGCTGACCCGCGCGCGCGCCGTGTTCGGATCGGACGCCGGACGGGCGGCAGTGGCGCGCGAGATCGACGCGGTGCTCGCCGGCGCCCGTCCCGAACGCGACATTGCGGCGGAGGCGGCGAAGATGCGCGCCGACATGGCTGCGCACAAGCCGCCCGCCGGGCCGATCGACGCCAAGCTGCTGCCGGGGGGGCTGGTCGATCTGGAGTTCGCGGTTCACACGCTGCAACTGATCCACCGGACAGGTTTCGCGCCCAGCCTGCGCGATGCAATCGATGCGCTGGCGGGGCAGGGGCTGATGTCGGGGACGATCGGATCGGCGCATGACTTCCTGACCCGCCTGCTGGTGACGATGCGGCTGGTGGCGCCGGATGCGCAGCCGCCGGGCGGCGCGACCTGTGCGATGGTGGCGCATGCCGTGGGCGAAGCTGCGTGGCAGGATGTGGTTGCGTCGCTCGACCGGCATCGGCAGGAGGTCGCGGCGGTCTGGGCCGGCGTGGCTGGCACGAAAGGGAGTTGAAGATGCGGATTGAGGAAGGCGACAAGATCCCGGCGGTCGAGCTGATCGACATGGACGGCAAGAGCTTTCGACTGGATTCGCTGATGGGCGAACCGCTGGCGCTGTATTTCTATCCCAAGGACGACACCGCCGGCTGCACCCGCGAAGCGCAGGATTTCAGCGCGTTCAAGGCGCAGTTCGATCTGCTGGGCGTCCGCCTACCCGGCGTATCACGCGACAGCGCGATCAAGCACCAGAAGTTCGCCAACAAGTACGACCTGACGGTGCCGCTGGCGACCGACCCCGATGGCAAGGCGCTGGAGGCGTTCGGTTCGTGGGTCGAGAAGTCGATGTACGGCAAGAAATATATGGGCATCGACCGCTCCACCTTCCTGTTCGATGCCGACGGCGCGCTGGTGCGCGCGTGGCGCAAGGTGCGCGTGCCCGGCCATGTGATCGAGGTTCTGGAAGCCGCGAAGGAGCTTCAAGCGGCGTGACGAATACGGTTGCGCGGGCGGTGGCAGCGGTTCTGCTGGCCGCCGATCCGCTGGCGAAGGTGGCTGCAGCGCGGAGCGCGGCGCGCGACTGGCGGCTCGGGCGGCTCGACTTCAGCTTCGATGTGGCGATGCCGGACGAACCGGCGCGTCCGGAGACGCCCGAACTGCTGCCGCCCAACCGCATGCCCAAGCGCGGCAAAGGCGGATCGGAGCGCGGGCGGGTCGCGCTGATCCACGCGCTGGCGCATATCGAGTTCGTCGCGATCGACTTGGCGTTCGACCTGATCGGGCGGTTCGGCGGACAGTTTCCGCCCGCCTTCACCGATGAGTGGATGAAGGTCGGCGCGGATGAAGCGATGCACTTCGCACTGCTCGACCGGCGGCTGAAGCAGCTGGGCAGCCACTATGGTGCGATGCCCGCGCATGCCGGGCTGTGGGAAGCGGCGATCGCGACGGCCGATGACGCGGCGGCGCGCCTCGCCGTCGTGCCGATGGTGCTGGAAGCGCGCGGGCTGGACGTCACGCCGACCACGATCGCGCGGTTCGAAGCGATCGGTGACCATGCCACCGCCGCGATTCTGGGCCGCATTTTCCGGGACGAAATCGTCCATGTCGGTGCCGGCACCCGCTGGTTCGAATCGCTGTGCGCGGAGCGGCGAATCGATTCGCGCCCGGAATGGCGGGCGCTGCTCGACCGTTATTTTCGCGGAACGGTTAAGCCTCCGTTCAACGACTCGGCGCGCGAGTCAGCCGGTTTAACGCGCGACTATTACGAAAGCCTTGCCGCGCGCTGAGCCATCAGGTTCAACCCAATCCGTCGGATGCGGAGGGGCTGCTTCCAGACGCTTGTGTTAAACAAGGGCGTGTGCCGGTACGTTGGCGCGTGTCTGTGGTTGCCGGGGACTCATGGTCAGCACTACACTCAACGCGAATTTGGTATCGCGGTTCCGCGATCTCTTCACGACCCGTGACTTCATCTTTCACGACGGCCGCGATCTGAAGCGGTTTAGCGTCGCAGGCCGGACCCAGGCGATCCTCGCCGGTGTCGCCGCGATCACGGTCACCTTCTCCGCTTATGGCGTGTCGCAGGCCGCATTCGGCGCGATCATGGCGACCGGCGTTGCCGGGACCGCCGCGACGCCCGAAGCGCGGATGGAAAAGATGCGCGCCGAGATGACCCGGCTCGAAGCCGACGTCGCCGCGATCAAGGAGGCCGCCAAGGTCCACGCCGCGCGCGTCGAGCAGCGCCAGAAGATCATCGCCGGCGTGCTGAGCGGCAAGGGCTCGCCCGCCGAAGTCGGCCTGCCGATCGAGACTGTGTCGGTCGAGGCGAACAGCGACATGGCGCGCGAAGTGCTCGCCCCGCTGCGCGCGGTCGAAGCGCGTCAGACGCAGCTCGCCGCCAAGGCGCACCGCACCGCGCAGATCCGCCTGCACCTGACCCAGCAGCAGCTGCGCAAGATGGGGATCCAGCCCGAGCGCTTCGTCGCCGGGGGCATGGGCGGTCCGTTCGAGGCAGCACCGGAAGGTGCGGCGGCGGCGGGCGGTGAAGCCAGCGCCGATGCGCAGTTCCGCTCGCTGTTCCAGACCTGGCAGAAGCTCGACGTGCTCGAACAGTCGGTGATCGCGATCCCGTCGCTCCAGCCGGTCGAGAATATGCGCCTGACCAGCAGCTTTGGTGTGCGTTCGGATCCGTTCCACGGCGCCGCCGCGATGCACGCCGGCATCGACATCCCCGGCCCGATCGGCACGCCGATCTATGCCACCGCCGATGGCGTGATCGGCCGCACCGGTCGCTTCGGTGGCTATGGCAACCTCATCACCGTCAATCATGGCAAGGGCATCGAGACCCGGTACGGCCATCTGTCCAAGATCCTGGTCGCCCCGAACACCCGCGTGCGTCGCGGGCAGCTGATCGGTCTGATGGGATCGACCGGCCGTTCGACCGGCAGCCACCTTCATTATGAAGTGCGCATCGACGGCAAGGCGGTGAACCCGATGCCGTTCATGCAGAATGCCAGCGTGATCGAGCAGGTCGAACAGACCGCCGCACGGCTTCAGATGACCGCCGTCGGCGGCAACTGACGCAACCGAGATAACAGGAGAGGGACGGGGGCCGCACCGGGACGACCGGGCGGCCCCTTTCCGTTTGGAATCAGCTTTCGGTGTAACGGACCAGCAGCGTGTCCTGGGAGCTGAGCCACGCCGCGAGGCGACCGCACGCGTCGGATGGTGCATCGGTGTAGAGGCTGATGATGTCAGCGGCGGCTTCGGCAGCAGCTGCGCGATCAAGCGGGGCATCGGACACAAAGGCAAGGCGACCCGCGCCGATGGCGCACAGGCGCAAACCGAACCGGGTTTCCAGATGCCGCGCCAATGCCAGGTTCTGCATCGGGTTGAGGTCGCCAGCGAAATAGCCATTGGGCCACGCCGCCACCGTTTCTGCCGCCGTGGCGACGGGGACGCGCTGTGCGAGGAACAGCTTTTCGTGCTTCCAGCCCAAGGCTGCGTCGGGATCGGCGTTGATCGTTATCGCATCGTTGGCGTCGCCGGGCGTGCGCCAGGGCAACGATCCTGCCAGGTCCGCGAAGGTCACGCCGCGCGCCCGCGCCAACAGGTTGGCGAGACGGATCGGAAACTGGTCGCGGCGCAAGAGATAGCCGCGATCCTCATCCGGCTCGGCCAGGTCGTCATTGCGGTCGAGGTCGTGCGTTTCGCTCGCATGGCCCGATGTGTAGGCGCTCTGATGGACGTCATCGAGCGTCCCGAGGATGCGGGCATCGGGATGGTCGCGCTGGAAGCGACGCAGCAGGGCAATCCAGGCGGAAAAGTCCGGCACGTTGCGCACGACAAAGCCGTCGCACAACAAGGCGGTGAACAGCTGCGGTGGCTCGTCATCGAACCCGCTGACCTCGACCGGTTTGGGCCGTTTGTGAAAGCCGAACATGGGTTGAGGGTGCGCCTGCCGTCGCGCCGGGTCAACCGGCCCAGCTAAGGGCGGTTGCGGCCAACGCCGCGCGCGCCTATCTGCGCTCTATGGCCACCGCGCTTTCCGAAGAGATCAGCCTGACCCCGTCCGCCGCCGCGCGCGTTGCGGCGATTGCGGCGAAGCAGGGCAAGCCCGCCACGCTTCGTTTGTCGGTCGAGGGCGGGGGATGCTCGGGCTTTCAGTACAAGTTCGAACTCGCCGATGCGCCGGCCGACGACGATGCGATCGCGCAGACCGATGGCGTCACGTTGCTGGTCGATTCGATCAGCCTGGACCTGGTGCGCGGCGCGAGCGTCGATTTCGTCGAATCGTTGGGCGGTGCGGCGTTTCGCGTGACCAATCCCAATGCTGCGTCGGGCTGCGGCTGCGGCACCAGTTTCGCCGTCTGACCGCGCCTTGAAGATCGTCAGCTACAATGTGAACGGGATCAAGGCGCGCCTGCCGCGCCTGATCGAATATCTCACCGAGCAGCAGCCCGACGTGGTGTGCCTGCAGGAGCTGAAGTCGGCGGACGAGGGCTTTCCGGAGGCTGACATCCGCGCCGCTGGCTATGGTGCGGTGTGGCACGGGCAAAAGGGCTTCAACGGCGTCGCAATCCTCGCCAGGGGCACCGATCCGGTCGAGCGCAAGCGTGGGCTGGCGGGCGAGCCCGAGGACGAGCATCGCCGCTATATCGAGGCCGAGGTGAACGGCATGGTGATCGCGTCGATCTACCTGCCCAATGGCAATCCGGTGCCGGGGCCGAAGTTCGATTACAAGCTGCGCTGGATCGATCGGCTGTCGGCGCACGCGCGCGATCTGCTCGCCGAAGAGCGGCCGGTGGTTCTGGCGGGCGATTACAATGTCATCCCGAATGACGACGACGTCTATTCGGTCAGGGCGATGGCCGACGATGCGCTGATGCAGCCTGAGTCGCGGCAGGGCTATCGCGCGCTGCTGGCACAGGGCTGGACCGACGCGTTGCGTACTCGCTTCCCGGCGGGGCGCGTGTGGACCTTCTGGGACTATCAGGCGGGGGCCTGGCAGCGCGATGCGGGGTTCCGCATCGACCATCTGTTGCTCAGCCCGATCGCCGCTGATCGTTTCGTCGATGCTGGCGTCGACAAGGACTATCGTGGCCGCGAAAAGGCCAGCGACCACGCGCCGACCTGGGCGAAACTGCGCAGCTGAGTGCGACGCCGAAAGTTGGCGATTTTTCCCGAAGTTCAGTGAAATATTTGCCGATCGTCGCGTTCGTGACGAGATAAGTGATTGTTATTCCTCGGATGCGGTGTTTGGCATGACTAATGCACTAACACAGTTACGGGTAGAGCAGAGCAGCCAGCCAGCCCGGAGCCCCCAAGCAGTTTCCCGAGGAGAATCCGTCATGCGTAAGTTCATCACCGCAGCAGCAGCCACCCTGATCGTCGCCACCGCCGCGCCCGCAATGGCGCGGGATACGGCTTCACCGGCACCCGCCCCGTCGAGCGAGGCGTCGGCGCCCAAGGCTGAAAAGCGCTATTGCGTCGACTCCGCCGGCATCGGTTCGCGCCTGTCCAAGAAGGTCTGCAAGACCCGGGCGCAGTGGATCGCCGACGACAATTTCGATCCCCTCGCCCCGCAACGGTAACGAGGGCGTGGCCCGCGGCGCCCCCTATCGCCGCGGGCCGCATTTCTTAGAGTTGGATTCAGCTTCGCTGAATCGCGGCGCCAGCCCGCTCCCCCACCCGGCTACCCATATCATGCTACCGCTGGGTGGCCGGGTGGGGGAGCGGGCTGGTGCCGCAACCGTTTCAGCTTTGTCGAAACAAGCTCTAGAACGCGTCAGCCGATGTCCTTGGCGTAGATCTGATAGACCCGGTTCACGCGGCTCTCGATCGTTTCGGCGATGGCGTTCATCCCCTGATTATCGTCGAGCACCCAGCCGATCTCACCGCGTGACGCGCCGAAATCGGCAATGGCGTCGCGGCGGATATATTCGATCATCATGAAGGCCAGCTGGCTCGCCATGCGCGATCCCTGCAGCTTCTTGAGCACGCCCATCAGCGGCACGCGCATCGTCCGCGCCTTGCCGCGGTGCAGCCACCACAGCAGCTTCGCCCAGCCGAGCGGGAACAGGTTGCCGTTGAGCGGCGCGATCGCTTCGTTGAGGTCGGGCAGGGTGATCATGAACGCGACCGGCTCGCCGTCCAGCTCGGCGATGCGGATCAGCTTTTCGAACACGATCGGCTTCAGCTTCTTGCCGACATCGTCGATCTCCGGCTGAGTCAGCGGGACGAAGCCCCAATTGTCGGACCATGCGTCGTTGAGGATGCCGAGGATGATCGCCGCCTCTTCCTCGAAGCGCGACTTGTCGACGGTGCGGATGCGGATGCGATCGCTCTTCTCGCCCAGCGCGACGATCCGCTGCACCAGCGGCGGGAACTCCTTGGTGATGTCGAGCTCATAGGTTTTGAGCTGCTTGACCGGCACGAAGCCCGCGTCCTCGATGTAATTGCGATAGGCCGGCTTGTGATGGCCCATCATCACCGTTGGGGCATGGTCATGGCCCTGGATGAGCAGGCCGGGCTCTTCCCAGATCGACAGCGAGACGGGGCCGATGACGTGGGTCATCCCCTTTTTGCGCAGCCATTCCTGCGCGGTGTTGATCAGCGCGCGTGCGACCGTCGCGTCCTCCGCCTCGAACAGGCCAAAAAAGCCGGTGCCGGGACCGAAGCCCTGTTCGGCGGGCATTTCCAGCGCCAGCCGGTCGATATGCGCGGCGATGCGCCCGACCGGGCGGCCATCGCGCTCGGCCAGGAACAACTGCGCCTCGGCATGGCTGAACCAGCCATTCTTCTTGGGATTGATCGCGCCCGCGACCTCGCTGCGCAGCGGCGGCACCCAGTTCGGGTCGCCGCGATTGAGACGATAGGCGAGTTCGATGAAGTCGCGCGTGTCCGCCTTGCTGGCGACGGGGCGGATGGCGAGGGGGGCATTGGCCACGAAATGGCACCTTATCGTTGACGTCGATCAAAGCAGTCACGCCAACATCGGCACAAGTCAACTGGATGAGCGCGTGCCACGGGGAGACTGTTGAAATGCCACGCAATGGCCACGATCTCTTGGCAATGCCGAATGCTATGAACACCCTCGCCCTCGATGCGGCCGTGCAGGACCGCGTGGCTGACGCGCCCGCCGCGCCGGCGAAGATCCGCCTGTCGGGCATGGCCGATGACAAGGCGATGCTGCGCGCGGCGGCCGACCTGACGCGCGACCTGCAGACGCCGAACCCGCGCATTTACTGGAGCGATTTCCTGGGCTCGGCAGCGCTTGGCTATGCTGCGCTGGCGGGCGCGATTCTGGCGCCGTCGCTCGGCTGGGCGCTGGCGGTCGGCGTGGTGGCGGTGCTCGCGCTCTATCGCGCCAGCCTGTTCATCCATGAGATCACGCACCTGAAGCATTCGCTGCTGCCCGGGTTCCGCGTCGGCTGGAACCTGCTGCTCGGCATTCCGATGATGCTGCCGAGCTTCATGTATGAGGGCATTCACACCATCCATCATACGCGCACGCGCTATGGCACGGTGGAGGACCCCGAATATCTGCCGCTGGCGCTGATGAAGCCGTGGACGCTGCCGGTGTTCCTGCTGGTGTCGACGCTGATGCCGGTCGGCCTGCTGCTGCGCTTTGGCGTGCTGGGGCCGCTGTCGCTGCTGTCGAAGAAGCTGCGTCGGGTCGTCGTCGGGCGCTATTCGGGGCTGCAGATCAATCCCAAGTTCGAGCGCAAGTCGCCCGAGGGCGAGTTCGCGAAACAGTGGCGCTGGCAGGAAATCGGGGCGAGCGTGGTTGCGGTGACGCTGATCGCCACGGTTGCGACCGGCGTGCTGCCGCTCAAGGCGTTCCTGGCCTATATGCTCGTGATCTCGGGCGTCGCGGTGCTCAATCAGGTCCGCACGCTGGTGGCGCATCTGTGGGAGAATGAGGGCGAGCCGCTGACGGTGACTGCGCAATATCTCGACAGCGTCAACGTGCCGGGCGGGTTCCTGCCGTATCTGTGGGCGCCGGTGGGCCTGCGCTTCCACGCGCTCCATCATCTGTTGCCGAGCCTGCCCTATCATTCGCTGGGCGAGGCGCATCGGCGGTTGTCGGAGGCATTGGGGGCGGAGTCGACCTATCAGGGGGCGAATTACCCCACGCTGCGCTGCCTGATGGCGCGGCTGGCAGCGAGCACCATGAAGGTGCGGGCGGGCTGACAGCCGCTGAAAACGTGAGATCGGATTAGGGCGGCGGGCGATGTAGCCTTGCCGCCCTTTCTTGTCTGCACGGGCTTGACCCGGGCCGGGGCTTCTTCCCGCGTTCGACCGAGACAGCCCAGCCCCGGGTCAAGCCCGGGGCGACGGTGGAAGGTCTATTCCTCGCTCTTCAGCAGCACCGCTTCGCCGATCATCGCGAACAGCAGGAACGGTGCCCAGGCGGCGAGGAAGGGCGGGTAGGCGCCGAGATTGCCCATCGCCAGCGCGAAATTGTCGGCGACGAAATAGAGAAAGCCGAGGCCCATTCCCAGCACCGCGCGGACGAACAGCTTGCCCGAACGCGCGATGCCGAAGGCGGCGACTGCGGCGAGCAGGGGCATCAGCACCGCCGACAGCGGCCCGGATAGCTTGTGCCACAGCGCGCCTTCCAGCGCCTTGGTCGGGCGACCGGCGGCGCGCAGATCGTCGATCGCTTCGGACAGGGCCCCGAACGACATGCTTTCGGCGTCGACGCTGGACAAGGTGAACTGATCCGGGCGGACGCCCTGCGCGACCACCA
>VYKS01000224.1_pt1 | contig 30312 bp, 31 predicted proteins | sample 5114511 | NCBI WGS metagenome assembly VYKS01 (sample SAMN12291795, study PRJNA351875) | freshwater metagenome | isolation source: freshwater lake | place: USA: Michigan, Gull Lake | collected 2011-07-05 | reverse complement strand
GTCGCAGGACAATCAGCTGTTCGCGCTGGCGCAGGCCGATGGCGCGGTGGTGTGGACTCAGTCGGGCACCCCCGAAACACAGGGCGTGTTCGGTGTCGCCGCACCCGCCGCGGCGCAGGGCACGATCGTCGCCGGCTTCTCGTCGGGTGAGCTTAACGCCTATCGCTATGAAAATGGCCGTGCGCTGTGGAGCGACACGCTGTCGCGTTCGACCATCTCGACCTCGGTGTCGAGCCTGGTCGATATCGATGCCGAACCGGTGATCGATCAGGGCCGCGTCTATGCGGTCGGGCAGGGCGAGCGGATGGCTGCGGTCGAACTCGCCTCAGGCCAGCGCATCTGGGAACAGAATTTCGCCGGCATCTCGACCCCGTGGATCGCCGGCGAGTGGATTTTCGTGATGACCGACGATGCGCGTCTGGTGTGCATCGCGCGCGGCAGCGGCAAGATCCGCTGGATCAGCCAGCTGCCCGCATGGCGCGATGAGGAGGACAAGAAGGGTCCGATCACCTGGGTCGGCCCGGTGCTCGCCGGGGATCGCCTGTGGCTGGCCAATTCGCGCGGTGAGCTGGTGTCGGCTTCGCCGACCGACGGCAGCGTCGGCTCGACGATCGAAGTGGGCAACAAGATCAGCCTGACGCCGATCGTCGCGAACAACACGCTCTACGTTCTCAGCGACAAGGGTGAGATCACCGCCTATCGCTGAGGCGCTAGTTGCGGTAGGGGGCGCGGATGCGTCTTCCTACCGTAGCGATCATCGGCCGACCTAATGTCGGCAAATCGACCCTGTTCAACCGGCTTGTCGGCAAGCGCCTTGCGCTCGTCGACGATCAGCCCGGCGTCACCCGTGACCGGCGCGAGGGCGATGGCGACCTGCTCGGTTGCCCGTTCCGCATCATCGACACCGCCGGGTTCGAGGATGAAGATCCGGCGAGCCTGCCCGGCCGCATGCGCGCGCAGACCGAGGCAGCGGTGCGCGAGGCCGATCTCGCGCTGTTCATGATCGATGCGCGGGCGGGTATCACTCCGCTCGATGAAGAGGTCGCCCGCTGGCTGCGCAGCTCCGGCACGCCGATCGTGCTGCTGGCGAACAAGGCCGAGGGGCGCGCGGCCGAGCCTGGCATCCATGAAGCGATGGGCCTGGGGCTGGGCGATCCGGTGCCCTTCTCGGCCGAGCATGGCGAAGGCATTGCCGATCTGTTCGAAGCGCTGCAGCCGTTTATCGACCGCGAAGACGATGAGGTTGCGGAGGAGGACGACGAATCCCCCGATGCGCCGCTCAAGCTGGCGGTCGTGGGACGCCCGAACGCGGGCAAATCGACGCTGATCAACAAGATTCTGGGGCAGGACCGGCTGATCACCGGGCCTGAGGCGGGCATCACCCGCGACTCGATCGCGATCGAATGGCAATGGACCGACGAAGACGGCAATCAGCGCCCCGTGCGACTGATCGACACCGCCGGGATGCGCAAGCGCGCCAAGGTGCAGGAAAAGCTGGAGAAGCTGTCGGTCGCCGACGCGCTGCGTGCGGTCGATTTCGCCGAAGTCGTGGTGCTGCTGCTCGACGCGACCAAGGGCCTCGAGGTGCAGGACCTCAAGATCGCGGACAAGGTGCTGCAGGAGGGCCGCGCGCTCGTCATCGCGCTCAACAAATGGGACGTGGCGGAGAACCAGTCGAGCCTGTTCAATGGCGTCAAGGGCGCGCTGGACGAGGGACTGGCGCAGGTGAAGGGCGTGCCGCTGCTCACCGTTTCGGCGGCGACGGGGAAGGGGCTCGACACCCTGATCCGCGTGGCATTCGAAACGCGTGAGGCGTGGTCACGGCGCATCACCACGGGCCAGCTCAATCGCTGGTTCGAGCGCGCGATCGAGGCGAACCCGCCGCCGGCACCCGGCGGGCGGCGGATCAAGCCACGCTATGTGACGCAGGCGAAGACGCGCCCGCCGAGCTTCATCCTGTTCGGCACGCGCGTCGATCAGCTGCCGCAAAGCTATGAGCGCTATCTGGTCAACAGCATGCGCAAGGAGTTCGGCTTTGGTGCGGTGCCGGTGCGCCTGACCATGCGGCCGTCGAAAAACCCGTTCGACAAGGATTAACGGCCGGCCCCGCCACCCACAGGAAAACGGTTTCACGTCAACCGGACGTTTACCCACTTACCCATATTAGTGATCACACGCTGTGGATGCGCGGGAGACTAATGTGGCGACGCTCGATGGGGACCGGCTGGTGGACTGGACTGCGTTCGCGCATGCCCGGACGCAGCTTGGCGCCAATTTCGTGCGGATCCTGGGCTATTTCCAGGAAGATGGTGTCAAGTCGCTTGCGCAGATCGAAGAGGCGATGCGCGCCAACAACGCCGCCGCCATGGTGCTGCCCGCGCATACGCTGAAAGGTGAATCGCGTCAGTTCGGGGCGGAGCCGCTCGCCGAATGTGCCGCAGCGATCGAGGAAATCGCGCGTCACTGCGTCGAAAATCGCTACGAACCGAGCGAGGCACTGAAGCACGTTGTCGAACTGCGCCCGCTGTTTCACGCAACGCTGGCGTTGCTGGAGCGCGAGGCCAACCCGCTGGTCGAACGGCGCCCGATGTTCGGACGCCGCCCGGCGGCGTAGCTCAGGCCTCTTCCGGCTTGGCGTTGAGCTGGATGTAGTTCTGGATACCCATTCGCTCGATCATCTCGAACTGGGTTTCGAGCGTGTCGACATGCTCTTCCTCGCTGTCGAGGATGCGTTGGAACAGGTCGCGGCTGCCATAGTCGCGAACCTTTTCGCAATGCTCGATTGCGTCGCGGAGCAGCGCAACCGCCTCATACTCCAGCTCCAGATCGGCCTTAAGCGCTTCCTCGACGGTCTCGCCGATGCGCAGCCGGCCGAGCAGCTGGAAATTGGGCAGGCCGTCGAGGAACAGGATACGTTCGGCGAGCATGTCGGCATGCTTCATCTCGTCGATCGATTCGTGGCGCTCGAACTCGGCGAGCTTCTTCACGCCCCAATGGTCGAACAGGCGATAGTGCAGCCAATATTGGTTGATCGCGGTCAGCTCGCCCTTGAGCACCTCGTTCAGATAATCGATGACCTTGGGTTCGCCCTTCATGTCGCACCTTTCGCGTTCGAATTTCGAGTGCGACTATAGTGCAAGCAGAGAGCTTCAGACAGTCGAAAAATGGCGGTTTTCCGCGGGTTTGCGCAGATGCGAACGCTACGCAGCAGCGCGTTCTGCGTCGATAATGGCTCGCGCGAACGGGACGCACTGTCCGCACTTCGCCTGGCGACCGAGCGCACGATAGGCCTGGCAGGCGCTGATCGCGCCGTCACGCGCCGCAGCGCGGACATCCTTTTCGCGAATGGCGTTACAGACGCAGACGACCATGTGACCCTCTCACTCGATACGCGAGAGTTAAGGCGATTGAGAGTGATTCGCAACCCTATTGCGAAGCATTCGCGAGAAAGGTCTTGGTTCGAGCGGCGTTGGGTGAAACAAGATGGTTATGCGCACCCTTCTTCCACTCGCCCTGATTCTCGCGCCCATCGATGCGGCAGCAACCGACAATCCGCGCGCGTCAACCGCAACGCTCGAGCCATCGCCAGAGATTGTCCGGATGGTCGATACGCTGTTCGGGCACATGCTTGCGCCGGGTGTGCAGCAGGGGCCGGATTGGTACATGCAGGGGATCGATTTGGTCGCGCGCCTCGCCGACGCGCCTGAGGGCAGCGATCACGTCGCGCTGATGGATGACACGCGTGGAGAACGATCGGTCGATCATTATGGGAATGGAACTGTTCCAATTCCGCCAGCAATGATCACGCTGGCTGAACTTCCCGGCCAGATCCAATCGGGGAAAGTCCGCTGGCAAAGCGTGACGGAGCTTGCCGATGGAGTATGGTTGCAGTCCAGCGCGCGGCTGACGCAGCGTGGCAATGCCCTGTGCGGAAAGGGATGGGAAACGCTGCGGATCATCGCACCCGCAGACGCACCCTTGAGCGAAGAGGCGCGCGTCGCCGCCACGGTGGTACGGCTCATGTCGGCACGAATGGCCAGCATGGAACTATGTACGATGACCTTCGCGTTACCCGATGGAAGCTTGCAGCAGCGCAGCTTCCTTCCTGACGGGAGGCCGCTGCCCGCGCTGGATGAGGACACAGGGCCGGTGCGCATCCGCCCGCTGGCAGATGCGCCCGCGCTCTTTACCCCTTGATCAGCGCCCCGCCAGCCATCGTCTGCGGCCGCCCGCGCGCCAGGCTGCGCCACACCCATTCGAGCGGGCCATAGGCGAATCGCTCGAGCCATGGCTTCGACCAGAGCAGGATCAGCGCCCACACGCCAAGCACGACCAGATAGACCTCGGCGCGCGACAGTTCGCCGTACCAGCCCAGCCCATAGCCGTAGAAGATCGTGGTGCAGATCAGGCTGGTGCCGAGATAGTTGGTGAACGCCATGCGCCCCGCCGCAGCCAGCCGGTCGGTCAGAAACCCGCCAGGACGCATCAGCAGCACGATCAGCGCAGCCCAGCCCATGATCATCAGCGGCCGGATCGGCGTGGTCAGCACCATCGTTGCCGACGTCACCTCGAGCAGCCCGAATTCCGATCGCATCATCCACAGCGCCAGCGCGACATAGGCGGGGATGCCGATCCCGAAGCCGATCGCGACCCAGCGGATGTAGCGCCGCCGCTCCCATTGCCCGGTGAGCATGCCGTTGCGATAGGCGGCCATGCCGAACAGCATATAGGCGAGCGTTTCCCAGCCATATTGAATCAGCCCGACAAGCGGAATCCACTTGGCTTCGCTGAACCGATCGACGGCGATGCTCCACCAGCTCCCGCGATGCAACGCAACGTCCTCGGTCAACCATGCGTCCGACGGCTGGCCGAAGCCTTGTTTGAGCCCCTCAAGTGCTTCGCCCATGCCGGGCTTGCCGGGGGCCAGCTGGGCCATGGCGGCGACCATCGGAATAAACGCGCTGATGATGAACTGGATCACCAGCAGGATGCATCCGACGATCAGCAGCGTCTTCACCCGCGCATTGCGGAAGAAGAAGGCGATCATCCCGATCAGCGCATAATGATTGAGAATATCACCCCACCAGATCGCCCAGAGGTGAATGAGGCCGAAGACGAGCAGCCAGATCATCCGGGCATAATGGACCATCGCCGCGCTTTCGCCCTTTGCGGTCGCGCGTTCGATCACGAGCAGGGTCGATGCGCCGAACAGGAAGGAGAACAGGCCGCGCATCTTGCCGTCGAAGAGTACGAAATTGCCGAACCATGCGGCGAGGTCGATCCCCTCCGAACCGCCATAGGCCGCCGGGTTGAAATAGGCCGGTGCCGGCATCGAAAAGGCGATGATGTTGAGCAGCAAAATACCCAGCACCGCGACCCCGCGAACGGTGTCGAGCGTCAGATGGCGGTCGCCCGCCATGGTCGTGGCCATAGAATTTCTCCCCCCGTGTTGGCGGAGGAATACACCCAGGCGCGCTGCGGCGCCAGCCTCAACCCGGACTGCGCAGCTCCTTGCGAATCATCAGCTTGAGGCCGGACCAGGTCGCGTCCACCGCGCACACTTTCACATCGACCAGGCCAAGCAGCAGCGCGACCTCACGGATCGTGTCCTCGATGATGTCGGTATCCGTCTTCGCGGCCTTTTTCGGCCAGGACACCCAGACGAAGCCGGTGGGGGCGATCAGCTGGCGCAACGCGGCGAGCTCACGCGCCAGCACGCTGCGCTCCATCACGAAGATATGCGCAGCGTCGATGCCGGTGCAGGGCGCGGCTAGGAGCTCGAGGCCGATGTCATCGATCTGCGCCTCCGCCCGGACGCTTTCGGGCATATCGGCGATGAACAGTCGCATACCGGGCTTGAAGCCGAGCTTGTCGGCGAGCGCTGTGGTCGAATAGCCGGCGGTCATCGGTCCCTCCTGCAGATCGAAGCGTCGCCGGTCAGGCGAGTCGGGCAGGAGGGTGACAGATTTGAAGCGCCAGAAGAAGCCCGGGCCCGGGACAAGCCCGGGGCGGCGGTCGACTGGAGTGTTTGCCGAGTTCAGCTGCCCATCAGCGCCGGGAAGAAGCCCTCGTGCGCGGTGCGCAGATCGTCGATCTTCACCGACCAGTCGCCTTCGTCGAGTTCGAAGATCAGACGGTCGCGGATCGTGCGGCCCATCGGGTCGGCGGGAACGTCGGCGGCTGCGGCGGCGCTGAGGAATTCGGTCAGCGCCTCGTCCGGCACGGTGACGATATAGAGGCCCTGATCCTCGCCAAAGAAGCTGCCGGCGATGCCGAACGGCTGTGCCTGATCGATATGCGCGCCGATGCCGCTGGCGAGCGCCATTTCGGCGAGGGTCACGGCGACGCCGCCATCCGACACGTCATGCACGGCGTTGACCAGACCGCGCGTGATCATGTCGCGGACGAAATCTCCGGTACGCTTTTCCGCCTTCAGATCGACCGGCGGCGGCGGGCCTTCTTCGCGACCATGGATTTCGCGCAGCCAGATCGACTGGCCGAGATGGCCCATGCGCTCGCCGACCGCGATGATCGCGTCGCCGGTTTCCTTGAAGGCGATCGTCATCGACTTGGACCAGTCGGCGAGGATGCCGACGCCGCCGATCGCGGGGGTTGGGAGGATCGCCGAGCCGCCGCCGGTCGCCTTGCTCTCGTTGTAGAGCGAGACGTTGCCCGACACGATCGGGAAGTCGAGTGCGCGGCAGGCGTCGCCCATGCCCTCAAGGCATCCGACGATCTGGCCCATGATCTCGGGCCGCTGCGGATTGGCGAAGTTGAGGCAGTTGGTCACCGCGAGCGGGGTTGCGCCGACGCTGGTCAGGTTGCGCCATGCCTCCGCAATCGCCTGCTTGCCGCCCTCGACCGGGTCGGCGAAGCAATAGCGCGGGGTGCAGTCGGTGGTCATCGCCAGCGCCTTGTCGGTGCCGTGGACGCGGACCACCGCAGCATCGCCGCCGGGGCGCTGGACGGTGTCGGCGCCGACCATGTGGTCATACTGTTCCCAGATCCAGCGGCGCGAGGCGATATCGGGCGAGCCCATCAGCTTGATGAGGTCACCTGCGATGTCGGTCGATTCCGGCTCGTCCAACAGGTCGGCGGGCGTGGGCGTCGGCACATGCGGGCGATCGTAGAGCGGCGCTTCGTCGGCGAGCGGGGCGAGCGGGATATCGGCGACGACATCGCCCTTCCACTTCAGCACCATGCGGCCGGTATCGGTGACGGTGCCGATGACGGCGAAGTCGAGCTCCCATTTGCGGAAGATCGCTTCGGCGAAATCCTCGCGACCGGGCTTGAGCACCATGAGCATCCGCTCCTGGCTCTCCGACAGCATCATCTCATAGGGCGTCATGCCGGTTTCGCGCTGGGGCACATTGTCCATGATCAGCTCGATCCCGACGCCGCCCTTCGACGCCATCTCGACGCTGGACGAGGTGAGGCCCGCCGCGCCCATATCCTGGATCGCGACGATCGCGTCGGACGCCATCAGCTCGAGGCACGCTTCGATCAGCAGCTTTTCGGTGAAGGGGTCGCCGACCTGCACGGTCGGGCGCTTCTCGTCGCTATGCTCGTCGAAATCGGCGCTGGCCATGGTCGCGCCATGGATGCCGTCGCGGCCGGTCTTGGAGCCCACATAGACCACCGGATTGCCGATGCCGGCGGCGGCGCTGTAGAAAATCTTGTCGGTCTGGGCGACGCCCACGGTCATCGCGTTGACCAGGATGTTGCCGTCATAGGCCTTGTGGAAATTGACCTCGCCGCCGACCGTCGGAACGCCGACGCAATTGCCATAGCCGCCGATGCCGTGAACGACGCCGGAGATGAGATGCTTCATCTTCGGATGATCGGGACGACCGAAGCGCAGCGCGTTCATGTTGGCGATCGGACGCGCGCCCATGGTGAACACGTCGCGCAAAATGCCGCCGACCCCGGTCGCCGCGCCCTGATAGGGTTCGATGTAGCTCGGGTGGTTGTGGCTCTCCATCTTGAAGATCGCCGCCTGCCCGTCGCCGATGTCGATCACGCCGGCATTTTCGCCGGGGCCACAGATCACCCAGGGGGCGGCCGTCGGCAGCTTCTTCAGATGGATGCGGCTCGACTTGTAGCTGCAATGCTCCGACCACATCACCGAAAAGATGCCGAGTTCGGTCAGGTTCGGCTCACGCCCCATCGCGTGCAGCACGCGATCATATTCCTCGGGCGACAGGCCGTGCTCGGCGACGATTTCGGGCGTGATCTGAGTCATGGCGCGCGCATAGCGGGACGTGCGCGGTTCGTCATCCCCTTAGGGCAAGCGATCGTTCAGGCTGGTTGTGCGTTTGAAGGGCCATGACTGCGATCCTGTCCCGACGACGCGAGCGCGCAGGTGGTGCGGCGGCAGCGGCGGCGCTGACGCTGGCGCTTGGTGCGCTGCTGGTCGCCGGGCTCGCAGTGCGGGCGCACGTTGCGAACGAAGACGACGGCATCGCGCTGTTCCGAGTCGCCCCCGATCCGCCCCCGCCGCCCGAAGCGATCCGTGCGCCACAGCGCGACACCAGGCCCGAGGGGGAGGCCGCTCCACCCAATCTGACCTCGCGCGCAACGCAGGTCGTGGCACCGGAGCCGATCGTGCCGCTGCCGCTGCCGCCACCACCGCTGCCGGTGGCCGAGAAGGCTGCAGACGGCACTCAGACGACCAGCGGTGCGGCCGATATTCCAGGGCCGGGCACTGGCGCAGGCGGGCAAGGCGATGGCTTTGGCGCGGGTGGGAATGGAGACGGGCGCGGTGCGGGCGACCCCGATGCGACCCCGCCGCGCTGGATACGCGGCGACATTCGTGATTCGGATTATCCCGAGGATCTAGCCGATGCGGGGATCGGCGGGCGCGTGACCGTGCTGTATCTGGTCGAGGCCAATGGCCGGGTCAGCGATTGCGATGTGGTGGGGTCGAGCGGGGTGCCGCGCCTCGACGCGCTGACCTGCCGCCTGATCCGCGAACGCTTCCGCTTCCGGCCATCGCGCAGCGGGGCTGGCAAGCCGGTCCCGGCGCTGATCCGCGAGAGTCACGAATGGGTGTTCGAGCGATTGCCGCCTGAGAAATGATGGCGATGTCGGGGTATTAGGAACCCCGAAGCTTTCGCAGCAGTCCGCCCTTCGTCATCGCCTCGAACGGGGATTCGTTACCCGAATCGAGGATCTGGTTCTCCGCCAGCCATTCTTCGACGCTGTTGAGGTCCGGCACCTCATACGGGCGCAGCGTTCGCCCGCTGACGCGCAGCCCTTCGACCGCAGCGATCAGCGATCCTTCGCGATCGATCCGCTCCGCCACGGTCAGCGAATCGGTGCCGAGATGTTCGGCGAGCAGGCCGTTGCGGATCGCGGCGATGCGCTGCGATTCGTCCGCGATCGTCGCGGCCAGCGCCACATCGCATTCGGTGTCGAGCCCGAGCGAACGGTTGTTGAAATTGGAGGATCCGACGCGCAGGAAGCGGTCGTCGACGACCAGCACCTTGGCGTGGACGTAAATCGCGTCGCCCGCCGCCGTATAGGGGTGGTAGAGGCGCAGCCGGTCGTGCGGATCGCGCTGCTTGAGCGCCTGGAACAGCCGCGCGCGCGCCGTGTCCATCGCGGTCTGCTCCAGCCAGCCATCGGCGCTGCGCGGGTTGACGATCACGAATTCCGGCCCGTCCGGTTCGGCCAGCCGCTTCGCAATCGCCTCGGCAATGGCGCGCGAGGCAAAATACTGGCTCTCGGCATAGACAAAGTGGCGCGCGGTGGCGATCAGGTCGAGATAGAGGCGCTCGATCTCCTGCACCGGCGCCTCGTCGTTCAGCTCCGGCTGGGTTCGCGCCACCGCGACACGGATGTTGGTGAAGTCCGGTGCCAGGCCGTCGGGCCAGCATTCCTGGTCCACTTCCGGCCGCTCGATCCGGTGCCCGCCGGCGCGGTGCCAGCGCTCTCGGCACAGATCGCCCAGCATCGCGGCGGCAGGACCCTGGATCGCGGTCGTCGCGTCGTGCCACGGCATATAGGCGTCGCCGCCCGGATTGGTCCGCCCCGGATCGCCATCGGCATGGCCGCGCGTGTCCCAGCGCCCGAGCGTCATGTCGATTCCGCCGCAAAAGGCGATGCAGTCGTCGATCACCACGATCTTCTGATGATGCGACGCGCCAGCCGGATGCGTCGAATCGAGCTTCACATGAATGCGCTTCGCCAGCTTCCACTCGACCAGTGTCTGCAGCGTCCGCCCGCGCAATAACGACGCGAGCGCGCCGATATCCCAGCGCAGGATATGCACCTCAAGCTCGGGGTTTTGCTGCGTGATCCAGGTGATGAACGCGCCCACTTCGCGCGGTGCCTCGGGATGGTCGGGCGGGTCGTCGTGGGTCAGCAGGATCCGCGCGTCGAAGTCCCACCCGATCAGCAGAATCTGCTTCTTCGCCTTCAGCATCGCCGTGCGCGCGATGCGGAAATAGTCTTCGGCATCGACGATCACCGACAGCCGCGTGGCCTCCGCCGTGCGCCAGCAGTTGCGGCCGGGCTCCAGGAGCAGCGAGTCTTCATGGCCGGCGGACATCGCGTGGACGATAGCGTTGGCCCGGCAAAAGGTCACGCGTTCACTGGACTTTAGCAAAACGCTTGGTAACCAGTCGCCATGGATATGCCGACGCAACGACTGCTTCCGATCCAGGCACGCTGGGAATGCGATCTCAGCGACGATTCGCTTACCTGGACCGATGGTGTGTACGACCTGTTCGGGCTCGAACGCGGCACCCCGGTGACGCGCGAAGCCGTCCTTGCCATGTACTCCGCCGAATCACGCGAAGAGCTCCGCCGCCTGCGCGCGACCGCGATTGCCGAATGCGGCAGCTTCACCTTCGAGGCAAAGATCCGCCGACCCGATGGCCAGCTGCGCTGGATGCGCGTGACCGCCGATGTCGAGGTCGAGAATGGCGTCGCGCGGTACCTGTACGGGACCAAGATCGACGTGACGGACGAGGTTCTGGCGGCGTCGCGTCAATATGCCTGACCGGGCGCTGCCGGGGCCTGTGCGTCCGGCAGCATCTCGACCAGATTGACCTGAATCCACTCGACCAGATCCTCGGCTCGTCGCGCAGTTTCGATGCCGAGCGGAGTCAGGCTGTATTCGACATGCGGCGGAACCACGGGAAGCGCGTGGCGCGCGACCAGCCGGTGCGCCTCAAGCTGCTGCAGCGTCTGCGCCAGCATGCGCTCGCTGATCCCCCGGATGCGACGTCGGAGCGCGCTGAACCGCATGGTGCCCGACAGCAATGCGACCAGCACGAGCAAGCCCCAGCTGCTGGTGATGTGACGCATGATCGCCCGGCTTGGACATTCGGGCGCGAAGACATCGCCACGGGCAAGCAGCTCGGACAGGCGGGGGCGATCGGACATATTTGCACTAACCTTTTCGTGCGTACTTACGTTTCATAAGTGCTCGCCTAGATGGGTGCGGTCAATATCCCTCAGGAAAGGACCGACCGATGTTTGCCGTAACCGGAGCCTCTGGCCAATTGGGCCGCCTTGTCATCGATGCGCTGTTGAACCGGGTCGCACCGGGCGAAATCGTCGCACTGGTGCGTGCGCCTGACAGCGTCAGCGACCTCGCCGCCAGGGGCGTTCAGGTCCGCGCATTCGATTATGACGCGCCGGAAACGCTGGCCCCGGCGCTGGCCGGGGTAAGTCGGCTGCTGCTGATTTCCGGCAACGCGGTCGGTAGCCGCGTACCCCAGCATGGCGCAGTGATCGGCGCCGCGAAAGCGGCGGGCGTTGCGCTGATTGCTTACACGAGCATCCTGAACGCGGAGCACTCGCCGATGCTGCTGGCGGAGGAGCACAAGGCGACCGAAGCACTGCTGGCCGCGAGCGGTCTGGACACCGCATTGCTGCGCAATGGCTGGTACACCGAAAACTATCTGATGGGCGCAGCCGCGGCGGTCGAACATGGCGTGTTGTTGGGCAGTTCGGGCGATGGCATCATTTCGGCGGCGGCGCGGGTCGATTATGCCGAGGCTGCGGCGACGGTGCTGGCACGCGGGTTGACCGGCACGTTCGAGCTGGCGGGTGATGTAGGATTTACTCAGGCCGAGCTGGCGGCGGCGCTGGCCGAGATTTCAGGCAAGCCGGTCGTGGATCAGAACCTGCCGCAGGCGGACTATGCGGCGGTGCTGGAGCAGGTCGGTCTTCCGGGTCCCTTTGCCGCGATCCTGGCCGACAGCGATGCGCGGGCAGGGGAGGGGGCGCTGTTCGATGCTTCGGGCACGCTCAGCCAGCTGATCGGCCGCCCTACCACGCCGTGGCGCGAGACGATCGCCGCAGGACTCACGGGCTGAACGGGTCCGGGCCGGACGGTGCGGGACCTTACAGGATTTCCCGCACCCGCTCCGGCGGACGGCCGAGCCGAACGCCCTTGTCGGTTTCGACCAGCGGCCGCTCGATCAGGATCGGGTCGGCGGCCATCGCGTCGAGGATCGCGTCGTCCGACGCATCCTTGAGCGCCTTTGCCCCGGCCTCCGCCTTGCGCAACCCGTCGCGCGGCGACATGCCCGCCTTGGCATAAAGACGCGCCAGTTCATCGCGCGACGGCGGGGTCTTGAGATATTCGATGACCGTCACGGTGGCACCGGCGTCCTGCAGGATCGCCAGCGCCTCACGCGATTTGGAACAGCGCGGGTTGTGCAGAATCGTGGCGTTCACGCCGCGTCCTGCTTCGCCAGCCACTCTTCCAGCCACTTGATCGTATAGTCGCCCTGCTGGAACTCCGGCACGTCGAGCAGCGCCTGATGCAGCGGGATCGTGGTCTTCATCCCCTGACCCTCGATTACGAACTCCTCGAGCGCCCGGCGCAGACGGCGCAGCGCGCCCTGGCGGGTCGTGCCGTACACGATCAGCTTGGCAATCATGCTGTCGTAATAAGGCGGGATATTGTAGCCCGAATAGAGGCCGCTATCGACGCGGACATTCATGCCGCCCGGCGCGTGATACTGCGTGACCTTGCCCGGCGAGGGGGCGAAGGTGCGCGGATCCTCGGCATTGATACGGCATTCGATCGCGTGGCCGCGGAACTGGACGTCCTCCTGACGCAGCGTCAGCGCATGGCCCTCGGCGATGCGGATCTGTTCACGGACCAGGTCAAGGCCGGTGATCGCTTCGGTCACCGGATGCTCGACCTGCAGGCGCGTGTTCATTTCGATGAAGTAGAACTCGCCATTTTCCCACAGGAACTCGATCGTGCCCGCGCCGCGATAGCCCATGTCCGCCATCGCCTTGGCACAGATCGCGCCGATGCGGTTGCGCTCCTCGGTCGACAGGACCGGGGAGGGGGCCTCCTCCAGCACCTTCTGGTGGCGACGCTGGAGCGAACAGTCGCGCTCGCCCAGATGGATCGCGTTGCCATTGCCGTCGCCGAACACCTGAATTTCGATGTGGCGCGGATTGCCGAGATATTTCTCGAGATAGACGGTCGCGTCGCCGAACGCGGCCTTTGCCTCGCTGCCCGCCTGCTGCATCAGCGTCTCGAAGTGGTCGGGGTCGGTGCACACCTTCATGCCGCGACCACCGCCGCCCGATGCGGCCTTGATGATGACCGGGTAGCCGATCTCTTCCGCCAGCTTCTTCGCCTCGGTCACGTCGCTGATCGCGCCGTCCGATCCGGGGACGAGCGGCAGGCCCAGCGCGCCGGCCGTGCGCTTCGCCTCGACCTTGTCGCCCATGGTGCGGATATGCTCGGGCTTCGGGCCGACGAAGATCAGGTTATGCAGCTCGACGATCTCGGCGAACTTGGCGTTTTCGCTGAGGAAACCATAGCCCGGATGGATCGCGTCCGCGCCGCTGATTTCGGCGGCAGAGATGATGTTCGGGATGTTGAGATAGCTGTCGGCCGCCGCCGGCGGGCCGATGCAGATCGCCTCATCCGCCAGGCGCACATGCATCGCGTCGGCATCGGCGGTCGAGTGCACCGCCACCGTCTTGATGCCCATTTCATGGCATGCGCGATGGATGCGCAATGCGATCTCGCCGCGATTGGCGATCAGGAGCTTCTTGATCTCCGGCACGAGCTTACTCGACGACGACGAGGGGCTGGTCGAACTCGACCGGCTGGCCGTTATCGACCAGGATGGCCTTGACGGTCCCGCCATGCGGCGCGGCGATCGGGTTCATGACCTTCATCGCCTCGACGATCAGCAGCGTGTCGCCGGCCTTGACCTGGTCGCCCACCGAAATGAACGGCTTTGCGCCCGGTTCGGCGGCGAGATAGACGGTGCCGACCATCGGCGACTTGACGGCATTTTCGTGCGCCGGGGTGATCGACGCGGGGTCGGACGGCATCGATGCCGGAGCCGCCGCAGCGGGTGCAGCCGCCAGCGGTGCGGGCGCGGCATAGGCGACCGGCGCTGCGCTGACCTTGCGCGCGACGCGAACCTTGCGGTCGCCGTCCTCGACCTCGATCTCGGTCAGGTTGGTGTCGTCCAGCACGGCGGCAAGCTGGCGCACCAGCTCGATATCCACGTGCATGCCCTTTTTATGATCTTCGCTCATGCGACCTCAAATGATGTTCGGTTCGCGCCGGACCCCGGACCGGCGCGCAGGAAAAGGCGGCTATTAGTCAAGATGGACCGGCTTGCAAACCGCTCGCCGCATCAAAGTCGCGCCGCAGCCTCGAGCGCGAGCAGATAGGACTGCGCGCCAAACCCCGCGATCGTGCCCTTTGCGGCGCGTCCGACATAGCTCAGATGCCGGAATTCCTCTCGCGCATGCGGGTTGGACAGATGCACTTCGATCACCGGCGTGCGGATCGATTTGATGCAATCGTATAGCGCGATGCTGGTATGGGTGAAGGCGCCGGCATTCAGCAGGACCGCCCTCGCCCCGCGTGCCTGCGCCTCGTGCATCCAGTCGACCAGATGCCCTTCGTGATTCGACTGGCGCACATCGACGGTCAGGTCGAGGTCGCGAGCGCGATCCTCCAGCATCCCGGCAATGTCGTCGAGCGTGTCCGAGCCATAAATCTCCGGCTCGCGCGTGCCGAGCAGGTTCAGGTTCGGACCGTTGAGGACAAAGATGGTGTCGGCCAATTCGCTTCCCCGAGAATTTGCAGCGCGCATTTGAGCCTTGCGCCGAACTCCCTATATCGCGGCGCAGCGAAAGGACCAGCATGACTCACACCGACGGGACGATCACGATCACGGTCAATGGCGAGCATCGCCGCGTTGCGGGCGGGATCAGCCTTGCCGATCTGGCGAACGAACTGGGGCTGGTGCCTGAGAAAGTGGCGGTGGAGCGCAACCTGGAGGTCGTGCCGCGCTCGACGCTGGCGCAGGTGACGGTCGAGGACGGCGACGAGATCGAGATCGTGCATTTCGTCGGCGGGGGCGATCATGTCGCGACTGCGGACGACAGCTGGACGGTTGCGGGGCGCACCTTCCGCTCGCGGCTGATCGTCGGGACGGGCAAATACAAGGATTTCGCGCAGAACGCGGCAGCGGTCGAGGCCAGCGGCGCGGAAATCGTCACGGTGGCGGTGCGCCGCGTCAATGTCAGCGACCCCAAGGCACCGATGCTGACCGACTTCATCGATCCCAGGAAGATCACCTACCTCCCCAACACCGCCGGCTGTTTCGATGCGGAGAGCGCGATCCGCACGCTGCGGCTGGCGCGTGAGGCGGGCGGATGGGATCTGGTCAAGCTGGAGGTGCTGGGCGAGGCGAAGACGCTCTACCCCGACATGCACGAAACCCTCCGCGCGACCGAGGTCTTGGCCAAGGAAGGCTTCCTGCCGATGGTCTATTGCGTCGACGATCCGATCGCTGCCAAGCGGCTGGAGGACGCCGGCGCGGTCGCGATCATGCCGCTGGGCGCGCCGATCGGGTCGGGGCTGGGCATCCAGAACCGCGTAACGATCCGTCTGATCGTAGAGGGCGCAAAGGTGCCGGTGCTGGTCGATGCCGGCGTCGGGACGGCGAGCGACGCGGCGGTGGCGATGGAGCTGGGCTGCGACGGCGTGCTCATGAACACCGCGATCGCGGAGGCCAAGGACCCGATCATGATGGCGCGCGCGATGAAGCTTGCCGTAGAAAGCGGGCGGCTGGCCTATCGCAGCGGACGCATGGGACAGCGGCGCTACGCCGATCCGTCGAGTCCGTTGGCGGGACTGATCTAGATCTTCCCCACCAGCCACACGGTGAACCCGCCGCAGCTTGCATCCTCGCTGACATGGTTGACCACGGTCAGGCCGCTTTCGGCGAGGACCGCGCGATACTCGGTGGGGGACAGGCTGGCGTGGTAGAGGTCCTCGCCCTCGAACGCGCCGATCGCGACGCCGGTTGCCGGGCCAGTGTTGAACAGCGCGACGCCGCCTTTGCGCAACCACACGGCGATGCGGCGGATCAGCTTTTCCTGCCAAAGCGGTTCGAGATGGAACAGGCTCGACCACGCAACGATGCCGTCATAGGCGCCGGACTCCGCGCCGAACCTGGCCATGTCCGCCTCGATCCATTTGTGACGGGCAAAGCGGGTGCGTGCGAGGTTGATCAGCGTCGTCGAGGTATCGACGCCGGTCACATGGTGCCCCTGGTCGACCAGAAAGCGCGCCACCGGTTCGCCTCCACCACAGCCAAGGTCAAGCAGATCGGCTCCGCGCGGCAGCATGCGCTCGAACCGTTCGAACCAGACCCGCTCCGGGAAACTGTTGCGGCGCGCGGCGTCGAATGCCGCCGCGTGGCGCTGATACAGGTCGATGATCCGGTGCGGCATCGTGCGAAGCTCCGGGGCGTTGGCACAAGGATCGGAACTCGTACGCGGCCCGGCGGTTGATCAGGGAACCCCCACCCCGAACCGCAAGGAGCCAATCATGGGCGAACTTATCGACAAGATCAAAGGCAACGTGAACGAGGCGATCGGCAAGGCCAAGCAGCAGAGCAACGATCCCGAGACGCGTGCTGAGGGTGCCCGCCAGGAAGGCAAGGGCAAGGCGCAGCAGCTTGGCGGCAAGATCAAGGGTGCACTCGGCGACGACATCTGACGCCAACCATCCCGACTGAAAGCTTCGAAAGGGCCGTTTTCTGCGGGAAGCGGCCCTTTTTCGTCGGCGAGTCGAATCGACTCATCCCCCGATCGGAGTCATTAGAGTGGTCCGTGCCGGGACGATCCGGACCTGTCAGCCAGCCGGGGGGCTTGACCACGATGAACGCCGCGATGGAACAACCTGTTCTTCCCTTTGCGAGAGATGATTGGCGGATCGAGCCGCGTGGGAGCGTCGGCTCCGCGCTCGCAGATGCGCGCCGCCGCCGTGCGCTGTCGATCGAGGATATTGCCGCGGAGACGCGGGTACCAGTCCGATATCTCGCGGCGATCGAGGCCGAGCGGTTCGACGAGATTCCGGGCGTGATCTACATCAAGGGCTTCGTGAAGGCCTTCGCCCGTGCGGTCGGACTTTGCGAGCGCTGGGCGATCGAGGCCTTGAACGCCGTTCTCACGGGCGAACGCCGCACCGCGCGCACCTGATTGTCACCCTCGGATCGCGGTGATCGTGGTCGCCGGGGTGATGATCTCCACATCGGTTTTCAGATGCAGCAGACGGACACCGCGCTCCGCCAGCGCGCGGTCGAGCGCCGGGGCGAAGTCTTCGGTCCGCTCCACCGTCTCGGCCCAGCAGCCATAGGCGCGGGCGAGCGCGGCGAAATCCGGATTGTTCAGCGTCGTGCCCGACAGGCGCGTCGGAAACTCGCGCTCCTGGTGCATACGGATCGTCCCATAAGCGCCATTGTCGATCACCAGCACCAGCAGGTCCGCGCCATGCTGGACTGCAGTCGCCAGTTCCTGCCCGTTCATCAGGAAATCGCCGTCGCCCGCGAGCGCAACCGCCAGCTTGTCCTTGCGGCGCAAAGCTGCGGCGACGGCGGCGGGGGTGCCATAGCCCATTGCGCCAGCGGTTGGGGCCAGCTGCGACGGCTGCGCGCCATAGCGCCAGTAGCGGTGCCACCAGCCCGAGAAATTGCCCGCGCCGTTGCAGACGATCGCATGGTCTGCGTCGATCCGTTCGCGCATCGCCGCAACGCATTGGCCAAGGTCGAGCGCGACGCCGTCGCGCGGCTTGGGCGTCGACCAGTCCCGCCATTCGGCATGCGCTTCGGCGCAGGCGGGGCGGGGCGTTTCGGGCGCATCCGCTGCGGCGAGCATCGCTGCGAATTCGAACACCGGAGCGGCGATGCCAAGATCCGCGCGATAGACGCGGTTGAGCTCCCCCGCATCCGGATGGACGTGGATCAGCGTCTGGCCGGGATGGTCGGGCGTCACCAGCGTATAGCCATCGGTGGTCGCCTCACCCAGTCGCGCGCCGACGACCAGCAGCAGGTCGGCAGCCTTGATGCGCGCGACAAGCTTCGGATTGGGGCCATAGCCGAGATTGCCTGCCCAGGCCGGCGAGCTGTTCGGGATGGCGTCCTGCCGCCGGAACGCGCCTGCGACCGGAATGCCCCAGCTGCGCGCGAAGCTGTCGAACGCCGCACCCGTGGCAATGTCCCAGCCTGCGCCACCGACGATCGCCATCGGGCGCTCGGCAGTGCGCAGCAGGTCGAGGACATCGGTGAAATCCTCCGGGTCCAGCCCGGCACTGTGCCGGGTCAGGCGCGGGCGGTCGAGCGTCGCGACGACATCGAGCAGCATGTCTTCGGGCAATGCAACCACGACCGGGCCGGGTCGTCCGCTGATCGCGACATTCCACGCACGCGCGACATATTCGGGGATGCGCGCGGCATCCTCGATCCGCGTCGCCCATTTGGCGAGTGGACCGAAAAAGGCCGGGAAATCGACCTCCTGAAATCCTTCGCGGTCGCGCATCCCTCGGTCTACGTCGCCGATGAACAGGATCATCGGGATCGAATCCTGCATCGCGACATGTACGCCGATGCTGGCATTCGTCGCGCCGGGGCCGCGCGTGACGAAGCAGATGCCGGGCGTGCCGGTCATCGCTCCATCGGCGCACGCCATGAACGCAGCGCCACCCTCTTGCCGACAGGTGACCAGATCGACCTGCGGCACGTCGTGCAGCGCATCAAGTACCGCAAGGAAGCTCTCGCCCGGCACGTGGAAGATGCGGTCGCAGCCCTGGGCCACGAGGTTGTCGACCAGGATGCGGCCGCCGTTGCGCGTATTCGTCATCGCGTCACCTTGCCGTCGCGGACGTGCGAAGTCGAGCCGGTTGCGAACGTTACGACTTGTCGGCGTAGCGCGCCTTCAGCATTGCCCAGGTCGCGCGCAAGCCCATTGCATCACCGCCCTTCGGCCGACCGGGCTTGGTCGCTGGACGCCAGGCGAACAAGTCGAGATGCGCCCAGGGGATGTGCTTGGGGACGAAGCGGCGGAGAAATAGGGCGGCGGTGATAGGGCCGGCAAAGGGGCCATCCGGCGCGTTCACCATGTCCGCGATGTCGGATTTGAGCATCTCGTCATAGCCGTCCCACAGTGGCAGGCGCCACAACGGGTCCTTCACGCTATCGCCTGCATCGAGCATCGCGCCGGCCAGCGTGTCGTCATTGGCGAACAGGGCAGGGAGATCGGGGCCAAGCGCCACGCGCGCTGCGCCGGTCAGTGTGGCGAAGTCGAGGATCAGCCCCGGCTTGCCCTCAACCGCCTTGGTCAGGGCGTCGCCCAGGATCAGGCGACCTTCGGCATCTGTGTTGGTGTTCTCGACCGTCAGGCCCTTGCGCGTGTTCAGCACGTCGCCGGGGCGGAAGGCATTGCCTGCGACCGAATTCTCGACCGCCGCGACCAGCAGATGGAGGCGGACCGGCAGGCGTTGCGCCATCACCAGCCCGGCCAGCGCAATCGCGTGCGCCGCGCCGCCCATATCCTTTTTCATCAGCCGCATGCCAGCGCTTGGCTTGATGTCGAGCCCGCCGGTGTCGAAGCACACGCCCTTGCCGACCAGCGCCAGTCGAGGATGGTCCGGATTGCCCCATTCCAGCTCGATCAGTCGCGGCTCACGCCCGCGCGCGGCGGCCATGCCGACCGTGTGGATCATGGGATAGCCCTGTTCGAGCGCATCGCCGCGCGTGACGGTCGACGTTGCGCCATGGGCCTTGGCGAGCGCTTCGACCTCCGCCTCCAGCTCCGCCGGTCCCATGTCAGAGGCCGGGGTATTGACCAGATCGCGGACCTTGAAGGTCGCGCTGGCGAGGCGCAGCGTCTCCTCGATCCGCCCCGGTTCACCGGTCAGCAGGACGCGCGGACCTTGCGCGCCCTCATCCTTGCGGTAGCGATCGAAGCGATATTGCGCGAGCACCCAGCCGAGCATCGCGGCACCGGGTTCTCCGGTCGCAAGGCGATAGGTGCCTTCGGGCAGCTGTTCCCCCAACGACGCGATGCGGAACGGCGAGGTCTCGGCCTCGTCGCACACCAGCAGCATCGCCCAATCCTCCGGCCCCTCGCCGGGCAGCACGGCGCGGTTGCCCGCCTTGCCGGTCAGCTTGTGCGCGGCGATCGCGGTGCGGATGCGCGGCGGCTGGGCCTTGAGCCACTCCTGCCACTGATCCGGGTGGACGACATGGATGGGGCGCGCGGGCTGGCCGCGATCGGGCTGAAGCAGCGTGGAGAGATCGGTCATCACCGCTGATCTAGGACGGTGATCGGGGGACGGCAACTAGCGGGCTAAGCCTGTGGTCGGCGCGGTGCAGCGCTCCATCGCCCGGTCGATCATCGCCACCAGCCGGTTGCGGCTCTCCGCCAACCGCGCCGGGTCCAACCCGCGCTCCTGCGTCTCGAAATTCACATAGGGCAGGCCGCGCAGCAGCGCATAGTTGGACAGCGACCCGTCGCTAACGCTCACCCGCTCGAACACGACGTTGAAATCGGCCAGCGCCAGCGCCTTGCCGCACCAAGCCGAATAGGGGGAGGCACCCGCACGATAGGCGACATAGGAGAGGCTGTCATCGTCATCGAACGGCCAGGCGCGGGCCTGTGACGGCGATGGTTGCATGACGTCATCGCAAAAGCGGATCGACACCTCGCCACGTCCCGGCGGGTCAGACTGGTTGCAGCGCGAGTTGCGCGTATCAAAACCGGGCGAATTGGTGTGCAACGCGATGATCGGCAGCGCCCCGCGTCGCGCATCGGCAAGGATAGTATTGGCGTAGAGCGGCGTGCCGTCGCGGAAGTTGCGGTTGGGGTCGATCGGTCCGCCGCGATCCACCGCAGCATTGCGGCGGCGGCCGTCTTCGGCAATCCCGGAGTCGACCACGATCATCACCCCGCCATAGGCGCGCAGCCCGGCCAACCCGGCCTCGAACCCGGCATTCTCGTTATCATGCGGCACGAACCACAATGGGCCGCGCGGCTTATTCACATTGACGATGCGAAAGAGCCGCCAAGCCCCTCTTTCTTCACGAAATTCGACGCGCGTGACCGACAAGCCGCGCCATGTCCCTGGATCGCGATGGCGTGCAAAATCATCGTCGTTCAGCGTGAGCGGATCGACCGGCTCGCTACGCACACCCGGCTCCGGCGCGATCCCGGCCAGCGCAAGCCAGACCGGAAGGGCGAGGAGCAGGCGCTTCATTCAGGCCAGCGGCGCGCCGTAGAGGTCGTGCTCGTCCGCGTCCTCGATCTCGACCTGGACAATATCGCCCTGCTTCAGATGGCCTGCGTCGCGCAGGAACACGGTACCGTCGATCTCGGGTGCGTCAGCCTGTGATCGGGCATTGGCGCCATCGCCATCGACCTCGTCGATGATCACCTCGAGCGTGCGACCGATCTTGGCCTGCAGCTTGCCGGCGCTGATCGCGGCGGTCTTTTCCATGATGCGGGCGTAGCGCTCTTCCTTGACCTCCTCCGGCACCGCGCCCGGCAGGTCGTTCGCAGCGGCGCCCTCGACCGGCTCGAAGCGGAATGCGCCGACGCGGTCGAGCTGTGCCTCGTCCAGCCAGTCGAGCAGATACTGGAAGTCTTCCTCGGTCTCACCGGGGAAACCGACGACGAAGGTCGAGCGGATAGTGATGTCCGGCGCGATGCTGCGCCAGTTGCGCAACCGCTCCAGCACCTTTGCCTCGTTTGCGGGGCGGCGCATCGTGCGCAGCACGTTCGGTGCGGCATGCTGGAACGGGATGTCGAGATAGGGGAGGATCAGCCCCTCGGCCATCAGCGGGATGACCTGATCGACATGCGGATAGGGGTAGACATAGTGCAGTCGGACCCAGGGCGCGATCTTCCCGAGCTCGCGGGCGAGGTCGGTCATGTGGGGAACGACCTCCGCACCCTTCCACATCCGCGGTTCCTTGCGGATGTCGACGCCATAGGCACTGGTGTCCTGGCTGATCACCAGCAGTTCCCGGGTCCCCGCCTCGACCAGCTTCTCCGCCTCACGCAGGATCGCGTCGGGGCGGCGGCTGACCAGATCGCCACGCAGCGCCGGGATGATGCAGAAGGAGCAGCGGTGGTTGCACCCCTCGCTGATCTTCAAATAGCTGTAGTGCCGCGGGGTGAGTTTCAGCCCGCTTTCGGGGACGAGGTTGAGGAAGGCGTTCGGCGGCATCGGCGCCGCGTCATGGACCGCGCCGACCACTTCCTCATATTGATGCGCGCCGGTGACCGCGAGCACATTGGGGAAACGGGCGCGGATGACATCGGCTTCCTTGCCCATGCAGCCGGTGACGATGACGCGGCCATTCTCCGCAATCGCCTCACCGATCGCCTCCAGCGACTCCTCCTTGGCGCTGTCGAGAAACCCGCAGGTGTTGACCAGCACCACGTCGGCACCGGCATAGTCGGCCGACATGGCATAGCCATCGGAACGGAGCTTGGTCAGGATACGCTCGCTGTCGACCAGATTCTTGGGACAGCCAAGCGACACCATGCCCACCTTGGGGGCTTCGGGAAGACGCGTTGCCATGATCGGTGCGCGACATAGGCGAATTTGCGAAAAAAGATAGGGGGAGGGGCCGTCGCCCCGGTTTGGCTAGGCCGGGCCATGATGGCATCCGCAATTGTCCTGATTGACATCGCGACCCGGCCAGTATCGTCTCTGCGTGCGGAGTGCCGACGTCATGACGGTGTTGCCTGCGCCAAGGGGGATGAGGGCATTGGGCACACCACGCATGTTCTTGACGATCCTGCGCCAGCCCGCGGCACGGATCGTCGCGATCTCCGGAATCCTGTTCGTGGTGATCGCCTGGGTCACCGTCGTGTGGCAGATCGTCGAGGATCAGGCGACGGCAGCGAACTCCGCACTTCGCGAAAACCGCGGCAGGGTCGTGGCGTTCGCGCAATATGTGCGGAACACGCTCGACACCGCCGATCTTGCATCGGTCTATCTCAACGAGCGTTACGGTCAGACACAGCCCTCTTCGGCCAACGCCGCGCCGATCCCGATCACCTTGCCGGGTTACTGCGATCCGATCATCACGGGAGCGCATCTGATCGACGCCACTGGCGCACTTCGCGCGACCACCGGCACGCACAGCTCGACCGACACGGATATGCGGGCAGCGTTCCGCGCGCTGCAAAGGATGCCGGGCATAGGTCGCGCCATCTCGAACCCGGTGGCCCGATCAGGACCGGATGAAACCGTCCTGTTGGTCGGGCGGGGACTGCGGGACACGCGGGGCGAATTTGCCGGCGTCGTACTTGTCGAGATTCCGGCGCGCCGCTTCGTGGAGTTCAATGCCGGCCTGGGCGATCGACCCGCGGACTTGATCTCGGTCATCTCGCTGCGTGGGATGAGCCTGGCGCGGCGCGAAGGGGGTGTGGTCAGCTGGGGACAGGATCTTGCCGGCAAGCTGGTGATGCAGCGCCAGTTCGCGGTTCCCAATGGCGACTATTGGGGGCCGAGTTCGATCGACGGTCAACGGCGGCTGTTCAGCCATGTCCGCATCGCCGAATACCGCATTTTCGTCACGTCCGGCCTGGGAGAGAAAGATATTCTCGGCCCCGCTATGCGGCGGGCGGGCTGGTTCGTCAGCCTTGCCGCCGCGCTGACGCTGGTCGTGGGCGCGCTCCTCGCGCTTTACTTCCGACACCTTGCAAATGCAGAGCATGCCCAGCGACGCTTCGATCATCTGCGCGACGAGTTCGCCCACTCCGCCCGCGTTTCATCGCTCTCCGAGATGGCGGCGGGGCTGGCGCATGAGCTCAATCAGCCACTGACCGCCGCGTCCAACTACCTCGCCGTGGGCGAATTGATGAATCGCGGCGACGGGAGCCGGGATGCGGTGGCCGGCCAGTTGCACCAGGTGCGCGGACAGATCGCACGCGCGGGGGATATCATCCGCCGAATTCGTGACTATCTGTCGAAGGGCAACGCCGAATTGCGCAGCGAGGCGCTAGGTCCGGTCATTTACGATGCCATCGAACTGGCACGCGGCGGCAATGCCGCGTTTCGCGGGAGGATCCTCTACTCCGGACAGGAGGCGCAGACGCGGGTACTGATCGACCGGATCCAGATCCAGCAGGTCCTGGTCAACCTGATCCGCAATGCCGACGAAGCGATGGCGCAGTTGCCGAGCGGTCGCAGTCGCCGCGAAATCCGGATCAAATGTGCGGCGATCACCGACGACATGCTCGAAATACGGGTCGATGATGACGGACCCGGGTTCCCGGACTGTGTCCTTGAGCAGTTCAACCTGCCGTTCATCTCGACCAAGGCCGAGCATGGCCTGGGCATCGGCCTATCGATCTGCCGACGGATCATCGAGGTGCATGGCGGCAGCCTGCGCGCGTGGAACCGAGCAAAGGGGGCCAGCGCCGCGTTCACCGTCAAACGCGATGTTGGCCTGCCTGACGATCTTTAACGGACCGGCGCGGACGCGGGCTGCGCGACGATCTCCACGATGACATCGCCCGGCTGCAGCGCCCGTGCGGCTTCTTCGTAAAACCCGATCGGGTGGCCCGCGCGGTAGATCCGGACGCCGAGCCCGGTCGTGATGGCCGAGAGCGGCTTGCCGATCTCGCTCGCATTGGCCGTCCGCTCGGCGAGATGCACGCGCCCGTCGACCGAGGCGAGGTCGAGCATGTAATCGGCGACATGCGTGCCTTCGACCGATCCCGCGAGCAACAGTCCGGCAAAGCTGACCGGGTTGATCACGGTGTTCGCCCCGGCGGCGCGGGCGGGCAGTTCGTTGTCGTCCGCCTTGATGATGATCGAGATCGGGACGCTGGGCGCAAGATGGCGCGCGGTCAGGGTGACCAGGATCGACGTATCGTCGCGCCCGGTTGCGACGATCAGCGTGCGTGCTTGGTCGATGCGAACATCCTGAAGCGTGCGATCGCGGGTCGCATCGCCGACCAGCACGTTGCATCCGGCATCCTCGGCGCGCGTCAGGGCATGCTCGTCGCTGTCGATCACGACGATACAGGCCGGTTCGGTGCCGCGTGCGATCAGTTCGTTGACCGCGTCCGAGCCGGTCTTGCCGAAGCCTGCGACGACGATGTGGTTGGTGAGCATTTTCTGGATCCGGGCCATGCGCCACCTGTCCCATGTACGTTTGAGGATGAATTGATAGGTCGTGCCGATGAAGATCAGGATCACGAAGATGCGGATCGGTGTCACCACCAGCGCATCGAACATCCGCGCGCCGGGCGAAATCGGCACGATATCGCCATAACCGGTCGTGGTGATCGAGATCATCGTGAAGTAGATGATGTCGAGGAAGGTGATGTGCTGGTCGAAATTGTCGCGCAGCCCTTCACGGTCGAACCAGTGAAAGGCGACAGCGAAGGCGTAGAGCCCCAGCACCGCAGCCACCCGCCACGCGATCGACACCCATGGCGAAATGCGCGACTTGCGGCGCAGCGCGGCGTGGGGCGGGATGCGTGGGCGGCTCAACGGGCGGGCAGTCTCGGCAACGGATCGACGGGCGTGCGACCCTGACGCAGCTCGAAATGCAGCTGCGCGCGGTTCGTTCCGCTGTCGCCGGACAGCGCGATCATCTGCCCGCGCTTAACGCTCTGGCCGCGCTGAACCAGCAGCTGGCCGGCATGGCCATAGACGCTGGTCCAGCCGCTGCCATGCTGAAGGATCACGAGACCGCCGAGCGACGGAATCTCGCTGCCGACATACGCGACGGTGCCGTCGGCGGCGGCGAGGATTGGGGTGTCGAGCGGAACAGCGATCTTGATCCCGTCGCTGCGCTCACCGCTCGCGATCGGACCGAAGCGACGGATGATGTTGCCCTTTGCCGGCCAGGCAAAACCGCCGCGCAGGGTAGCGGGCGCTGCGACCGCCGCATCGGGCGGCAGGATGCGCGCCGACGACGCGGTCGGTCGGGTCGGGCGCGCGGTCTCGGCAATGGCAGGCTGGCCGCCGGTCATGATGTCGTCGATGTCGAGCCGGAAGGCGGCGGCGCGCTCCTCCAGCGTCATGGTGCGCGGATCGCCGGGGATCAACAGACGCATGCCGGTGCGCAGGATATAGGGCTCGGTCAGCGCATTCTCGGTCACCACGCGGCCCCAGTCGACGCCATAGGCACGGGCGATCGCGATGCCGGTCTCCCCGGCGCGGACAAGGTGGTAGCGCCCGCCGGGAATGGCCAGGCGCTGACCAACCCGGATCGTATAGGGGGCGGGGATATTATTGGCGCGGGCAATCGCCTCCGACCCAGCACCGGTGCGATCGGCGATGCGGCGCAGCGTGTCGCCTGGCGCCACGACATATTCCGAAGCTGCCACGACACGCGCATCGGCCGTCACGCGCCGCGCTTCCCATGCCGAGACGGGCGCGGGCAAAGCGGGTACGTCTTCGCGGCGCGGTGCCGCAGTCGGATCGCCGCGATCGTCGACGGGGGGTGTCCGGACGGCAGGGCCAGCACCTGGCGGGATGCACGCGCCGACCATCGGCGCCAGCATCAGCACCGCGATCCACCCAGCCTTGCTGCTCATCCCCCGCATATCCCGCCCGGATCAGTCAAATGTTCGCCGCAGCATATCAAGCGATTCACGATGCGTCAGGTCCAGATGCAGGGGCGTAACGGTAATCCAGCCCTGCTCGATCGCCTCAAGGTCGGTATCGGCGACCGGCGTGTGCGGAACGCGGCCCAGACCGAACCAGTAATAGTCGAACCCGCGCGGGTCGGTGCGCTTGTCGAGCCGCAGGCGGCCATAGTCGCGCAGCCCCTGTCCGACGGCCTTGATTCCGGCCACTTCGCTGGCGGGGATCGGCGGGAAGTTGACGTTCATCAGCGTGCGCGGCGCCCAATCGGCGGCGATCAACGGGCGCAGCACGCGCTCGCCCCAAAGCTCCGCCGCCTCGAAGCTGACCTTTTCGCCCGGCGCTCTGAGCGCGTAACGCTGGCTGAGCGCGATCGAGCGGATCCCTGCCAGCGCGCCCTCCATCGCCGCCGAAACGGTCCCGGAATAGCTCACATCTTCGCCCAGATTCGCGCCGCGATTGACGCCGGACAGGATCAGGTCGGGCGGGCTGTCCTTCATGATTTCCGCCAGCGCCATCATCACCGCATCGGTTGGCGTCCCGGTGACCGCGAACCGCCGCTCGCCGAAGCGGCGCAGACGGACGGGCTCGGTCAGGCTGAGCGAACGACCCTTGCCCGACTGTTCCTCCAGCGGCGCGACAATGGTGATGTCGTCCGAGAGGGTGCGGGCGAGGCGCTCCAGCACCTCAAGTCCGCGCGCATGCACGCCGTCGTCGTTGGTGAGGAGAATCCTCACCCGCGCGGCTCGAGCCGGTCGACCCCGCGCAGATAGGGCTGGAGCACCTCCGGCACCGCCACCGCGCCATCCTCCTGCTGGTAATTCTCCAGCACAGCGACCAGCGTACGGCCGACCGCAAGGCCCGATCCGTTGAGCGTGTGGACGAACGCCGGCTTGCCCTCTGCGGTGCGGTAGCGCGCGTTCATCCGGCGCGCCTGGAAGTCGCCGCAGGTCGAGCAGGACGAAATCTCGCGATAGCGCGACTGTCCGGGCAGCCACACCTCAAGGTCATAGGTCCGCGTCGCGCTGAACCCCATGTCGCCCGCGCACAGCAGCATGCGGCGGAACGAAAGGCCAAGCTTGGTCAGGATGTCCTCGGCGCAGGCGGTCATCCGCTCATGCTCCGCTTCGGACTGCTCGGGCGTCGTGATCGACACCATCTCGACCTTTTCGAACTGGTGCTGCCGGATGAACCCGCGCGTATCGCGGCCCGCTGCACCAGCCTCGGAGCGGAAGCAGGGAGTGAGCGCGGTGAGGCGCAGCGGCAGTTCCTCGCCGCTCAGAATCTGCTCGCGCACGCTGTTGGTCAGGCTGACTTCGGACGTCGGGATCAGCCAGCGGCCATCGGTGGTGCGGAACGAATCCTCGGCAAATTTGGGCAGCTGGCCCGTGCCGAACATGATCTCGTCGCGCACCAGCACCGGCGGCACGCATTCGTCATAGCCATGATCGCCGGTCAGAGTGTCGAGCATGAACTGGCCGAGCGCGCGGTGCAGCTTGGCAGCGGGGCCCCGCAGCAGCGTGAAGCGCGATCCGCCGAGCACCGCGCCGGTATCGAAGTCGAGGCCCAGCGCGGGGCCGAAATCGTGATGCTCGCGCGGCGCAAAGCCGAACGCAGGCTGGGTGCCGATCGTGTGGACGAGCTGATTGTCGTCCTCGCTCGCGCCATCGGGCACATCGGCTGCGGGCAAATTGGGGATCGCGGCGAGCGCCGTGCGCAGCGCATCATCGGCAGCACTCTGGGCGAGGTTGAGGTCCTCCAGCGTCTGCTTGAGACCCGCGACCTCGGCCATCAGCGCCTGGGCGCGGTCCTCGTCCTTCGCCGCCTTGGCCTGACCGACCTGCTTCGACAGGTCGTTCCGGCGCGTCTGCGCCTCCTGCTGCTGCGTCGTCAGTGCGCGACGCGCTTCGTCAAGCGCGACCAGCATTTCGGCCTGCGGCTCGGCGCCACGACGGGCAAGGGCGGCGTCGAACGCCTCGGGATTCTCTCGGATCGCGCGAATGTCATGCATGCCGGCAGGCTATGGCGAGCCGCGCGAAGCTAGGCAACCCGGCGCGCGCGGCATGCGTTCACCCTGTGCAACCCAATCAGGAGAGAGCGATGCAGGTTCCGCACAACGCGATGGTAGTGGTGGCCGATGGCCGCAAGATGCTGTTTCTCAGGAACGAGGGCGACAATGTTCACCTGAACCTTCAGGTCGAGCGCAAGCGCGAGCAGGACAATCCGCCAGATCGCGAACAGGGCACCGACACGCCGGGCCGCAGCTTCTCAAGCGTCGGGCCAGGTCGCAGTGCCTATGAGGAGACCGATTTCCATCAGCTGGAGGAAGATCGCTTTGCCGCGGAAACGGCGGAGTTGCTGAAGAAACGCGCGCTCAACAATGATTTCGAATCGCTGATCATCGTCGCGCCGCCGCGTACGCTCGGCGAGCTTCGCAAACATTATCACAAGGAGGTCAGCGCACGCCTCACGGGTGAGATCGACAAGACGCTGACCGGGCATCCGATTCCGGACATCGAACAGGCACTGATCGAAGCTGACTGAGAAGGGTCGCCGCGGCGCCTATTCGGCGGCCGCGGCGTCCTTTGCCTTGCGGTTCTGGAACCGCTTGCGCACCACCAGCGCCGCTGCGGCCGCGCCGAACAGCAGGACCATCGGGGGCGCCGGAACCGGCTCGGGTCCGCCCGATGAGCTGCTGGTGCCGCTCGAGGTACCCGAGGACGTCGAGCTGCTGGTCGACGTGCTCCACCCGCTCGACGTGCTCCATCCGCTCGAGGTCGAAGACGAGACGTCCCCGGAGGACGAGGCCGAGGTCGACGAGGCAGAAGAGTTGGACGACGAGGTCGAGACGTCACCCGACGAGCTGGCCGATGTCGAAGTCGACGACGACACATCGCCCGACGACGATGCCGACGTGGACGAGGATACGTTCCCGCTCGACGAGGACGAGGACGACACGTTGCCGCTGGACGAAGACGAGACATCGCCCGACGACCCGCCTGATGCCGAGCTGGTCGAGGATGACGAACCACCCGAAGAGGTCGAGCTTGACGATGCGCCCGACGAGGTCGAGGAAGACGAACCACCGGTGGATGACGATACGTCACCCGACGAACCGCCCGACGAGGTCGAGGAGGAGGAGCCGCCGGTCGACGAACCGCCGGTCGACGAGGTCGAGCTGACCGAGCCGCTGGAAGTCGAGGAACCGCCGGTCGACGAAGTCGAGCTCACGCTACCGCTCGACGAGCCACCGGTCGAGGTGGACGAACCGCCGGTGGAGGTGGAACCGCCCGAGGTCGAAGTCGAGCCGCCGCTGGTGCTGCTGGTCGAGGAGATGACGATCCCGCCACTGCCCGATGCACCGCTGCCGCCGCTCGATCCGCCGAAGAAACCGCCCGCGA
>VYKS01000223.1_pt1 | contig 30480 bp, 27 predicted proteins | sample 5114511 | NCBI WGS metagenome assembly VYKS01 (sample SAMN12291795, study PRJNA351875) | freshwater metagenome | isolation source: freshwater lake | place: USA: Michigan, Gull Lake | collected 2011-07-05 | reverse complement strand
CGTTCAATTGTTAATACGGGCAAAAGACAAGGGCTTTCAGCTTTTGAGGCAATTAAAAATGCCCTCTCTCCTCCTCCTTCTCTTGCCCTGCTTTCACCCTAGTCGAGCAATTACCTTTATTTTTACCCCTAGGAAATAATCTGGGTTAGTATCTAAACTATATAACTGGTATATCTGGAGTCAGCGATGAGAGCAGTGCTAATGGCAGGCGGAACAGGAACAAGACTGCGACCCCTAACCTGCGATCTTCCTAAGCCCATGGTACCGATCTTAAATCGTCCAATTACCGAACATATTATTAATCTGCTCAAGCGTCACGGCATCAAAGAAGTGATTGCGACCCTACATTACCTACCTGATGTGATCCGAGATTATTTTGGGGATGGCAGTGATTTTGATGTCAATATGCGTTATGTGGTGGAAGAGGATCGACCCTTGGGGACAGCGGGCTGTGTTAAAAATGTGGAAAGTTTATTAGATGAAACTTTTTTAGTGATCAGTGGCGATAGTGTGACCGATATAGACCTGACTGCAGCAATTAAATTTCACCAAGAGCAGCGATCGCAAGCCACATTAATTTTACATAGAGTTAGAGAACCGATGGCATTTGGGGTTGTGATTACCGATGAGCACCAGCGCATTCAGCGATTTTTAGAAAAACCATCCACCAGTGAAGTTTTCTCGGATACGGTCAATACTGGCATTTATATCCTTGAGCCAGAGATTTTAAAATATTTAGAACCCCATACCACTAGCGATTTTTCTCAGGATTTATTTCCCTTGTTATTAGAGCGATCGATCCCGATGTTTGGCTATGTTGCCGATGGATATTGGTGTGATGTAGGTTCCCTTGATACTTACCGTCAGTCCCAGTATGATGCCATTCGGGGGCGGGTATTTTTAGATTTAAGCTATGGTCAGCAGCGCACAGGTTTATATGTGGGACAGAATACCTTTATTGATCCCACCGCCCAGATTGAACCACCTGTAATGATTGGCGATAACTGCTCCATTGGGGCAAGGGTAATTATTTCCGCTGGTACGGTAATTGGCGATCATGTCACGATTGGCGCAGATGCAGATTTACAACGTCCGATAATTGGTAATGGGGTCGTAATTGGTGAGGAGTGTCATATTTGGGCCTGTGCGATCGCTCGAAATGCTAGAATCAATCGCCGTAGTCAAGTGATGGAAGGGGCGGTAATTGGCTCAGGCTCGATTATTGAAGAAGAAGCCATGATTTATCCAGATGTGCGAATTTGGCCCAGTAAAAAAGTCGAAACAGGCGCAATCCTAAACCATAACTTGATCTGGGGTTCTACGGCTAGTCGCAATTTATTTGGACATCGGGGAGTTTCGGGGCTGGCGAATGTGGAAATTATTCCCGAGTTTGCGGTAAAACTGGGGGCAGCCTATGGGGCGACTTTGCGGCTGGGAGCGCAGGTGATGGTGTCACGGGATCAACGTCCAATCTGTCGGATGGTAACGCGATCGCTAATTTCAGGATTAATGTCCGTGGGCGTAAATATTCAAAACCTTGAAGCCACAGCTATTCCCATTGCCAGATTTATAGTTCCGACCTTGGATGTCGCTGGAGGAGTTCATGTAAGGATTCACCCCGATCGCCACGATCATGTTTTAATCGAATTTTTAGATAGCAGTGGGATTAATATCAGCAAAGCCCAAGAAAAGAAGATTGAAGCCACCTATTTTAAGGAAGATTTTCGCCGAGCCCGCATTGAAGAAATTGGTGAACTTACCTATCCTTCCAGAATTTTAGACTACTACAATAGTGGCTTTGCCCAAAACCTAGATATTGATACGATTCGCTTTAGTGATTGCAAAAAAGTTGTTATTGATTATATGTATGCAGTTTCAGGGGCGGTGCTACCCAGAATCTTAGGCAAGTTTGGTAGTGATGTAATCGTGCTTAATGCCAGTCTGAACCAAATTGCGCCTCCCTCCAGCGATCGCGATCGGCTCCTCACCCAACTCAGTGATGTCGTCATAGCAATAAAGGCTAATTTTGGCGTACAGGTATCCGCAAATGGCGAACGCTTAGTTTTGATCGATGATACTGGATATCCCATTCAAGGCGAGTTATTAACTATTTTATTCATGGATTTGGCCTTAACTGCCCACCCTACTGGAACTGTGGTTGTGCCTGTTTCGGTATCAGGAATTGTAGATGAGATCGCTCTTAAATACCAAGGACAAGTCATTCGGACAAAATCTAATCCCACGGAAGTAATGCTCACCTGTTCTAAGCATGAAAATGTGATTTTAGGTGGATGTGCCGAGATGGGGTTTATCTTTCCCAAGCTGCATTCAGGTTTTGATGCTATGTTTGCGATCGCCAAAATTATTGAGTGGATGACAGTTCAAGAGCGCACGATCTCCCAAGTAAGGCTGAACTTACCGCAGTTTTATTATCGTTCCGCTATTATCAAATGTCCTTGGAGCGTAAAAGGTTCGCTAATGCGACATCTAGTCGAATCCCATTGTCAAGACACCCAAACCCTAGATTTAACCGATGGGGTAAAGATTTTTTCCTCAAATCAGAATTGGGTGTTAATATTACCCGACGCAGGAGAGCCAGTAGTTAACATCTATGTAAATAGTGCTGACACCCATGATGGACAAACTTGGGTAGATCAACAAATCCTAGAATTTAGTGAATATATTGACTCTTTCTGTAAAATGCAAGTAGCTTTGTCTCAAGATGCGGCAATTTTAGATAGTTAGATGGTAACTAAATCCAAACTAGTGAGTTAGTAAGTGCAGATGCTCAGACCTTGGAATCAAATTAAGCATTGTTTAGAGGCATAGATACTTACCTCTAAAATTGATGATTCCGCTCTGGATGATGCTAATTTCCTTGATCCGCCTGAAATTCTAATTGAGCTAGATTTATGCAAATTTGGCATTTTTGACTTCACCAAGCTGACATGATTATTGATGAAGGTTATCAAATAACTCGAAAATGTATTCCTAAATTACGTCAACTTTTAGCTGCATAAGTTTTTAGCTGCATAAGTCAAAGAACCAGCTATAGTTGCCCCGTTGAAGCATAAAATACAAACATATAAAATCTTAAAACTGGATAAACAAAAATTCATGGAAGACAAGTTAATGTTGATGATTCCAGGCCCAACTCCTGTACCTGAGAGTGTACTGTTGGCTCTGGCTAAATCTCCCATTGGGCATCGCAGTGGCGACTTTACCAAAATCATGGCGGATGTCACCGCAAAGCTTAAGTGGCTGCATCAAACTAACAATGATGTTTTAATTCTTACAGCCAGTGGTACGGGCGCAATGGAAGCAGGAATTATCAATTTCTTGTCGAAGGGCGATCGCGTGCTAGTGGGAGAGAATGGTAAATTTGGGGAGCGCTGGAGCGAAGTTTGTGATGCCTATGGAATTAATACCGAACGAGTTAAGGCAGAATGGGGAAAGCCCCTCGATCCAGAGGTATTTAAGCAAATTTTAGAGGCTGATACAGCAAAATCGATCAAAGCCGTAATTATCACTCACAGCGAAACTTCCACAGGCGTGGTTAATGATTTAGAAACTATTAATCGCTATGTCAAAGCCCACGGAAAAGCCTTAATTATCGTGGATGCAGTGACAAGTTTAGGGGCAATGAATGTACCTATTGATGCCTGGGGCTTAGATGTCGTTGCTTCAGGCTCCCAAAAAGGTTACATGATTCCCCCTGGATTGGGATTTGTGGCAGTGGGAGAAAGAGCTTGGGAGGCATATAAAACTGCGAATTTACCCCGTTACTATTTAGATTTAGGCAAGGCACGTAAAGATGCGAAGAAAGATAGCACCCCTTTTACAACTTCTGTAAATATGGTTGTAGCTTTGCAAGTCGCCTTAAAGATAATGCAAACTGAGAGCCTAGAAAATATTTTTGCCCGTCATCTCCGTCATAGTAAAGCTACCCGTGCCGCCGCAAAGGCATTAGGGCTAACCTTATTTGCTGATGATAGTTGCTCAAGTGCTTCGATTACAGCGATCGCCACCCCTGATGCCGAAAAAATCCGTTCTACTATTAAAAAGCATTTTGATATTGTGATGGCAGGCGGACAGGATCATCTCAATGGTTCCGTTTTTAGAATTGGGCATCTCGGATTTGTCAGCGATCGCGATATTCTGACCGCAATTAGTGCTTTAGAAGGAACTCTACAAATATTAGGGCATAAAGGTTTTGCCTCTGGGGCAGGAATTGGGGCGGCGATCGCCGCTTTGAATAGCAAGTAATCTAAATTCATAAGATACAGAAATTATCGCTTTTTATAGGAGTCTAAACCTAGAAAGAGCGATTTTTAGTTTTAGATACTCTTGTAAAGAGCATGAGACGCTATTCAAAGTATACTATTTTACCCCAAGCCATTAATGATGCCTCAATTTCCCAAAAAGAGAATACTTTCTAAAATCTCTAACTTAGACGTAATAAGAACTTTTGAATGGCGATCGCTGTGTTCCCTGAAATGGGGCAAAATGGTTCTGAACTAATTTTTTTGCTGTTTTAACTAGCAAGATTTGAGCTTTGTTTCGGTAAATTTGAATCTTAACAATACTTTTGATATGACCTAAATCCTTAAGATATTCCGTTTTTATTCTGGCTTTATGCGTCTCTATTCAATGTTTGATTTATGATATTTGCTGTTTACAGAAATAATCCTAAACCTATAAATGGATATAAAAAGTCTGATTCGTGACATCCCTGATTTTCCTAGTGCGGGCATATTATTCCGAGATATAACCCCTTTGCTTGCCCATCCCCAAGGTCTAAAAGTTATTACCAGTGGATTAATCAATCTCTGCCAAGATTTAGAAATTGACTATGTGGTAGGAATTGAATCAAGGGGATTTATTTTAGGTGCGCCAATCGCTCTTAGCCTTGAAGCTGGTTTTATTCCTGTGCGTAAGCCGAAAAAACTCCCTGCCTCAGTATTTCAAGCCGAGTATGCCCTAGAGTATGGAAGCGATCGCTTAGAAATGCACCAAGATGCTTTTACTGTTGGGAGTAAGGTTTTAATTGTGGATGATGTGATTGCCACAGGTGGAACTGCCGCCGCCGCTGCTAAATTGGTAGAACTTGGAGGCGGAGTCGTGGTGGGCTTTGCTTTTTTAATTGAATTGTCATTCTTGGCTGGTCGGCGATCGCTTGCTGAGGATGTCCCGATATTTTCTTTAGTGTCCTACTAGCTAAATTCTTAGATTCAGAAATGGCGATTAAATTACCCTTAATTATTTTAACTATCGTCATTTTGATTGGCTTAAATTTAGGATTTCAAGTGTGGGGGCGATCGCTCAAAGCTCCTACAGGAGATATTTGGAAAGTTACCAGAGTTCTAAGTGGTCAAACTGTGGCGGTAAAATCTCAGGGGGGAATTGCTAAACGGGTTCGGCTACTAGGGATTAGTGCGCCGTGGAGAGAACAGGAACCTTGGGGAAATCTTGCTCGCCACCGCCTAGAACAATTGGTAGATGATCAGCCCATTATTCTGGAATTTGATCGAGAACAAAACGAACGTGGGAATCGCTTGTTGGCATATGTGTGGCAGGGAAATACTTTGATTAACGCCCAATTAGTGAAAGAGGGCTATGTTTTGGCAGATTCCTTTGCTCCTAATATTAAATATGAGACTAAGCTAAAGATGTTAGAGGCGGAGGCAAGATTACTTGAACAGGGAATTTGGAATCCCCAAAACCCTATGCGTATAGATCCTAAAGATTTTCGGCGGCAAGTTTTAAGATAAAGCTCTGTAATACCTAGACTTAAAAAATATGATTAAATGCATCGAATGTGGCTTTGAGAACCCCGATCTAAATAAATTCTGCCAAAATTGTGGTGTAGATCTTGCTACTACTACTTCCCCAATTAATGAGTCTGGAGAATCTGTAGGAATCAGCCCAGAATTAGAGGTTTTGATAGATGATGAAAAGACTTTATCTCTAACCGAAATTCCCAGTGAAATTAGCCCCGATTCTATAGTTAGTGATGATGAGCCGACTGAAGATATTACTGAGGATTTGACTGCTAATTTAAAGACTACTGGCTTGAAAAGAACAGAGGAGCCAACTGTTCCTCCCCAAGAAGATGTTACCGATCCAGAATTATCCAACCCGATTTTGGTCAAGCTTAGATATGCGGGCTTAAGTGATGTGGGGAAAGAAAGGCAGCACAACGAAGATGGATTTCGGTGCTTTAGTCAAACTATGATTACAGAGAGCCATAACCTCTCGGAGTTTCAAACCCATAGGGGCTTATATATCCTCTGTGATGGTATGGGCGGTCATGCGGGTGGAGATATTGCTAGTGCCATGACTTTGGCATCGATCGCTGAGAGCTTTAAACCGTTTTGGACTTCTGGACTACCTGGTAAAGAGAAACTGAAGGAAATTATTGCGATCGCTAACCAAGAAGTTTATAACCGTAATGAATCAGAACTGCGCCGAGATGTGGGGCGAATGGGTACGACCTTAGTACTTTTAGTAATCTATGGAACTGAGGTGGCGATCGCCCATATTGGGGATAGTCGGATTTATAAACTTACCGCAGATGGGTTATGGCAACTCACCCGCGATCATGAAGTTGCCAATAAGTTAATTGATCAAGGTATCAGTGAAGCGATTGCCTTTAGTCGTGCAGATGCCCATCAACTCACCCAAGCCCTTGGTCCTTACTCTAACGAATCAATAGATCCAACGATTGAATTTTTTAATCTAGAAACCACCACTCTATTTTTACTTTGTTCCGATGGACTTAGTGATAACGAGATTGTCGAATCCCATTGGCAAGAGTTAATTCCTTTACTATCACCAGAGAGCGATCTGAAGACTGGAGTTAAAGATTTGGTGCAACTAGGTAATGATTTAAACGGCCGTGACAATATTTCGGCGATCCTAGTTCATTGCCAAATTGAAGGCTAAAACTTTTGGAGATCTTCAGTGATTATATGCGTGACGGCGATCGCATCTGGCATATTCACATCCACAAAGATTAAATCAGGGTCATCTTTTTTCGCTTGTTCTAAAGCCTCTTTGCCATTGGCAGCTTCGGAAAAATAGCATAGACTAATATCGCCGCAAGTTTGCGGTTTATAGAGCTATCATTAACTATAAGAATGTTTCCTAATTTATTGCTCATCGATCTACTTTCTCACGAGACCATCATAATATTCTAGGATTGTTTGTAACTCTTCCAAGCGTACAGGTTTACTTAGGTGATTGTTCATACCTGCTTCTAGACAACGATCTCGTTCTTCTTGCATGGCGTGGGCAGTGAGGGCAATGATAATCGGGCGATCGCCTTCTGCAAATCTATTATAAATACATCTGGTAGTTTCAATTCCATCTAATTTTGGCATCTGCACATCCATCAAAATCAGATCATAAACCTGTCGATTTAGGGCATCCAAAACTTCCTCGCCGTCCATGACCACATCGGCAGCATATCCTAAGTTATTCAGCATCCGTAGGGCAACTTTTTGGTTACCAATATTATCCTCAGCTAACAAAATTTTGAGCTTGGCATGATTTTTATGACCACCTAGAACATTGTCTCTAGCTCTCTTAAATTAGGGAAAAAAGAGCTAAAGTAATCCCCTAAAAAATCCGCAGAAATGCCATTATTTCGCCAATGCTTCTTGCGATCGCCCGAAGTGGGTGAAAAATTAATAATTAGATACTCATCAGTTGTTGGTAGTAGTTCCAGAAATCCACCATAGATTACACCTGTTAATGATTGGGGCATAGTTATAGTCTTGATCAAAAAATGGGTGACTTTAGTGAGTTTAGACGATTGAGTGAATGGGAATAGTGATGTAAATGACAGGGAGAGGAAAATCTTAACCACCTAGAAATTTACCAGAATGTTAGTGATTTACATATATAGTAGCAGTCAAGTTACTTAGGACGGGGTTAAGGGGTGGAACCCCTTTATAGGGCGCAGCCCCACACGCCCAATTAGTCAAAATGTCCTAATTATAAAAACCAAGAATATATCACTATTAAGTTCTAATACTTAAGCTGGTCAACGATCTCTTCTGCCATCGCATCCCAAGTGTAGGATCTTAGGGTTTGGGTAAATGGCTTGATCAGGTCGCCGTATTTGGATATGTGACTACGCCATGACAATAGGGAGTACATTAGGGCTTGTGGATCATTAGGATCAGCTAGTAAGAGTTCTTGCAGACTTAGGGGATAAGTTTCGGCTATACCTGCATTTGCTGAGACGATCGCAGGTAATCCACAACAAATTGCCTCCTGTACACCTAAACCGTAAGCTTCATAGCGAGTTGGAGCCACTAAACAGTCTGCCGCCCGTAGAATATTCGGGACATCTTGGCGAAATCCTAAAAATTCTAAGCGATCGCCCATCCCTTGACCTTTTAATTTCCAAGTATCAAGTTCGGCTCCCATTCCAATTACCTTTAAATCCACATCCCACTCAGGATCTGCACAAAGTTGTTGCCATGCCGAGAATAAAGTATCAAACCCTTTGCGGCGATCGCCCAACCCGCCAATAAAGACCACAACCAGTTTTGTTTCTATCCATCCTAATTTCTGTCTGAGATTATGCTTTTGCTCAAGAGTTGGGGGATAAAGCACCGTAGGATCGCAACCGCAGTATATAGTTTTAATTTTTGCTGCAGGAATATTAAGGTTGGTAATTAAGTCTTGTTTAGTCTTTTCGGAGTTAGCGATGATTACTTTTGCCAATTTTAGGGATTGGATTTCGGAATTTAGGGATAACCAGTGGGCAATATTACCTTTAAGTTTATAGAGGTTATTAGTGGCGTTATTAGGCTTGTAGGCAGCATGGACATAGTGAACCCAATTTACTCCTCCCCATTGGCAATTACCACCATTAACTAATACTTTTCCACCTTGGGCTATAATTTTATGCGCCTGCGATCGCCCCGCCCAATCGAGTATGGGTTCACCTAGTAAATAAGAATTTAGAGGCTTAGGTACAGGATGCCAAACCACCTGATCTCGACTAAGTAAATCTGGATCAACTCGATGGGCAACTAAGTGTAATTCCTGTCCTTGGCGAGTAATATAGTCGGCTAAAGCAAAGTTAGCCCTGTCCATGCCCCCAGTTTTGACTAAATCACCTGTAACTATGAGGTACTTCATTAAATTTTTGCTTGGAATTAACTGCTGCGGTATAAAAGGCGGTATTCAAAATCCAAAACTCCATACCTCCCTGCCCAATAAAAAGTGGGTAGTTAAATGTAGTAACTATAGCTCCGACATCGTAGGCAAGAATCAAAGCCCCCCAGACTATAAGCTCTGTTTTTAATCCCCGACCGACAACCAACCATACAGCTTTCATTGCCGCCAGAATAGCCCCCATATAGACAATAATCATGGGTATGCCTCCATCTACCAACCAAGCTGTCCATTGGATCTCTACCCAAATCGGACGAATTATGGGGTTAAAGCGATCGCCAAAATAATCAGCAATTGGCCCCCATCTGCCTAAACCAAACCCCAATGGGTTCTGAAATGCCCACTCTATAGTAGTTTCCAGAAACTTACCACGGTTTTCATAATAAACATCACCCGCACTTTTAGCTGTTAAAGTAGATATGCGCTCAGTAGTTGATTCACCTCCTACTTTTGCCGCCCAAGCATATACAGAGATCCCAATTCCTACAACTACTGGAGGTAGCCATGTTAACTTTCCGAGTTGTCCCTGCTTGAGCAAAAAAGCAAAGAAACAAATTAGACATACTATCGATACGATTAAAATTGAGCGTACCTGTGATAGATAGATACAAAAAAATCCAGCCGTAGCGCTAAGTAAACAGGTAAGTCTCAAAAAGAGATTGGTTCTAGATACGGCAATTCCAGCGCTGAGTAATAGAGAATAAAATCCTGCTGTTGCTGCCCCACCTGGTACATCAGTTAGCCCTTGGGGTCTATATATACTCTCCCCATTTGCCAAGACTATTTTAAGGTTCTCCCCCCCATAAGCCCCAGATTGAATAGCGGTCGAAAGTGCGCCCTGAAAATATCCTGGATAGAGGACTTGCAGTACTCCAACTATCGAACTAAGGGTATGAAAGCTCCAGATTATTAAAATTAACCAATAAAAACTTTTAAGGGTGATATTTAGCCTAGTTACCCAAAATACTGGAGCAATAATAGAGGCATAAAGAGCACACTGAGCCAGCCCAGCAAATAAAGTACTCATATCTGGGTGGAAGAAAAATTCTAAGATCATGATTCCCAGAATGGCGATCGCCCAGTTTACAGATGGATGTTTACGCCCATTGGCGGGAATTATAAATAATAAGGCAAAGCTAATCCCAAAGGCTGCCACCCGCATTACCACCCTAGCTGCTCCAAATTGGGGAAACAAAAGCATGATCTGCAAAATAAACTGCACGATCATAAAATTATGCACCCAATTCCATGGGCTTATTGCGACTGGATTTTGGGGTAAGACTAGTCTATTTAGTTTCATCGGGACTAATTTTGCTCCTTATACTGAACCTGAAGGGATGGCAATCGCTTGTGTAATTTGTTGCTATTTGAGCTACACATTGGAAAATTCGACCCAATTTTGCTAACTAATGTGAATAAATAGCTCAAATCTATATAAATTAACGGTTTTAACTATACACAATGGCGGTATTGCCACTAGAATAAACTATTGAAAATCATAGCCTATAGGAGTTTCATAAAAGTATGAATAAAGGTGAATTAGTCGATGCGATCGCCAAAAAAGCCAGTGTCAATAAAAAGACTGCTGACGAAGTGCTAACCGCTACATTAGAAGCAATTGTAGAAGCTGTTTCTACTGGTAGCAAGGTAACTTTAGTTGGCTTTGGCTCTTTTGAACCTCGGCGACGTGAAGCTCGTGAGGGACGCAATCCCAAAACCACCGAGAAAATGACAATTCCTGCTACCACAGTCCCTGCTTTTTCGGCGGGTAAATCTTTTAAGGAAAAGGTTGCTCCCCTCGAAATTCCTGCTAAAAGCAAGTAAGCTTAGATACATTTGGTAACTATATCTAGGGCAGACAATTGTTTCTGCTCTAGTTTTGGTGAAATTAACTGCCCCAAAGCTAGTAATTTTTTTTGATATCTCATCCCATCTTTTTAAGTGAACTAAAATTTAAGTGAACTAAAATTTTAAATTAGGATGGTTTTCGAGTTTTCTACTTTCCTAATTTGGAATCTAGAAGAGAAAAAATATTGAAATTAAGTATAAGAAATATTAAAGATGAGTAAAGAGACCGCAGAGGATTTATTTAACCAAGGACTAGAAAGGTATAAAGCTGGGGAAGATGCCGCTACATTAATTCCCATATTTAAAGATATATGCGAACAATCTCCCAAAGTGGCAACTTCTTGGATTTGCCTGTCATGGTTATATCTAATTAATAAGCAACCAACCTTGGCATTGAAAGCCGCCCAAAAATCGGTAAAACTAAATCCTGAAGATCCTCAGGCCAGAATTAACTTGGCGATCGCTATGCTCGAAACTTCTCAGCCTGGAGTAAGGGAACAGATTGAGTTAGCCCAGACGTTATTAATGGTGTTAACAGATTTAAAAGCAGAAATTATGGAAAACTTTGAAGAAGGTATCCGCCGCCGTCCCAATTGGTCTAGCCTAGAAAGAGTCAAAAACTGGATTCTGACATCTTAAGCTTACTATTCTAGATTACGGCTCCTTCATTGATTGTCAGAGTTTTAGCCGTGGCATCAAGGGTAGCGATCGCCCCAATTGGCAGAACAGCATTCTCGGTAACATGACCAAACATCAAATTATATAAAGTTGGTTTCCCTAACCCTGAAAAGCGGTCGCGTAAAATATGTTCCAGACTGAGGGTTTGATAAAAACTAGCCTGATATTCCTTGGGTACACAATCAACAAAATGCCCTAGAGCAATCCCTGCGGCTTGATCAAACTTACCTGCCAACCATAACTGCGTTAACATGCGATCGATGCGATAGGGTTCTTCGCCAATATCCTCCAAAAACAAGATCTTGCCCCTTGTATCGGGTTCGTAGGGAGTTCCCAGCAAGTTTGTAACTAGGGTGAGATTTCCACCAATTAGTTGTCCCGTAGCCTTACCAGCCCTGATCGTGATCAGGCGATTATTGCGATTTACATTTGGAGGTTTTGCCACCTGTCCAATATTTTTTGTGGTCATAATTGTGTTTTTAAAGCTGGCGATCGCATATTCACCCACCCCCGTTAAACCCGAAGACCCATGAAAAGTAATTAGTCCTGTTTGGCTATGAATTCCCAACAATAAAGCCGTAATATCACTATGTCCAATAATCACCTTAGGATTTCTGCGAATTGCAGCATAATCTAATAACGGTAAAATTCTGCTACAACCATAGCCTCCCGAAAAGGTCATAATTCCCTTGATATCTGAGCGGCGAAACATGGTGTTAACATCTTCTGCCCGTTGTTGATCTGTTCCTGCAAGGTAGCCATACTGAGCATCAATATGCTTGCTTAGTTCCACTTCAAAGCCATATTGCTCCATGGTCTCTTTGGCAATTACAATCTCCTCTGCCTCGTAGGCATTACTAGCAGGGGCAACCATTCCAACTTTGTCTCCTTTTTTGAGAACTGGCGGCTTGATTAACTTTTTATTATTACTATTAGAAGTTCCAAATAACCCTAATAAACTCCCAAGGATTTCTCTTCTGCTAGTCATTATGCTCTCAATAGTTTAAAGGAAGACAAATTTCAGTCATAGCTTGCCCAGACTAATGGCTGTGAAAATTGTCCAGATATCCACAAACATCAAAAAGAATGTAAATACTAACAAAATTAAATACATCCACGGTTGGGCTAAAGGTCTAACATCACTGGTGTCAATGCCAGTTTTTGCTTGCACTTCTGCTACGAGACGACTAAATCCCGCAACTCGCATGGGAAGTAGATATCCTTGATCATCACAGCTTAAAAAGTAATAAACTAACCCACCCTGTCCAGTAGTGCGGGGCTTTAATGCCTTTACATCTGACCATGCAATTCTCCAACCTTTGCGCCATCCTAAAACCCAGCGCGGATAAGCCACCTCAATCCCCTCATCATCTAAAATTACCTGCTCACTAAGAACAGTATATAAAACGATTAAACCTATTACCAAACCTAGGATTAAAAACTGAGGTGAAACGGGTGCAGATGTGAACTCAGCTAAAAATGGCAAAGGTATAGTCAAAGCAATATATAAACTCAGTAGGGTAATCCGCACTAACGGGGAAATATGGAATATTGATGGATTAGAAGGACTACTGCTCATAGGTTGGGATTTATTGGATAATTCAAAAGACTGATATTTCCAAGTTTAATTAACTTGAGGCTTACTTAATTGAGAGGGCTACGTGGGGGTTCTTGGCAAGGCTTCCCTCTTAATTGTAGATCGGCAGGACGTTACAGATGTGTTTTGGATTATCGAAGTAACGGTATTGGTTTTCGTGTATGTTTTTCTTCCCTGTGAGGACTCTTGATTTATACCTTTAAGATAGTATTTAATTTTGGACAGAGTGATTAAAAATGTGAACATTCCTGAGGATGCAGTTATCCCTGATGGCAAAATCACTCATTCCTTGCTTTTGCTAAAAGCTAGAGACGACAAATCACAATTCTTAGCTCAAGCAGGATTTAATCAAGGCAGCAATTCGAGAACTAGCGAATAATGTTGAAGCAATTCCAGATATACAGAATGAATATGGATATTTTTTCTAGATTATTGGCAAAATCACTGAACTGGTCAATCTCCAGCTATCTGTAATTACAGTCTGGCTGCAAATATCGATCAATTTAATCAATTGAACTTAGCGATCGCCTAAAATCTGAAAGGCTAGATATAATACTCCGATAGATAATCCAACCAACACCAATGAGGTTTCATAATGTTTGACAAATTCACAGGGTTTAAGAAATCAACAAGATTGTTTCTGCCATTTATAGGTGGTCTGGCATTAAGTCTTTTACTACCGAGTATAGTTCAAGCCCATGTAATTGCTGGAGAAACCGCAGGATTTTGGCATGGATTGCAGCATCCGATTGGTGGATTAGATCACATCTTAGCGATGGTAGCAGTAGGACTCTGGGCGGCTCAATTGGGAGGGGCTGCAACTTTTGCCTTGCCGTTAGCCTTTGTAGGAGTTATGGCTCTAGGTGGCGTACTCGGAATTATCAGTGTCCCTTTACCATTTGTAGAACAGGGAATTGTCGCCTCTGATTTGATTTTGGGAGGATTGGTACTGGTGGCGGCTCGTTTGCCATTGGCAGTAAGTATAGGAATTGTGGGACTATTAGCAATGTTTCATGGTTACGCCCACGGAGCAGAAATGCCTAAAGATGCAGATGCAATTAACTTTGCCGCAGGTTTTATCATCTCAACTGCCACACTTCATCTTGTGGGTATGGGTACTGCCCTAGGCATCAAAAAATTCATGCAGGAGCGGATGGTTCGGGTTGCTGGCGGCGGCATTGTGCTTGCAGGTGTTTACGTTTTGGTAAATTCTCTGACGGGTGGGTAATAGAAATGACTAGAGTAATTGCCTAGAATTTTGATGAAACACCCTAGGCACTGTCATACTAGATACTAATCTGATTAAATTAAAATAACCAAAACTTAAATGTTTACAATTGAGCTATCTCTAAAAGGAAATCCTATCCCTGTATCAGTTGAGCGTAAAGAAAAAGAGGCGGCTCAGGAAATATATAAATCTATTGTTGAAGCCATAGAATCTGGGAGTCCTAAGATTTTGCAGCTAACCTGTGATAAACAAGCCGAAAAAAATGTGGCTTTACTCACCGATCAAATCTGTGGAGTGCAAGTATCCGAAAAAAGTTCATCCACATCTACAACAGGGGTTGGCTTTGGGCGGTATTAGTGATATTGCTGCGGCAGACCTAAATTTTAGTTGGGCAAATGGCACCTTAGTTTTAGATCGCTGTACCCTATCGGTTCCTAAGGGTGAGTTTTGGATGTTGTTGGGGGCTAATGGTAGTGGTAAATCCACTCTATTAAAGGTTTTGGCGGGTTTACTCCAGTCTGATTCTGGGACGATCGCCCTTAACTCACCTATTGGTTTTGTATTTCAAAATCCCGATCATCAATTGGTAATGCCTACTGTCGGGGCTGATGTTGCTTTTGGTTTGGTTTCAGAAAATCTCTCCTACAGTGAAACCCAAATACGGGTGCAAGAAGCTCTCTGTGCTGTGGAGTTACAGGATTATATTCGCCGTCCCATCTATGCTCTGAGTGGTGGACAAAAACAAAGAGTTGCCATTGCTGGGGCGATCGCTCGTAATTCTCAGGTTTTACTTTTAGATGAACCAACTGCCCTTTTAGATCGAGACAGCCAATCCGCATTAGTTGCTAAGGTCAGAAATTTGGTTAAAGAGCGATCGCTTACGGCACTATGGGTAACGCACCGTTTAGATGAACTGGATTATGCCGATGGCGCATTCTTACTTAGTCAAGGACGAGTGATCGATCGAGGTGATCCCGCTAGGTTAAAAAGTCTTTTAGAAAATTCTTAAATAAGCTCTGATTAAGTGCCTGAGTTGTATGATTGTGGCTATGGGATTAATTCCAGATTTTATCTAAAATTTTCCTAATCTTGGGGTGCAAATCAGGAATCTTGTATGGCAAACGCGAGCAATCAAGTCGAAAAACACGAGGATTTTAGCGAGGACTTTGAGTCATTAACAGAGCCAGATAATTTTGGGGATAACTTTGCGCTTGAACTTAATGATAGGTGGGAAGCATTACCTGATCAAGAATTAAGTTATGAAGAATTTCCCGATCTTGATAGTGTAATTGAGTTCCTGTCAGACATTCAAAAAGATTTAGAAGCACTTTTGCCAGAGTTGTTTTCCCCTGATTTTAGGAATCCACCTACAGCTAATTACTGGCGGGGCAGGGATACAGAACTAGAAAGTCTAACTTCAGTCTTAGGCACCAATGCTTTAATTTTAGTTATAGATACAATTGGCGGATCGGGACTGGCAGCTAGGTATTTTCAAGCAGATCAACATCCCCACAAGTTTTGGATAGATACTAATATTTATCGGTTTACGGACTTTGCCCAGTGGGCGATCGCCCATTTTAGAGATCAAGCTAGAAATGAAACAGCAAATGAACCCCAAGATCAAACTATTCCTGATACATCCCTAATCTCAACTCTGATCGAGGAAATAAATGCTCATTCTTGTCTTATTGCGATCGATAAGCTAGATCAAAACTTGGATCAACAAGAATTCTGGTTAGATTTTCTTCAAGCTTGGCATATAAATCAAACAGTTCAAAATTCCAAAATCCTAGTTACAAGTGGAGGAGCATTAGAATTTCCCTTCTCGGTTGACACCATAGAACTTTCTGAACCGCTTAGTCCAGCAGAATCCGCAGATTTATTCATAGAGATCGGAGTTTTAGGCATTCGCCAAGATTTAGAAACCCTAGGGAAACTTTTGGGTGGAAATCCTTTGAGTCTGACCTTGGCAGCAAATTTACTGATAGCCGAAGAACAGATTCCCCAGATTCGCTATTTAGTTAGGTATGGCAAAATTTTTGATTTAAATCAGCCCCAAGGATTGCAGCCAATTCCAATCCAAGCTGTTTTTGATCGGAGCTTTAAGCGATTACCTCCTAAACTTCGCAACTTACTAATCATTGCTAGTATCTACGCCCAGCCTTTTAATCTTCTGGATCTGCAAGGGATGCAAACTGAAGAAAACCTTGGGGAGGTGGATTTAGCCGATCTCCAAAAGCTCGAAAAATTCGGTTTGATTAGAAGCCTAGGACAAAATTATTTCTGCTGCGATCGCCAAATTAAAGCCCTAATCCCCCTCCCAGATCCCAAGCCTTTCCATGAGCAAGCCATTCAGTACTATTGGACACAAACCAAGCCCTATTTTGATTGGGAAAGCGATCGGGATTTAGCTCCCTATTTAGCAATTTTTCATCACTGCTGCGCCCTAGAAGAATTTTATCGAGCTTTTTATATCATTCGAGATGATAGTGAGCAATGCCTAGATCCCTATTTAGAAGCACATGGTAAGCATTTCCTGCGGATTAGCCTATTTAAGCCATTACTAGCAGCTTGGCAAGGGATTCAATCGGAGCGATCGGAGTTTGGAGCCGTGTTGATAGGTTTGGGTGATGCCTATTCTGCCATTCATCGGTACGATCGGGCTGTGCCTTTGTATCAGATTTGGTTACGGATTTTGGTCAAACGCCACGATCCTTTAGAGCGTCAGGCTAAGGCGCAATGCTTGTATAAGTTAGCCATTACCTTATTTACCCAAGCCTCGGTTCCGCCCTTATCAATCTTGCCCTATTTTCAAGAGTCCTTAGAAATTGCGATTAAATCTAGCGATCGCCCCCTAGAACTTAATAATCTACTAGGTTTAGGTAATCTCTACTCTAGGACTAAGGAATATCCCCAAGCCTTGGAATACTACGATCGCCATCTCAACCTAGCCCGTGAAGTTCAAAACCTTGAAGCTCAGATTGATTGCCTACCGATGATGGCAACGGCTTATCAGGCAATTAAGCAATATGACAAAGCTCTGGAGCTATATCGCACCCACTTAACCCTAATTCCTGACTATGGATTTGATCGGGCTGCAAGGGCAGATTCTCTGGAAAATGTCGCCCAGATCTATCAAATTTTAGGGGATTATCCTCAGGCAAAAGTTAATTATCAAGATTGCTTAGATCTAGTAATTACCAATGGCATAGAAAATGCTAGCCAAAGGGGAAACTGCCTATTCGGAATCGGAATTAGTAGCGATCGCCTCGGTCAATTCAAAGAAGCTATAACCTATTACCAGCAAGCTCTAGAAATATTTAAAGATTCTCACCATGAACCAGATTGTTTAATTAATCTAGCCAACGCCCACACTTCCTTGGGACTGTATAAAGAGGCGGTGGGTTTCTATGAACAAGCCTTAAAGCTCTCTCTGCAAGTTAGTAATATCTCTTGGCAAGCCCAAGCCCTGATCGGGTTAGGAAATGTACAAAATTCCTTGGGTAAGTTTGTCAAGGCGATTCAGTTTTATGAGCAAGCTTGGGAAATTAGTAAAAATCTGAAAGCCCAGAAAGCGATTGCCCTCAGTAGTTTGGGTCATGTTTATAATGCCATCGGGCAGTACCAAGAAGCGATGGATCTTTATAAGCGATCGCTGGCAATTGCCAAGGAAATTGGGGATAAATCCCAGCAAGCCCTTTGTCTTAATAGTTTGGGACAGGTTTTAGATCGCCTTGGTTACTACGCACAAGCTCTCCAATTTTATCAAGAATGGATCGATCTTAAAAAAGCCATGGGCGATCGCACTGCAACTTTGACGACTTTAAACCGCAATCGTAGTAGTAATCTCACTGGTGGTCTAGCTCATTCTAAATATGCCCAAGCTATTGAATTTCATCAGCAGTGGATCGAAGTTAAGCGCAAAATGGGCGATCGCCAAGGGGAAGCCAACTCCCTAGGTAATTTAGGAAATGCCTTCTTTGCCCTCGGTCAATATCCCCAAGCTATTCAGTCCTATCAACAATGCTTAGAAATGGCTCGTACTATTAGCGATCGCCGTTCGGAGGCAAGTTCTTTGAGTGGTTTAGGTTCCGCCTTTTTTGTGTTGGGGCAGTATACCCAAGCCATTGAATTTCATAGTCGTTCCCTAGAAATTTCCCAGAAAATTGATGACCCAATCATTCAAGCTCAAACCTTTAGTAACTTAGGCAAAGCCTATTATGCCCTCGGACAATATTTGCAAGCTGCCCAAAAATATCAGCAATGCCTAGAAATCATCCGCAAAATCGGCAATCGTCAAGGTGAAGCCAATGTTCTAGGAGACTTAGGTAATGTTCACTATGCCCTAGGAAAGTACTCCCAAGCTAATGACTTTTATCTCCAGTGGCTCGAAATTTCTACCGAAATCGGAGACAGATCCCAAGAAGGTAATGCCCTTGGTGGTTTAGGCAACGGTCATAATGCCATCGGACAATATTCTAAAGCCGTGGAATTTTATAGTCAGTGGTTAGAGATTGCCCAAGAAATTAGCGATCGCCGTTCCCAAGCCAATGCCCTCGCAGGTTTAGGAAATGCCTATAATGCTCTCGGAGAATACAGTCGAGCCATTGAGTTCCATCAGCAATCTTTGAAAATTCAAAAGGAAAATAGCGATCGCCACACCGAGAAAACCACTTGGTATAAATTTGCTGATACCTTAGAAAACCTAGAGCAAAAATCCTTAAGCCCTAATCCTTACACAGCGATCGATGTGGAATCAATCGATCAAGACGACAGTGCCATTCAGCAACTATTAGAAGCTGGATCAACGGCGATATTATCTAGGGAAATTAAAAGCAACATTACCAGAAAATCCGCAATTCTCAAAAGTAAGCCCACATCACCTAAACATCAAACACCTAAACAAAATTGGTTAGGTTCTACCTTTGGATGGCTCACGGGTAAAAAACAGAAAAGGAGATGAGCAGTGGAATGGATTTTATTATTATGGGGACTGCTAATCGGAACCTGTGGTGGCTACTATATGCGAAGCCGATCTCCCAAACCTAAATCTCAGCTATCGCATCCAATACTGTTAAAACTAGACCGCCAAATTATCGGTTGGGAGCAGATTATGCAACAGGCTCCTGTGGGATATTTACAAGTAGATGAGGAAAATCGCCTTTGTTTTTGTAATATTCAAGCTTGCCAACTTTTAAGCATTAAGCAATGTATTCAAACTGGTAAAGAAAAGAAGCTATTACTCCAAATTATTCGTTCCTTTGAGCTAGATCAATTAATCGAAGCCACCCGATCTAGCCATAAAACCCAACAAAGGTCATGGGTATTCCATCCTACAGTTGACGATCCAATCCATCCCATCGAAAAAGCAGATATTCCCATTAAGGCGTATAGTTTGCTTCTGGATGACGATCATGTCGGTATTTTTATCGAAGATCGCCAAGAAGCAGTAACCTTAGCCCAACAACGCGATCGCTGGGCAGCAGATGTCGCTCACGATCTCAAAACTCCCCTCACCTCCATTAGATTAATTGCCGAATCATTACAAGATCGAGTAGAGCCAGACTTGCGGAAATGGATTGAAACTCTAATTAAGCAGACAATTAGGCTTAGTGATTTAGTTCAGGATATTCTCGATCTAGGGCAGGTAGATATGGGTATGCCCCTAAAACTGAACTTAAAAACCGTGGATATTCCCACAATTATGCAAAGTGCTTGGAATAGTTTGGAACCCCTGACCAACCGCAAAAAGCTTAAATTAGAATGTTGGGGTGCATCAGCATTATCCATAGAAGCAGATGAATCTAAGATCTATCGCCTCCTTTTAAATCTTTTAGACAACAGTATTAAACACAGTCCACCGCAACAAATTATTTCAATCAGAGTTGATTTAGAGAAATCTCAAACCCCAAAAAATAGCTCTATAGATTCAGTAATCATCGAAATCATCGACTCTGGATCGGGTTTTGCACTTACGGCTTTACCCCACGTATTCGATCGCTTTTATCAATCTCATCAACCAGAGGTAAATTTAAGGGGTGGAACAGGACTAGGGTTAGCAATCGTCCGTCAAATTGTAGAGGCTCATAATGGCACAATTACCATTGATAACCATCCTGAAACTGGGGGAGCTTGGATTAAGGTGTTTTTACCAGCTACGCAGATACAGAAAAGTTAGTGACAATAGAGTAAGAGGCTTTTATATACTCACTTTAGACTTAAGCAATTAAGCAACACAAAAGAAAAATGGCTGAATTCGATTAGTATTATCACCTGAACTAACTTCAGAAATAGAGTATTTGCAAAATAATTTTATGGATAACATCTGGGTTAGGGGTAGCAGTCGTAGTGGGAAAAGTGAGTATTTAGTTCAGCAATTTTGCCAGTTGACCGATAAGTCGACCTTAACTAAGACCACAAGCCAAGCTGTACTTATTTTTTCTGTAGATGCTGATGCTCGGAAAAATCTAAGCGATCGCCTCGCCCTAGCCACCGATCGCAAATCATTTACTGCCGTTACCCCCTTAAGTTTTTTTCGTAACGAGGTAATGCTATTTTTTCCCTTATTAATGGCAAAGCTGAAGCTGCAATCTCAATTTCCGATTTTGTTACGGGTAGAAAATGAGCAAGAGTTAGCAACCGACCTTTGGGCTGATCAGTTTGATCTCGATCTTAAAATGGCGGGCGTGAGTAATATGCGCCTAGTCCGCAGAATCCTTGATTTGTTTTTACTGGCTGCCTATAGTCGTAAAGATTTAGCCCATATTCCCCAAATGCTTAAGGAAGGTATAGATCTAGATCTATCAGCGCAATCCCCAGAACTTTGGGATGCAGTGGGAATCGCTTTGGCAAGATGGCGAGAATTTTGCTGGGCAAAGGGATTACTTACCTACGGAATTATTACGGAGTTATTTGGCAAGTATTTATTGCCAGACCCCAAATATCAAGCCAGTCTTAAGGCAAGATACAAATTTTTAATTATGGATGATGTGGATGAATACCCTGCGATCGCCTGTGATTTAGCTCTAATCATGTTAAGCCAAGGCACAACTGGGCTTTTTAGTTTTAATCCATCTGGTTCCGCTAGATTAGGGTTGGGGGCAGATCCTGAATATTGGCAACAACAGGTTGAAGGTATTTGTGAATTGGTGACTTTAGCTCCTAAATCAAATCCCTTAGCCCAATCTTCCATAAATACCTTGCTAGATTTAGCCTTAAATGAGGATCAGTTTTATCTTCCCGATCTGCCCGATCAAATCGATGGATTTCTAAGTTTAGAAACTCGTTCACGGGGTAGCTTATTGCGGTCTGTAGCAGAGGTAATTGCCAAGGCGATCGCCGATCAAGAAATTGCTCCCAAGGACATTGCCATTATTGCCCCAGGTTTAGATAATATTGCCAGCTATGCCCTCAGAGAAATCCTGACTAAGAAAAATATTCCGATTATTTGCCTGAGCGATCAACATCCCCTTTCTAACTCATCCCAAGTGCGATCGCTTTTAACTTTATTAACTCTGGTTTATCCCAACCTTGGTCATTTAATCACAAGAAATCAAGTTGCCGAAATGTTAGTTAACCTAGACCCAGCCATCGATCCAGTGCGAGCAGGAATGTTAAGCGATCGCTGTTTTGTCCCCCATGAATCTGAACCCCAACTCCTGCCCAGTCAAACCTATAGTGAAGGCTATCGCTTGGGCTATGAAGCTAGTAATGGCTATGAACAAATTCGAGAGTGGATTGCCCAACCCTTGCGATCGCTCACTCCGCTAATATTCTTAGATCGGGCGATCCAAAAATTTCTAGTTCCCCAAAAACTCGGCTACGAAAAATTATCTAACCTCCAAGAACTATTAGAAACTGCTCAATATTATTGGCAAATTGGCTATCGTTTAGGATGGCAAGAACGGCAGATTTTGATCGGGTTTATTGATTTAATTAGGACTGGGATTGTGACCGCTAATCCCCAAGCTCCAAGTACCGATCGAAACAATAGTGTGACACTGGCAACGATCTATCAATATCGGATGGCACACACCCAGCACCGTTGGCAATTTTGGCTAGATATTGGTTCCCCATTATGGTCACAGGGAGGCAGTGCGGCTTTATTTGCGGCTCCTCTATTTTTACAAGCTTGGCAAGGTGGTACTTTAAGTTCTGACTATGAAAATACTATGAATAAACAAAGGCTAGAGCGACTACTACAGGATTTGGTCTATCGAGCCGAAGCTAAAATATATGTGTGCTATAGCGAACTCAATACGGCAGGACAGGAACAAATGGGGGAATTAACCGCCTTCAAAGATCTTGCTATTCCTAATTTAACGTGAGTTCAGGTATTTTCTTGGGGCGGCGATCGCCGATCACCTGTCGGAACTCAACAACAAGTGCGATTCGTTCAGTGTGAATCATGGTAACCAGTCCGTACTTTCACCAAGTTATATCAATCTTAGGTATTACAGAGCATCAAGACTCTGCCAAGATCGTCTGCTTTGTCGAAGGGTTTCGCCATAGTGAATGGGTTGTAAGGACTTGGACGGCTGCTTGTGACAAGCCCAGTTCTGACTTTTTTAGGTCGAACTTTAGAACGAATCTAACTAGGTTTTGTGTTAATCTGACAAAAATTCTTAAAAGTCCTTGAGCTTAAGATTCAACTTAAATTTTAGACTTAAATTTTTGTAAATATAATGGATGAAAACCTCTCGGCTTTACAGCAGTTAATGGAAGTTGTAGCTCAATTGCGATCGCCCAATGGAGGATGTCCTTGGGATTTAGCTCAAACGCCCGAAAGCTTAATTCCCTATATTATCGAAGAGAGTTACGAAGTAGTAGATGCCATTCGCAGCCAAGATCAGCAGGCGATCGCTGAAGAATTAGGAGATTTGCTTTTACAGGTAGTCCTACAGGCACAAATTGCTAGCGAACATCAGCATCAAAAATTTACGATCGCTGACGTTGCCCAAGGAATTAGCCAAAAATTAATCCGTCGTCATCCCCATGTATTTGCCGATTTGAATGTTAAAGATTTGGCAGAAATCCATCAAAACTGGGAGCAGATTAAAGCCGCAGAAAAAGGAGAATATAAACTAAACGAAAAGTTGCATCGCTATGCCCGCACGCTTCCACCGATGATGGCAACCATGAAGATTATCAATAAAACTCAAATATCCTCTGCGTATGCGATCGCCGATCTCAGTGCTAGCTTGGATAAATTTCAATTATCCCTGACCAGTGCTACCAATGCCGATCATCAAGCCGAATTAGGCGATTTGTTATTTGATCTGATCGCTGTAGCAGACAATTATAAATTAGATGCCTTTGCCGCTCTCCAAGCTGCTAATCATCGCTTTATTAATAACCTAGATGACAACCCAGATCTAGAATAGCTTATAGAATTTAAGTATCGAGAATTTCAATAAAAATCCAACTAAAAATCTAAACTATGTCCCAACTCTTACAAATAATTCAAATAATTCTAACTTTTGCTCTCTCCATCCTGCTTGCGTTTCCTGCGATCGCTGCTGAATCACCTATACCAGTGACTCCATCCACGGAGATCGGGATTCAAAAAGAAGCTCAGGTTATATTAGATGATTTAGCTACTAAGGCGATCGTTGCTACTCAAAAAGGAGATTTTCCCATCGCTGAGAGCTATTGGACAGAAATTATCAAACTATTTCCTGATAATGCGGCGGCTTGGAGTAATCGGGGCAATGCTAAATCTAGCCAAAATCATCTAGATCAAGCGATCGCTGACTATACAAAAGCCATTGAACTTGCACCCTTTGCTCCAGATCCCTACCTCAATCGTGGAGCCACATTACAAGCCTTAAATCAATCTCAAGAAGCGATCGCTGACTACAACAAAGTCTTGGAACTCGATCCCCAAGATCCTGATGCCTATAATAACCGTGGTATTGCTATGGCTAGCTTGAGTAAATGGAGCGAGGCGATCGCTGACTATAAAGAAGCATTTAAAATTGACCCAGACTTTACCTTTGCCCGTGCTAACTATGCCCTTGCCCTCTATGAATCCGGAGAAGTCAAGGAATCAGTTAAAACCATGAAAAATCTGTTGCGGAAGTATCCTAATTTTGTGGATATGCGGGCGGCAGTTACGGCAATTTTGTGGGAACAGAAAAAAACTGGCGAGGCAGAAAGCAACTGGATTTCAGTTCCAAAACTTGATCCCCGCTACCAAGATCTTGAATGGGTAATTAAAGTCCGCCGTTGGCCTCCCAAGATTACTAATGCTCTTGCTAATTTTTTAAAGCTGCAACCAACAACAAGCCCTAATTAATTTACCCTTTGCTCAAGATAATTATAGTCGTGGTCTTTATACTTAGGACATTTTGACTAATTGGGCGTGTGGGGCTGCGCCCCATAAAGGGGTTCCACCCATTAACCCCGTCTTAAGTAACTTGACTGCTACTATAATTATGTTGGTAACATGACCATACAGAGACAACCATAATCGTTTTAGTTTCCTCATCAACCCTATAAACTAGAGGATGTTTAATATTTATTTGTCTTGATTTGTCTTGATTTGTCTTGAAAAGTAGCCTTTGAGATTACCTGAAAGTTTCTCAAATGTCAGTAGAAAAGCGAATCAGGGATTAAATTTTTTAAGTTTAAATTGAGGATTCAACATCTTCTCGCTCTCTTAGAGACTGAACTTGGTTCGAGTTTGAGTATGTCCATTGAATTGCGCCATCACGACTGGTTTGGTAAACATCAATATTTGCAGTTTGCAATTGGCTGAGAGTTGGCTCAGAAATATCTGTGTTATCTCCCCTTGAATTAGAGGCGATCGCCATGATCGGTTGAACTGCATTTATGAATTCAGGAAGTAAATCTTCACCTGTCCACCACAAAATCTTTGCCTTGAGTTTTGGGAATAATTCTGTCTGATTGAGGAACTGTTTTTGGGCTGAAGGTTTAGCATCAGTCATTAGGAGCCAACTAGTATCGGCAGTTTGGATGCGGATCAGGTTTGGGTGAATCAGTTCGATTTGGGTTTGCGGGGCGATCGCCTTGGGTTGATTTATTTTTAGGGTATAAATATTTGTCCCAGATTTAGCTAAGGATTGAGTTAGGCGATCTAACTCCCCAAGGGACGAAAAGTTTTTAATCGAAATGGGTTTAGATTTAATAAATTCCCAGCCTTCAGAAATATCTCGGCTGGAACTAGTAGCGACAGCAAAGTCTATTTGATTAATTCCCGATTTTTGCAGTATTGGCAACAACGTAAAATTTACTAGCTTCCGATCTCCACTATTAATTAGGGCGACTTTTCCCCGATCTTGAATCAGCATGATCGGTGTGCGATCGCTGGAAATTATTAAGGTTTCAAATAAAATTGCCCTTGTCACTGCCCCTGGAATAAACAAAATCATGGCAAAAATTAAAGATATAGGGAGCCAAAACTTTCGCACTTGGGGTTGGAGCCAAATCAACAGGATAATTCCATAACCAGCTAATAGTTGCCACATAGCGATCGCTCCTGCACTAGAAACCGCCCCCGGTAGGGTGTGAATCCAGTTCACAATACTAATCATGAAAGCCATCGGGGCAGCCAAGAACCAACTAATCACTGCCCCCAAGGGTATATAAATCACTCCCAAGACTCCACTTACGATCCCCACTATGGTTCCTAGGGAGACAAAAGGTGTGGTTAAAACATTAGCAAGAATACTATAGGCACTAATTTTGCCAAACATAAAAAGTTGCAGGGGTAAGATCCAGATATAGGCTGCGATCGGTACAGATAGTAAAGTTGCCATTAAAGGTGGGAGCCATTCTAATTTTTGGGCGATCGCACTGGCACTAACAACTAAACCCAAGGTAGCTAAAAAGCTAAACTGAAACCCTAAATCCCAAATCCATAAAGGTTGAATTAATAATAAAATTACCGCCGCTAGAGTTAAGCCGATCGCTGGACGAGTTTGACGACCAATCACTAACCCGATCAAAGTTCCCATCCCCATCACCACCGCCCGTAATACCGATGGACTAACCCCTGTAAGTATTAAAAATCCCAAAAGGCTCATAGTTCCTGCCATAAATTTCAGGCGATCGGAAGCATTGCCACAAATTGCTAAAACTGTCCCTAAAATGATCGAAACTTGAAATCCTGAAGCTGCTAATGCTGCTGCCAAGCCCACATCAATAAATGTTTGTTTTAGATCTTTAGGTAAATCCACCGTCCGATTTCCCAATACCAAAGAACTGAGTAAGGCTCCTTCGGGCATACCTGCTCCTAATACATGAGCCTGCACCATACGACTACGAATCCACCAGTCTCCAAAGGCAGGCGGATCAGTAATTATGTTTAAGTTTCTACCACCTAAACCTGCAAAAATTCCCGATCGCCTTAAAAAAGCCCGAAAATCAAAACCACTGGGATTATCTGGGATTTGGGGTAAATATAAATTGCCTGTAATCTCTACAATTTGGGACGGTCTTAATCCTGTCACTTGGGTTAGAGATAGAGTGGTATAGAGTTTGCCTTCTACTAATTTTTTCTCCCCCGATCTCAGCTTAATTTCTCTGGCCCCTAGGGTAAACTTGCCCCTGCCACTCCCCGCAATCATGGGCGAATCTAGTAAAGCTCCCGTAACCGTAACTTGAGTAAGTGGTGCAAATTTAGAAATATCATTGGGTTGAGGTTGGGGAACTCGCCATTGAATATAAAAACTCGCAAAGCAGCCAATTAAGCCTGCAACTAACCAAACCCAGCGTTTAATTAAACTATATCTAAAAAATACGGGAAAAATTATAGGAAGAAAGATTGTGGTGACTATACCCAATCCCAGCATTACCGCCCCACCTGCCCAGAAATAACCAGTCCAATCCGATAAAATACTAGCGATACAACCACTAATAAAAGCTAGGGAAAATATGAGGGCGATCGCAACATTCATAAAGATAATTTAAGTTGCAGTTTTACCCCTATCTAATCACAGGTTGGTAATTCAGTTGTTAAGAGTAAATTATCGACCACGTTTTAGATCGTAAATAATTTTTTCTAAATGCCACTTTTTAGACTTGCCAGAATAGTTTTTGCGACTAGCTTTAAGAAGACGCTCGGCTCTTTCATGATCGCGGACTAATTCCCAGAGTTCTTTACTTAAACCCGCAGCTTGCCAATCTTCAATAAAGGACTGAAAGCGATCGCCAAAATCAGAAATAAAATAATGTACCTGAGACTGAATGCGTTGTTTTAAATGGCGGGGCAAGAAAAAATAAATAATGGCAGGAATAAAAGCGATCGCCAGAACAAGGCGGGGCAAGAAAAAATAAATAATGGCAGGAATAAAAGCGATCGCCAGAACAATAAAGCCGATGTCCATATTTACTTTTTCAAAATTGCCAAGCTAATCAATCACCAAAAATTATAATTGAGTTCGATAACCCATAGAGGTTAAAGGCAGTTTAAGCTTCCATACTTTCTCTATTTTCTAGTACGATCGCTGACTAATCTCAGTTTTAAACACGATAAAAATTTGAGAATGCATGATCTAAGAGCTAAGATAAAAAAAGCTTAAATTTTCTGTGGCTAAATGACTTCTTCTAAACTAGCGATCGCTGACAAACAAGAAATATTGCGTCTGTACTGCGAGACTGACCTCTCAACTGCCAAGTTGTCTAAACAGTTTGGTATAAGTTCTAGTACGACCCTACGGCTATTGCAAGAAATGATGTCGCCCGAAGAATACAGAGATGCTGTGCAGAGAAAACAGGGAAAGCCTAAAAAGCTATCAAACCCATTAGAGAATGAAGTAGATCAGCTTGGCTTAGAATTATTAGAGCCTACTCTTATCCTTGAAGACCCCGTGAAGGAATTAGAGGTAGTTAGTAATGAAGAATTACCCACAGTCTCAGTCGAGATCGATCAAGATGATCTAGAGCCAGATTTTGATGACGATCAAACTACCGCAGTTGAAGATCTTGTGAGTGAATTGGTAGATGACGATATTCTCGATGATGAATTTGATGAAGACGAAGAGCCAGACCCAGAAGATGAAGATTTAGAAGATGAAGAATCACAGGTTATTGCCGAATCAAAACCAGCTACTAATATCCTCAGTATCCTCCCTTTGGCTGAAGCCGAACTCTCTAATATTTGCTATATCGTAGTTGATAAAGCTTCGGAAGTAGTTACTAGACCCATGCGAGACTTCAAAGAGCTAGGAAAAGTCCCAACCGAAGAAATAAACCTGCTTGCCCTGCCTGTATTTGATAATCATCGGGCGGCTCGCAGATTTTCGGCACATAACCAAAAGGTAATTAAATTTCCCAGTTCTCTAATTTTGGCTACAAGGTTCCACCTTTCCCAAAGAGGGATCACAAGAATGTTGTACGGTGGTCAGATATTTGCGCTTTAGATTAATGCAGGGATTTTCGCAGTAATAATCTTTGGCAATTTGCAAAGGGATTGAGACTAAATTCGGGATCGACTCTATAAATTTGATAGCCAGAAAGTTTATAGAGATTTAGTGCGGCTTGATTGTTGTTGGCAACATGAAGATAAATATTTTTAAATCCCCACGATCGCACTTTTTGTTCTGAAGCAGTCAATAGTTTAAGCCCCACTCCTAGTCTGCGCCATTGGGGATGGACAGCAAAATTGGAAATGTATGGTTGCTGGGATGTTTGCCAATTAATCCAAGGGATGGCATCAAGGTTAGGAATAGCTCTGAGACTTACTTCTAAGGTAGCGATCGCTTCAAAATTTAGTTCAGATATTGCCACTAAACAAGCATAGTAGGGGCTAGAGTCTAAGAGTCGAACTCCTAAATCCAAGGAAATTGACCACACCGCCAAAGGATATAGCCATTGAGGACATTTGCGATAGAAGCTAGTTGCCAAAATATTAGAGACCTTCAGGACATCCCGCTCCTGCCCTAGGCGAATCTGGAAAGATGAACTTTTGCTTTGATCTACCACTTGCTTTTAACTTGGCTGTATAAGTACTAAATACTGGCTTTATATAGTTTGGTTCCAAGCGTATTAATTTGATTAAGGTATTGTATCGTTAATTCATGACTCATTCCCGCAAGCAATTTGGGCAACACTGGCTTAAAAGTGAAAAGGCTTTAGCTAAGATCCTGCAAGCTGCTAATTTACAACAAGGCGATCGCATTCTCGAAATTGGACCTGGTACAGGTATTCTCACCGTTAAACTTTTACCATTAGTACAATCAGTGGTAGCTGTAGAAATCGATCGCGATCTTTGTCAAAGTCTACGGCAGAGATTTATTCGTCCCATTTTGGAAGATAAATTGGTATTAATTGAAGGTGACATTCTCAGCATACCTTTACCCCAAATCTGTAACAAAGTAGTTGCCAATATTCCCTACAACATTACTAGCCCAATTTTAGAAAAACTGTTGGGTTCAATTAGTCAGCCCGTGCCTCAGTTTGAGCAGATTGTGTTATTAGTGCAGAAAGAAATCGGCGATCGCATCGTTGCCAAGGCAGGGCATAAGGCTTATGGAGCCATGAGTGTGCGGGTGCAGTATTTAGCAGATTGTAATTTTATTTGTGATGTTCCTGCTAAAGCGTTTATGCCACCACCCAAGGTTGATTCAGCAGTGGTTTGCCTGTTGCCCCGTTCTCGGATTCACCCCGCATCCGATCCAAAATTCCTAGAAACTATAATTAAGCTAGGTTTTGCCACTAAACGTAAGATGTTACGCAATAATTTAGGATCAGTAATTGAACGCGATCGCCTAGTTCCGATCTTAGAAGAAATGCAAATTAATCCCCAAGTTCGTGCCGAAGACCTAAGCGTGGAGCAATGGATTCAGTTAAGTGAAGTCCTAAATTGACATCCTCCCCCGATTTATCGGGGGATTCCTAAGATTCACAACTTAGGTTTCTGCTTCTTCCCATTACTGGTATTTCGCAACTGCCCTTTAGAGGTATCCCTATCAGG
>VYKS01000221.1_pt2 | contig 30617 bp, 33 predicted proteins | sample 5114511 | NCBI WGS metagenome assembly VYKS01 (sample SAMN12291795, study PRJNA351875) | freshwater metagenome | isolation source: freshwater lake | place: USA: Michigan, Gull Lake | collected 2011-07-05 | reverse complement strand
AGTAGGTCGTTGACCAGTCCAATTATATCACGAAACCTATGCATATCAAGACTTCTACTGCAATTCATCTCATCGGTAAACCGAGAGTCTTCTTGCAGAGGAAAGATAAAATGAGTTTATCTTGATAGGCTTGGCTTATGGTAAATATTCTGCAAATAGGACAAATAGGTAGCGAGTTATCTCAACTTGTCCATGATGTTAGCGATCGCAATGATCGTGTTGTGATTGAATCGGATGGCAAACCTGTAGTTGCGATGGTGCGCTATGACTATCTGACAGGTTTGCTTGAGGCTTTAGAGGATGCTTTGGATAGCAAGTTATTGAGACAAGCGATCGCGGGTATCGACAGGCGATGAAGTTTCACCATTGTTCCAGAGTTCATATTCGCTAATATCAATATCCTCATTCCAAACTAATCCATAGCCACCAGATTCAATTTGAAAGTTTTTAAAGAAGCTAGGATTTTGCAATTTAGCAAACATAGGATTGTCTAACAATTTGGAAACATCGTACTTCTTAACTTCACTTTGGCTAAACTCAATTAGTAAAATGCGATCGCCAATGACTTGAGCAGAAATGATTTTAGGTGGATTCATAAATATCTCAATTACTTTAAAGGTGGCAGCTTACGAAAATCTTGGGTGTTCCAAATATTCAGCAGTTCATTTTGGTATAGCGTTGCCCATTCAATTATTAATTTTTCAGCCCGACTTGGTAAATCTCCTTCGAGGATCACCAGAGTTTCAATACTGACCAAAGCATTAAACTCACCATAAATTGCGTGGAAATGTGGAGGTGGATGATCTCCAAAGAAAATTTTAATTGTTATACCGTAAAATCTTGCAACTTCTGGCATAGAAAGTCTTTAGTATTTTGGGGATAAATCGATCATAACTTGCGATCGCTTGGGAATTATAGGAATCGGTACAATTCAGGCAAAATCTTTAACACCACCTTCAAAATTATTCGCCATTAGAAAAACATTGCGATCGCCCCATCCCTTCTGATCAAACGGTAAACTAAGGTAGATACAATTCAAAAATTCCCAAAGTTACTCAGGATTGCTCTTGACAGTTATGAACCCGTTGGTACTTTGATCTAATACTAATTCGAGACAAAAAGGTAAACTACAAATATGGTCTTCTGTCCCCCCACTTTTATCCAACGCTCCTTACCTACATCCAAGGGTAAAATCAACTACTACGAAAGTACAGATCAGACCGTAGATATGGAAACTCTTGTATTTTTACATGGTTTTGGTGGTGGTTCTTCATCCTTTGAGTGGTCGAAGGTTTATCCCGCATTTACTAGCGATTATCGAGTTCTTGCCCCTGATTTAGTTGGTTGGGGATTATCCGAACATCTTGCCCGTGACTATACATCCTTTGATTATCGACAGGCGATCGCTGAATTTCTTAAAGCCACCTGTCCTCAACCTGCGATTGTAATTGCCTCTAGTGTAGTTGCAGGCTTAAGTGTGTGGTTATCCACCGAGAAGCCAGAGTTATTTGAAAACCTGATCCTCATGTGTCCTACAGGTTTATCAGATTTCGGAAAACCCTTTAATGGAAAGGCCTTCCAAGTCCTTAGCAATATTCCCCTTGCCAGTTACTTACTCTACAGTCAAATAATTGTCAGCCCACTATCAATTCGGGGATTTCTAGAAAATGTCCTGTTTTTTAATAAAAATAGAGTTACCCAAGAAATGGTGGAAGCCTATTACACCTCAGGGCAGCAACCTAGGGCAGAATATGCCGCATTTTCGTTTTTAAAGGGTTATAACAGCTTTGATCTCGCCAAGTTTATGCCAAAATCGACTATACCAACGGCAATTTTGTGGGGCGAAAAAACTAACTTTGCTTTCCCTGAACTAGGTAAACGTCTTGCCGCTCTGAGTCCGATGGTTAAATATTTTCAAGTTATTCCAGACACAGGTACAGTTCCGCACCTAGAACTACCTGCCATTACAATTTCTGCTATTAATAAAGCCCTATCGGTTTTAGCATGAGTAAGGTATAAAGATTTTTAGAGCAGTGCTTGTTCGCAGTCAGTTTGTATTTGCTGCCTGAGGTGATCTAGATTGTCAAACTTTTGTTCAGGTCGAAGGAATTTAATAATCTCCACGCCAATTTCACTACCATACAAATCTCCATGCCAATTTAAGATATGCACTTCTACGGATCTTTGGGGTTGCAAGTTTGCCACCGTAGGACGAATACCAATATTCATAACTCCATTAACTTGATTACTAAGTGGAATTAATGGACTAGTTACCCGAACTCCATAGACTCCATCCCTAGGTAGAAATTTTTGTGGATTAATTTGCAGATTAGCAGTGGGAAAGCCAATGGTTCGACCCAGTTTTTGTCCATTAATCACAATGCCACTCAGGCTGTAATTACGTCCCAATAGGCAACTGGCAAGGGCGACATTCCCAACAGAGAGAGCTTCACGAATTAAAGAGCTACTAATGCGAACACCTTCAAACATTGCCTGCTCAGAGATAATATCAAGGCGATCGCCCCACACTTCTGCTAAATTATCAACCGATCCCCGTCGCTGGTAACCAAACCTAAAATTAAAGCCAACGCTTACCTCTTGGGCTTGGAGTTGGTTAATTAAAATTTGTTCTATAAACTCCTTAGGGCTGAGTTGAGATAATTCTGAGGTGAACGATAACAGCACTAACTGTCTAATACCTAGTTTCTCCAACCATATAGCTTTTTCTGGTAATGGAGTTAGTAAGGGACGGGGGACTTTACTAAAAAATTCTTGGGGATGGGGATCAAAGGTAACTACTGTAGGCACTAAGCCTGAACTTGCCAAAACTGGAGCAATCACCCGTTGATGTCCTAGATGCAAACCATCAAAATTACCTAAAGCGATCGCCGTAGGTACAACAATTTGGCTAATATCAGAAATCAGAAGCACAATATTCTGGTGTCAATTTTTTCAGCTTTGCTGAGAATTATTATTCTCATCACCAGTGGTTGATTAAGTGAGTAAGATTAAAATCTAGATTAAACCTAAAATCATTAACCGCCAATGCCAAACTCGATCTCCACTCAAATTAAGGTCAATGTCAAACTATTTGCCGCCTTTCAAGAAGCTTTTTCTAAATCAGAGATTAGCTTGGTTTTACCTGCTCTTAGCCCTGCATCTGTGGTGTATGAGACATTAATCGCCATACATCCAGCCCTTGAGCAGTGGCGATCGGTAACGCGTTATGCCATTAACCTTAATTTTGCTGAAGAAAATACTCTACTTCTAGACGGAGATGAAGTTGCCTTAATCCCACCTGTAAGTGGAGGTTGAAGATTTAAGCTTCTTGGTTTAAGAATGGCAATAAGGCGATCGCCCGTGCTTGTTTGATCGCTTTGGTTAAATCTCTTTGTTGTTGAGCAGTTAACCCAGTAATGCGCCGAGGTAGGATTTTTCCTCTTTCGGTAATGAACTTACGTAGCAAATCTACATCCTTGTAGTCAATTAGGGCTGTGGGTTTAATTGGAGATAGTCTTTTACGAAAAAAAGCCATAGTAATTACTTGATTTCCTTATGTTCAGTGTGTTTATTGCAGTGAGTACAAAACTTTTTAAGCTCTATTCTCCCAGTATCGTTACGGCGATTTTTGGTGGTTGTGTAGCGAGAAACACCGGGCGATCGCTTGTCTATATTAGTGCGACACTCAGTGCATTCGAGGGTAATGATAATGCGAACGCCTTTAGCCATTGTTTTAGCCTAAATTTATAATCTTAATTATTTGAAAGCACGGTCTAATAATTTATCATGCTTGAATTAAATATGCAATTCTCATTATAAATTTTCTTGAGATCTTCATGGTTTCCTATTACAAGTTAGGATCTTGATGATAGCAAAGTAATGTTTAGCCCTATCTATAATTAAATTATGTATTTTTAGAAGAAGCGATCGCTTCATCCAACTGATGATCTAATTCATCTGAAATCGTCTGATCTTCGGTATTTCTACCACTAACCATATAGATACTAGTCAAAGTCAACATTACGCCTAACCATTGAATTTGGGTCAGGGTTTCGCTTAAAAATATGCGCCCAAACACGATCGCAAATACTGGAGTCGAAAAAGTCAAAGCACTAAGTTTGGTAAGATTCCCAGATGAAGCCAAGTAAAAAAATAATCCGTAGGCGATCGCCCCACCCATCAGGCTAATATATCCGATCCCTAACCAGCCCCAAGGATTTAGATCTTGCCAAGAGTTGGATTCAATTTGATGAGAAAATGCTAATAAGGGTAAGCCGCCAATAATCATATGCCAACCTGTAGCCGCAACTGGGTCAGCATTTTTGACAACTGGACGAATCAAAATAGTTCCCACTGCCATAGAAAGGGATGCACCTAACATCAACCATTCCCCTAAATTAAAAACTCCTGCCTCCCAAATTTTGGCAAAATCCCCCGCCCAGAAAAACTGCCATAGCTCCTTAGGTAAGCCAATTAAACCAATGCCCATAAATCCCACTGCCAAGCCCAAAATCGCAACTTTACCAATGCGCTCCTGATAAAATAAAGCTGCCATAATTGCCACAGCCAAGGGTTGAGAGTCAATTAGTAATGATCCTAAACCTGCTCCTGTTCGCACCAATCCCAATGCCAAAAATCCTTGAAATAATGTGCCATCAATTAACCCAAATAAAATAATCCACAGCCAAGCTTTCCATCCTTTAGGCTGCGATCGCCCCAGATAACTTGCCAATCCGACTAATAAAATACCTGAAGGGATTAATCGGATCGAAGCTAAGAATAATGGTTCAGTTTGGGGCATAATTGCTTTCATCACTACCATAGCTGTACCCCAGAGCAGAAAGGGCAAAATTACAAAAATTGAAGATCGGGAAATCAGAGCCATTACATTAATATTTCTTAATATTTGAAGATTGTACTGGAAATATAGCGGGGACTAAAAATATTCCCAGTTAGAAGATTTCAATTTTCTAAGGGATTTAAGGGGATTGAATTGCAAATAAAATTAAATTTAGATTAAGAATAGATTATTTTTAGTGAGTTGCAAATGCTTAAATCCAAGCCCAATATAATAATAGAGACTTACTTTCTGAATGGATAAGAATATGGCTGATCTGCAAAAAAAAGTATTGGTAACACAGCTATCTGAAGACCAGCAAAAATATTGGCAGACAGCATTGATTTCCCAAGATATAAATGTTGTTACTGAGCCTCCAAGCAGCGATTTAGTTCAAGTCCTAGAGGGAATGAGTAAAAATGGACAGCCACTTCCAGATCTACTACTAATGGATATAGGTATTACCACAGCAAATTCCACTTCTTTACAGGCAAGAGAAGTCTGTCGCTGGTGTGCCGATAATTATCCCGATCTTAAAGTGATTTTAACTAACCCCAGAGAAGATCAAGTCAAGAGTGTGGGGCTGAGATGGGCGATTAGACAGGGGGCGATCGCTTTACTACCCCGTTTGACCAACCTCACTCTAGTGGAATCAGTTACTATAGTGATCGAAGCTTTGGGGTCTTCACCTATTCAAAATCGCTTCGATCAGTTGTTGGAATCCTTTGGTAATGCGGAGATCCCTCAAGCTATTCAATCCCAGCCCAGTAGCATTAGAGAAGCCGCTACCGCCGATCTAGTGAGAAAAATGGCAATGATTCCGATGATTGTGATGGCGACCTCAGAAGAAAAGGATGATTCTGAAACAAGTCTCAATATTTCCCTTGCCTCTACCCTAGATGAATTAGTTTTACATGATGTAAAAATCGAACTGGATAGCTTAGGAATCGCTGTCAGCAATGCATTCAAAGAAAATTCACTTTTACCAGGGGTAATTTTAACCGAAGGTGGAGAGTATAGAGGCATGATTTCCCGCCAAAGATTTTTGGATTATATGAGCCGTCCCTATTCCCTAGAGCTATTTTCTAAACGTCCCTTACGAATTCTCTATGAATCTGCCGAAACTGAGATTTTCGTCTTGGATGGCAAAAATCTAGTAGTTTCCTCGGCTCAAAAATGTTTAGAGCGATCGCCAGAACTAATTTATGAACCCATCGTAGTTTTATCCACAGGCAGCTATAGATTACTAGATGTCCATGATTTATTTGTCGCCCAGTCCCAAATCCATGAGCTAGCAACCAAACTAATCCGAGAGCAGACCCAAGATCGGATGGTACAGACCGAGAAAATGGTAACCTTGGGTGAAATTGTATCCGAAGTTTCCCATGATATTGGTACGCCTGTGGAGTCAATTCATAGTAACCTCACCTATCTTTCCGATTACAGTAGCAGGCTCATAAATTTGCTCAAAGCCTACGAAGAGGAAACAACTATTTCTCCGCAAATAGCAGAGATTAGAGATTCGATCAATATTGATTTTATTCTTGAAGATTTACCTAAAGTGGTGAATGGGATTGTGGCAGGGACATCGCAACTCAAAAAAATTGTATCTGGACTGCAAACTTTCTCCAAAATGGAAGAAATCATGTCTAAGGATATTGATATCAATGAATGTATTGAAAATAGTTTAGCAATTCTCAATACTCGACTAAATGAAGATATCTTATTGGTCAAAGACTATGGCACACTTCCATCGGTAACAGGCTTTCCTAGCCAACTTGTGCAGGTATTTATGAACCTGATTGGGAATGCGATCGATGCCTTATCTGATACTGCTAAGTTGCCTTCAGCTTTACAGGAAAACTGGAAACCGAAAGTTGAGATCACGACTAAATCCTATACCCATGATGGGAAAGAATGGATAGCTATTAAAATTGCAGATAATGGCTCTGGTATTCCCAAGGAAATTCAGCCTAAAATCTTTGAAAACTTCTTTGCTACAAAAGACTCTGGAAAGGGTAAAGGCCTGGGTTTAGCGATCTCCCATCAAATTATTACTCAAAATCATAAAGGTAAGATTTCTTTGCGATCGCCTTGGTTAGACCAAAGTAATAATATTGGCGGTGGCGCAGAGTTTCAAATTTTACTAACAGTTTCCTAGCCAATTTCCTAACTGTGCGATCGCCTATACTAGCTAGACAGGATTTTCCTAAACTCCATAAAATTCAAAAAATGTATAGCAAGCTTAATAACTATGAAACAAGTCAAACAACTAACCTGCATTATTGAGCGAGAAGATCGTAGCTATATATCACTTTGTCCCCAGATAGATATTGCCAGTCAAGGTGACTCGGTAGAAGAAGCAAGGAATAATCTGATTGAGGCGATCGAGCTATTCTTTGAAATGGCAAGCCCCAATGAGTTAAAAGCTAGGCTGCCATCAGAAGTTTATGTAACCCAGATTGAGGTAGCACTTGGGTAAACTTCGAGTCCTATCTGCCAAGGAAGTGTGTCGGCTGCTATCAAAGCATGGTTTTGTTCAAGTCAGACAGTGAGGTAGCCATATCATTATGCAAAAGATAGTTGATGATTCCAGTATTACTGTTCCTATTCCCAACTATCCAGAAGTAAAGATTGGCACACTTCAATCAATCATTAGACAGTCAGGACTACCTCGATCCATATTTGAAGTTTAAATTATTAGTAGTTTGCCTGACTCTGGGATGATGCAAAATTGTTCTCGATTTATTCTTGCTGGGCTCACCTACCTTTCTCTGTTTCTGAGAATTAGTTTTACAATATTGCACTGGAGTTTCCAAGGATATAACCTAGGGAAATTCCGTATACGTAGACAGTTGTGCTATTTCGGAAGTTTCCATATAATAAGTCTAGACAGTTTCAGTTGTTTAATCCTCAAGAAAAGATGAAGAGATAGCTATGCAATATGAACTTAAAAGTATTTTCGAGTGGAAAGAGTTATTAAATACAGAAGAAAATTTTAAGAAATTTTTTGAATCGGATGAAGTATCTAATCTCTTAAAATATTTGGAAAGACGATTGAAGCACAATATTATTCAGATGATTTCTCAAAGAGGATTAACGAACTATGTTTCATTAGCATCAAGAATAAAAACATTTCCCTCAACCTACAACAAAATTAGAAATTAGTAAGTTTAAATTCAAAAAATAGCCTAAGTATTCAAGACAACGAGAGAACAAGCTTAATAACCATTAGTTTCATGATTCCAGTCAAAGATGCTGAGTTTTTAATTTTAGATTTGGTCAAGCCCCTAGGTGATTATGAAGTAGTTGACCTAACTCAAGCTCTAGGCAGGATCTTAGCAGAGGATATCTATAGTAATTTAGATTTTCCCCTTTGGCATAATTCCGCTATGGATGGTTATGCCTTTCGGTTTGAGGATTTACAGCAATTTGCCACCTTAGCGATCGCCCCATCGGATATTCCCGCAGGAAGTTCTCAATACTTCTCAATTACCTCTGGAGAATGTGTGCGAATTTTTACAGGAGGAATACTTCCCGATGGAGCTGATACAGTGGTAATGCAGGAAGATGTGGAGATAATTAGCGATCGCCTTCACATTAAAATCTTGCCAAAATTAGGAGAATATGTACGCCAAAAAGGCGAATTCTATCAAGCAGGAACGATCTTGTTACAGGCAGGAATCAAAATTAATCCAGCCGAAATCGGAATCTTAGCGTCAACCCAAAATCAAAAAGTGAATGTGTATCGACAACCACGGGTAAGTATAATTTCCACGGGAACCGAACTTAGAGATTTATCTCATAATTCATGCCAAAAGGGACAAATTATCGATTCCAATCAGTATGCTCTTTCAGGTTTACTAACTCAAGCAGGGGCAGTACCAATTTCTATGGGCATAGTTGGCGATCGCCCTGAAGATATAGCGGAAATTATGATTAAAGCCCTAGCCCATTCAGATTTAGTGATCTCTTCGGGTGGAGTTTCCGTAGGTGACTATGACTATGTAGACAGAGTTTTGGCAGATTTAGGAGCAAATATTCAGATTAAATCCTGTGCCATTAAGCCCGGAAAACCCCTAACGGTTGCCTCTTTTAATCATAAAATCTATTTTGGTATCCCTGGAAATCCTGCCTCCTTAATGGTGTGCTTTAGTCGCTTAATTAAAGGGGCGATCGCTAAACTTAGTGGCGCAAATTCTGCATACTGGTATCCCCAATATATTCAAGCGATCGCCCTCGACGATCTTCATGCTCAAGGACGCAGAGAGACTTATCTATGGGGATTTGTAACCGCAAATCATAACCATTGGCAATTTCAGCCTATATCTAATCATATCTCTGGCTATAGTTCTGGAAACTTGATTAGTTGGGCGGGGGTAAATGCACTGGCGATTCTCAAAGTTAATCAAACCTATATTCCTAGAGGTGAAATAGCCTTAGTACTGATGCTTTAGAAAATAATCCTAGTTGCTATTAATTAAAAAAGAAGCCTAGTCTTAAGACTAAACTTCTGATAAATACTCAAACCAAAAACCTACGATTACTTAGAACTTCTGCTGCTTTCGACTTCCACCTTTACATATTCTTGGGCTACATATTCTTGGGCAAAGCTGTTTCTAAGAGATTGAATGGTTTCTGGATTAACCGATGATTGGGGGAAGAAGCGATCGCTGAGGATTTGATCCAAGGAAAATTGCCCCGCTCCGTTAATAGCGAAAAATGCAAAGCAAACCGCATAAAGGCTTGAAAGCTCAATGGAAGGAATAGAGAAGCCTGATACATGAATGTGGTGATAGATGGCAACCAACATCGTGGACATTAACCCAAGGGCAGCAGGGCGAGTGAGCAAGCCAAGAATTAATAAAGGTGCGCCAATTAATTCGGTTAAAGCGGCTACATAACTAAAGAATATGGGAAAGGGTAGTCCAATCTCAGACACATAGGCTTCAGCAAAACCAGAAATATCACCGATCTTGTCTAGCCCGTTATGAATCATGACTACACCAGCAACAACTCGAAGTATTAAAAAGGCACTTTGACTGAGGGCTCTAGGGATACTTTCCGAACGGAGTAAAAACATACCCAAGGATGCGGTGATGCGAGTTAAGTTATTCATGGCGGTTATGGATTTATATTTATTTATCGTTGCTTATCGCAATTATTCGTTTCATTTATATAAAAATCTTAACATAAGTTTTTAAAATGGGGCATTAACACCAAAATTAATCTTAAATTAAGGTTTACTTTAGAAATTGACTCAGACTTTCAAATTTCTGCCAAGCTGCCCCGCTATCAATTATGGATAGGGCAATATTTATACCTTCTTCCCAGCGATCGCAGGCACCAGATACCCTTAAAGCTATACCAGTATTGAGGGCTAAGCAATTTCTTTGGGCGATCGTACCTTTGCCTTGGAGAACAGATTTTAGGATTTCAGCATTCTCAATTACGGTTCCACCTTTTAAGTCACTCAGTGGAGCAAAGGCTAATCCCAACTCTTGGGGGTTAATGGTTTCCATGGTCACGACCCCATCTTTGTGTAAAAAAGCCATATCCGTAATGTCCGCCAACCCTGCTTCATCCATACCTTCACGGCTATGTAAAACTACCGCAGTCGATCGCCCTAAAATCTTTAAAGCCTCAGCTACAATTTTGGTTAAATTCCTATTGTAAACTCCCAAAATTTGGGTGGTGGGCAGTAAAGGGTTAACTAAAGGCCCAATTAAATTAAAAATAGTTCTAATTCCCAGACTTTTACGAATTGGAGCCACTGCTTTCATCGCTGGATGCCAATGGGGAGCGAATAAAAATGTAATACCGACCTCAGCGATCGCTCCATGAATTTTCTCAGTCGGTGCGCCTAAGTTAAGCCCCAAAGCCTCCAGGACATCGGCCGATCCAGACTTACTAGATACAGCTCGATTGCCATGTTTTGCGACTTTTACCCCTGCTGCTGCTGCTACAAAAGCCACTGCGGTCGAGATATTAAAGGTATTAGTCCCATCTCCGCCCGTACCACAGGTATCTAAAAGGGTTGTAATTTCCGTAGAATCTGATGGGGAGACAAATGACTGCCCTAGACAGGATGATTGTAAAACTCCAGCGATCGCCGCTAATTCTACTGCATCCACACCTTTACATTGCCAAGCTGCTAAAATTGCCCCTGAAAGTTCTGGGGAAATTGCTTCTGCTAACCACCCTGACATTAAAGTTTGGGCCTGTTCTGCTGAGAGCGATCGCCGATCAATTAATTGCTGTAACAGAGCCGACCAAGTTTGTGTAGTCATACTTTTGCGTATTAAATGCGTATTAAATCTTTAGGGATTGTCGTAACGATAGTTTTTTTCTAGGGCTAATTCAATTAAGCGATCGCATAACTGCGAAAACTCAATTCCCGATGCTTCCCACAGCTTTGGATACATACTGAGAGCCGTAAATCCGGGCAGGGTATTAATTTCATTGACTAGGACTGTGCCGTTGGATTCAATATAAAAGAAATCTACCCTTGCTAACCCCGATCCAGCGATCGACTGAAATGCCCTAACCGACATTGTCTGAACAGCGGCGATAACTTCAACAGGTAGCTGAGATGGAATGATTAATTGAGCTTTGCCAGGGGTATATTTAGTCTCATAATCATAAAAATCGCTATCAAAGGTAATTTCTCCGACAATCGAAGCTTGGGGCCGATCGTTGCCTAAAACTGCACATTCAATTTCCCGCGCTATTACTCCCTGTTCGATCACGATCCGAGCATCATAACTAAGGGCAGAAGCGATCGCCACTTCTAGTTCTTGCCGAGTTCGGACTTTGGAAATACCCACGGATGATCCCAAATTAGAAGGCTTAACAAAGCAGGGATAACCCAACTCAATTTCAATATGTTCAGCCCAAGAACTTGCCGAACTTTGCCATTCCCACCGACTGAGAGCAATATATTTCACCTGTGCTAATCCTGCTTGGGCAAATAGGGACTTCATGACAATTTTGTCCATACCTGCGGCTGAGGCTAGCACACCGTTACCAACGTAGGGCTTTTGCATAAGTTGGAGTAAGCCCTGGACAGTGCCATCTTCACCATTTGGGCCATGTAAAACTGGAAACCAAATATCAACATTATGGGCTGCTAGGGGAAGTTGGAAGAACTGATGATCGGTAATTTGGGTGGGATGCCCTGTGGCTAAGACTAATTCTGATTGCTCAGGATTGCACCATAGACCATCTTTTTGGATATAGAACAATTGGAGATCGTATTTGGGATTTTGTTTGATTGCTGTGGCGATCGCCTTGGCAGAAATAATTGAGACTTCATGCTCTCCCGAACGTCCACCAAATAGTAAGCCAACCTTAAGTTTTTCCATCGAGATCATCTATCGCCCTTTGCTTTAACGTCAAAATATTATAGCTGCGTAAGACATTTCTTGATACTCCCTAGATTTCATTGATATAGTCTTTGATATTTATTCTGTTCAGAGGATTTGATAATGAAATCGATTCTATTGTGCCGATATTGATAGCTTCACTGTTGTACTTCAAATTTGAATTAGCGAGTTAAAGATAATCGCATTTAGTTTTAGAGTGGGCTTCAATATCCTGAACTTTGCTGTATTGAAGATTATAAACGGCTTCGATAGACTATTGCCATTGGTTTAATTAAGTAAACCTCCCTCGATTTTCTCTAAATCGTCGCCAATTAAAAAGTGCAATATATGACTATACCTAAACAGTCCAATATTTCAACCCATCAGTCCTATTGTCTAAATATAGATTGTCAACAACCAGAAAATCTAAGAGATGCAGTTACTTGCAAGAGTTGTGATTCCCCTCTAATTCTCCATCAACGCTATCGAGCTATTAAACCTATTGGTCGGGGCGGATTTGGTCGGACTTTTCTAGCGATCGCTACATCTCAAAACCCTGAATCTCAACAATCCGAATCCTACTGTGTGATCAAACAGTTTTTTCCCCAGCAACAAGGGAATAGGTTAAAGGCTTCAGAGTTATTTCGACAGGAAGCAGAACGGCTAAGAACCCTTGGCAATCATGTGCAAATTCCTAAACTGCTTGATTATTTTGAACTTACTCCAGAAGATCATCCGCAGGGAAATCTCTATCTGGTGCAAGAATTTATTGATGGACGGAATCTCGCCCAGGAGCTGGCAGAAGAAGGAGTATTCGATCAAACTAAAATTCGTGAATTATTAGATAGCTTGCTGCCAATCTTGGCATTTATCCATTCCCATCAAGTCATTCACCGAGATATTAAACCAGAGAATATTGTGCGGCGTTCTGCTCAAAGTTCTATTCAAACTGAGGGCGGTAAAGAAGAACTAGTATTAGTTGATTTTGGCTCCGCTAAATATGCCACAGAGACGAAGCTAGCCAAAACTGGAACCATGATTGGATCGGCTGCCTATACTGCGCCAGAACAGGTATTAGGGAAAGCAGACTTTAGCAGTGATATCTATAGCTTAGGAGTTACCTGTATTCACCTATTGACTGGGATTTCTCCGTTCAATTTATTTGATAGCAAAGAACATACTTGGATCTGGCGGGATTATCTCAGGTTGGTAGAGAAGGAAAATCACCAAAAATCGCCATCAACAGGTTCTATAGATAATCTACCCTTAAGCGAACATTTAGGACAAATCTTAGATCGAATGCTGTGTAGTGCCACTAACAAGCGGTTTAGATCTGCAAATGCCGTAATTGAAGCTCTTAATTTGCGATCGCAACCAGAGGTTATTCTCAAATTGAAGCGCAGGATTAAACCAAAATGGTTAGTAATAGGCACGATGCTGATCCTTGGCCTTGGCAGTGTTCGGGCTGCAACTGTGCCTGTAACTCAAATGGTGACTGCGGAATCTAGAGTTGTAGCAAAACTAGTAACAGACCCTACAGAATTAAGAGATGATTTACCAAATGTTGGGGGTTTATACAGTGCAGATGACAAGCAAGTATTTCCCCTCAAACATACGGAGGTCATGGCAAAGGTCGCAGGGAATGTATCACGGGTGGAAGTGACCCAAACCTTTGAGAATCCCCTCAAACAACCCCTAGAGGCAATTTATGTATTCCCATTGCCAGATCAAGCTGCTGTCGATGATATGGAAATTAAGGTGGGCGATCGCACAATCCGTGGATTCATTAAAAAGCGGGAAGAAGCCAAGCAAATTTTTAACGAAGCCAAGCGAGCAGGGAAAACGGCTGGATTATTAGAACAGGAGCGTGACAATATTTTTACCCAGTCCTTAGCCAATATCAAACCTGGGGAAAAGATTGAAGTCAAGATTCGCTATACGGAAAGTCTAAAGTTTGAAAAAGGAAGTTACGAATTTGTATTCCCAATGGTGGTTGGACCTCGCTATATTCCTAATAATGTTGCCGATGCCACAAAAATTACCGCACCAATGCAGCCATCAAGCACCAGATCTGGGCAGGATATTGGGGTAACTTTAGAAATTGAAGCAGGAGTTCCCCTTTCAAATATGAAATCAACTTCCCATCAAATTCGCACGATCCAGAACGGAGGTGTTACCCGTGTGACCCTAGATCCCCAAGATACAATTCCCAATAAGGACTTGATTTTACGCTATCAAGTATCTGGAAACGATACCCAAAATACGGTTCTAGCTCAAGCAGATAGACGGGGTGGACATTTTGCGACCTATCTTATTCCTGCTCTAAAATATCAAAGCGATCGCATTGTGCCGAAAGATGTGGTTTTTCTAATGGATACTTCAGGCTCCCAATCAGGTGAACCCCTTGCCCAGTCGAAGCAATTAATGTATCGGTTTATCAAAGGATTAAATCCCAATGATACCTTTACGATTATTGATTTTTCTAATACTGCAACTCAGTTATCAGATCTGCCCTTAGAGAATACCCAATCAAATAGAGATCTCGCCAACGAATATGTCGATCGCCTAGAAGCCAATGGCGGAACTGAATTAATGAATGGGATTGAAGCCGTATTAAAGTTTCCCGCCGCCAAAGAAGGGAGATTGAGGAGCATCGTTTTGCTCACAGATGGCTTTATCGGTAACGATGAGCAGATAATTGGAGAAGTGCGCGATCGCTTGCAAGCTGGTAATCGTCTTTATACCTTTGGGGTTGGCAGTTCGGTAAATCGCTTTTTAATTGAAAGATTGAGCCAATTGGGAAGAGGAACAGCCCAAGTAGTGCGCCAAAATGAACCCATTGCCCCCGTGGTTGAGAAGTTCTTTCAGCAAATCAACAATCCTGTTCTCACTAATATTGCGGTGAAGTGGGAAGGTACAGGAGCCGCCCCAGAAATGTATCCTGCCCGTCCATCGGATCTATTTGCGAATCAGCCCCTCGTATTATTTGGGCGCAAAGGCGATCGCACTTCAGGAAATCTCCAAATTACAGGCATGGTTGCAGGAGGGAAACCCTATACCCAGACTATTCCCGTGAATTTTACTAACGGTGGAAATATGGCGATCGCTCAATTATGGGGACGGGCTAGAATTCAGGAGTTAATGAATCAAATGTATAACATTGAAACAACTGATGGCATCGCCGCCGTAACCAAAACTGCACTGGAGTATAATCTTCTGTCCAAATATACAGCTTTTGTTGCCGTAACCGATGAAGTCCGAGTTGAGCCTAAAATACCCACTACAACTTTGAATGTGCCAGTACCAAATCCACAAGGGGTAGCTAATCCAGCCAATATAGTTCCAACCACAGTTCCAACCGCTAATGCCAATCTAAACGATAACGGTGAAGTTCCCGAACCAGAACAAATCTTTGGCACCCTCGCTGGGATTCTACTTCTGATTGGAGCCTTACTTCGCAAGCGCTTAGGTTCTCCTAAAAAATCCTAGACAAAATACAGATAAGCGTACTTGAATCAAGGTTTTGATCCCCCCAACCCCTTTAAAAAGTGGGGAGAAGAATAGGAAGGGGATCAGCCTATATCATTAGGATTTCAGGTTTTCCGATCCCAAATACGTTAGATCCGATCTTCAAAAGCTAAGGTATAAAAAATGACCGCTAAACTATTGCAAATTCTGCCCCCTGACCTAGATCGTCAACGCCTACCAAATCATGTTGCTGTGATCATGGATGGAAATGGGAGGTGGGCAAAACAAAAAGGATTTCCCCGTGTGATTGGTCATCGTCAAGGTGTAAATGCCCTAAAAGAATTGCTACGTTGTTGTAAAGATTGGGGAATTAAAGCCCTAACTGCCTATGCTTTTTCTACGGAAAACTGGAGTAGACCATCGGAAGAAGTAGATTTTTTGATGGTTCTATTTGAGCAGATTTTGCGCCATGAGTCCCAAGAATTACAAGAAAAGGATATCCGTCTTAGCTTTGTGGGAGATTTGGCGGCATTACCACTTTCATTACAAGCAGAAATCCATCATTCTATGCAGGTCACAGCGAATAATAAAAGCGTTCACTTTACGGTCGCAATCAACTATGGCGGTCGTCATGAAATTATTAAAGTTTGTCGCCAACTCGCAGCCCAGATCCAATCAGGAGAGATGAATCTAGAACAAATTGATGAAGCTCTATTTCAGGAATATCTTTATACCTCTGGACAAAGCGATCCCGATCTTCTGATTCGGACTAGTGGAGAAATGCGCCTCAGTAATTTTTTATTATGGCAAATGGCCTATACAGAACTTTACTTTACGCATATTCTTTGGCCAGATTTCCATCGAACTGAGTTTCATCAAGCCTTAGTAGAATATCAGAACCGCGATCGCCGTTTTGGAAAAACCCAATCATGATCACAAAAATCAAGCTAATCAGAATATCTTTTGTAGGTATGACTATGAAAAAAGATAAACTCCTCAAGCTTCTTCTGATGGCATTATCTTCGGCTTTAATAGCGATCCATATCAATTTAACTTGGCGCAGTGAGAATACCGACCTGATGGGATCAAGTATGCTATTTTGGTTCGCTGTAGTCTATTTAATCTCCGAAAAACGCAAGCATTTAGTTCTAGTTAGTGAATTTTCTGCGAGTTTAATTGGTACTTTAGCGATCGCACTGGTGCTATTTAAGAGTTCGTCTCTAGTTGGGAATGATATATTTCTGCGGCTATCCCCATTAATCTCAGCGATCGGTATTATTTTATTGTTTTGCAGTTGGAAAGGATTAAAGCGATATTGGCAGGAACTTTCTCTTCTCAGTATCTTTGCCATTCCTGCTGGTTTAGTTTCGCTTTTAATTGATATCTCTCCTCTAACTGCTAAATTTGCGGCATTCACTCTATGGAGTCTGGGGTTTACAGTATCCAATCAAGGCGTATTTATCACTTTACCCACGGGTGGAATTGAAGTCTACTCTGGCTGTTCGGGGATGGCTCTAATCTTACAAATGTTGGGGTTAGCGATGATTTCTCTAATGCTATTTCCAGTTAATCTCCGCCAAAAAGTTCTTACTATATCCTTGGCTGTGGCGATCGCATTTTTGGTCAATAGCTGGCGAGTAGCTTTACTAGCAGTTTTAACAGCACTGGGAGATCAAGAAGCATTTAAGTATTGGCACTTGGGCGATGGCTCACTGATATTTTCAACTATGGCGGTATTAGGATTTGGGTTGCTCTATGTCCTTAATTCACTAGATCATTCTTCTAATTTCCCTAACTTCTCAAAGCAAAAAATCGGTTCCCATTTCAAAAAAATTTTATGAACTATTGGCGAAGTTTGCAAATCACTATTTTAGCTTTACTTTTAGGGAGTGCGGTATTCGTACTGGGCAAATCAATTTTTTATCCCAAGGTTGCGAAACCAGATCCTATCCTTCCTAAATTAGCATCCTTCCCTGAATGGAAATTCCTAACAACTAATCCTATTCTAAATTCTACAGCATCAGATCCAGATGATACTAAACCTCAGCATTATCGGTTAATGTCTGGTAGGATTTATCACTTTAGCCGCCCTCAACAAAATCTAGACTTAGAAATCCGCTATCTTGGCGAAACCGATGGCGATGTCAGAAAAATGCTCAAACAATACAAATCTATTCTCATCCCCAATACCATCACTAAAGATAGCTTTATCCTCCGCCAACGACTAGGGATTGGTTCCTATATTCTATTTACGGAAGCAGAACAGATACATTTAAGTGCCTGTATTAATCCCAGTGGAAATAGTTCTGTAACTCGGAATCAGTTTGAAAGCGATCGCAATAATTACGATCTCCAGTTCAGTCGGATCGGAGCGTGGCTAAAGGGAGAAGCAGAACTACGGGAGCAGAGTTGTCTGTGGGTGCATCTATCAATGTCGATCAAAAATGATTCCGATCGGGCTAGATATCAATTAGCTCAAAATATAGCTGCTCAAAATATAGCTGCTCAAGATATAGAAGCAGCGTGGTTTCATTGGTATAAGCAAAATCCTTTGACCACATTTTTAAATAGTTAATGCCTTTATCTGATCAATCAAAGGCGGGATATCTTCGCAAACAGTTATCTAAATAATTTCTAGGTTAACCCGAAAATACTCATGAATGGTAATATCTCGCATTGCCCTCATATCTTCCCAAGGTAAATCGGGATACACAGTCAACACGTCAGGTAACAAACTTGCTGCTGCCTCGCCAATCACCGCTAGATTATACAAAACTGCTTTCACAGTTCTAGTATCAGCACAAAATGACTCAAAATCAAGACTCATAGTAAATGCTAAAGTCTCCTCAGCTTGAGTCAGAATATCTTGAAGCCTTTGCTCTAATTTTCTAGAAGACACGCACTGCCTCCCCTAAGACCTGATCCCGTAAATAGGGCTGAAGCGAATCAGGCATACCGAGATCGATCGCACAATCAAATAAATTTTCTAAGTATCTTTGTGTTCGGGCAAAGGTAAACAAACCTACTGGCTTTTCAAACTCCACTAATAGATCAACATCACTATCAATATTTGCCTCATTCCTAACTACAGAACCAAATAAAAATAGAGCTTTTACATGAAATGCCTTTAACTCTTGCTGCTGGGCAGATAGTTTTATGATCACATCTTCTTGGCTAAGTATTAAATTGTTTAGGGAAATTTGGCGATCAGTTAAAACATTTTTCATCACTTACATGCCCAATATTTTTGAAAGATCATAGCAATTTTGTCAGGCGATCAGGCTGAATCAAATAACGCATCCCCAAGTTCGGTGTAACCTATAGAAATAATAAGAAGTTTTGTATTAATAAAGACAGTGCAAGAAGATTTTCGCTTAATTGTAGATTTAGTTCTAGTTTTGTCTGTGGCTTGTGTGGGCGGGTTGTTAGCAGCTAGGTTCAAGCTCCCCGTAATTTTGGGCTACCTTTTGGGTGGGATTGTGGTTGGACCCACGGGCTTGGGTTTAATTAAAGAACTAATCCAAGTTGAAACCTTAGCGCAGTTTGGGGTGGCTTTTTTACTATTTGCTTTGGGCGTGGAATTTTCCCTAGGGCAGTTAAAAAAAGTGCAAGCGATCGGTCTGGGCGGAGGCAGTTTGCAAATTATTAGCACAATCGCTCTGACGGCAATTATTTCCACGGCAATCGGATGGGTAACTACTCCTGTACAGGGCATATTTCTAGGGGCGATTTTATCCTTATCCTCTACGGCTGTAGTTTTACGGGGCTTGACGGATGCAAATGAGTCCGAATCTGTCCATGGTCAAGTAATGTTGAGTATTTTGATCGTGCAGGATTTGGCTTTGGGCTTAATGTTGGCGGTGTTACCAGCTTTAGATCAACCCTCGGATGTCATTGGTTTAGCCGTGGTCAAAGCTCTGTTATTAATGGCTTTATTTGCAGGTGGAGCGATCGCCGCAGGAATTTGGGTAATTCCCCCTTTATTAAAAGCCGTAGCTAAAACCGAAAGCCGTGAGCTATTTTTACTCAGTGTGATGGTGCTGTGCTTTGCGATCGCCTTATTAACTGAATATTTAGGTTTATCAATCGAAATGGGAGCTTTTGTCGCAGGGCTAATGATCTCAGAAGTCGAGTATGCCGATCAAACCCTTTCCTACGTGGAACCATTACGGGATGTATTTGCCACCCTATTTTTTGCCTCAATTGGGATGTTGATCGATCCAGTATTTCTGTGGCAGCATTTGGAGTTGATTTTGGGCTTAGTGGCGATCGTGATGATTGGCAAATTTACGATCATTGTGCCTTTAGTAAGGCTGTTTAAATATCCGCTCCGCATTGCAATTACGGTTGGCTTGGGTTTAGGGCAGATTGGCGAATTTTCCTTTGTACTGGCAAGCTCTGGACAGCAACTGGGAATTATCTCGCGGCAGGTATATTTATTAATTTTAGGCACTACAGCCGTGACTTTAATCGTAACTCCATTTTTGATGAAGGCAACCCCGCAGATTTTAGAATTCTTGGAAAAAGTACCATTTTTAAGTAAATGGATGAACCAGATGGATATTCCCCAAGAAATTTCCGAAAATGCCAAACTCAAGGGTCATGTGATTGTTTGTGGCTATGGTCGAGTGGGGCAAAATATCGTGAACCTATTACAGACAAAGGGATATCCAGTTTTAGTCATAGATTTATCCGAGGCAAAGATCCAGTTGTTACGCGATCGCCAAATCCCCTATATTTACGGCAATTGTGCTAGTTCCTTAGTCCTCGAAAAAGCAGAGGTAACCCATGCTAAATCAATGGTAGTGGTGACTAGGGATTCTATGAGTACAAGATTATGCGTCAAAAATGCGATCGCCATTGAGCCAACTTTAGATGTGGTTGCCCGTGCATTTAATGACAGCGATATTGATTCTTTGTACCAGATGGGAGCTAGAGAAGTCGTACATCCAGAATTTGAAGCCAGTCTAGAACTATCCACCCATCTCCTTCTCAGCCTTGGGGAAAGCCGACAAACTGTAGAAGCGGAAATTATTAATGTGCGTAATAGTCGCTATGCCGATCTCCGTCCAGACTTGGTTTGCCCCATACCAGTTTTGAGTGCCAGTAGAGAAATGGGCTACATAGATCCCTCTTCTGCTATCACTTCCCTAGAGCTATCTGAGTTACTCTCTTCAGAAATACCTGGTAGTTCTAAACAGTAACCTGCACCATAGACGGTTTTAATATATTTGGGATGGCGGGGATCAGGCTCTAGCTTGGTTCTCAGGTGTCTAATATGAACTCGGATTGTCTCGATGTCATCATTAGGATCGTAGCCCCAAACTTCTCTGAGGATTTCACTAGGGGAAACAGTCTGTCCATGGCGTTGAAGCAAACAATGTAAAAGTTCAAATTCTAAATGAGTTAGTTTTACAGTTTGGCTATACCAGACTGCCTCAAATCTTTCTGGCACTAGAGTGAGGGAACCATAGTTTAAAATTTCACTATGCTTGGCAGCTTGGGGAATTCGATCTGTACGGCGCAGTAATGCCCGCACCCTTGCCATCATTTCTTCTAATTCAAAGGGTTTGGTTAAGTAGTCATCGGCTCCAGCATTAAAGCCTTCGACCTTATCTTGGGTTTGTCCCATACCCGTAAGCATTAAAATCGGAATATCAGCGGTGCGATTGTCACGGCGCAGGCGTTGGCATACGGTATAGCCATCAATCTGAGGTAACATTACATCGAGAATAATCATGTCTGGAATCATTTGAATAGCTAAAGCCTGCCCCTTCACGCCATCAAAGGCTTGGGTAACTTTATAACCCGTCATTTGAAGGTTGGCGGTAACTATTTCAGATATTAAAGGATCATCGTCGATGATGAGAATCTGAAGCATCATTATCCGTAAGTTCTAGGATATATTAAGTTCAACCTTAAGACAGTTTTGCTCCTGCTATGGGTTTGTAGATAGTGTATATCAGTTAATTCACATTTGATATGTTTAGGCTTAAGAAAGATCACAATCTTTTAACATTTGTATCAAGTCCCTTACAAAAATACGTTTTTAGCAATTAATTAATCTTACGTACTTAAAAATAAAACCCCGATTTAGTGTGGGGTTTAGGGCTGCGCCTCAACTCCCTTACCTCAGATAAGTTTTTGAATGTAATAGACAAATCAAAGGGTCTAAATATCTTGAACTATGTGCGTGATCATGTCAGGTTAAACATCAGTATGATAGTAGTTAGGAGTTGAAAGCCGAAATCTATGGGAATTAATACTAAAATAACCACCTCAAAGTTCTGGATTGGATCGGCGATCGCTATAGCGGTGATAGTTGGAACAGGAACTGCATTTGTTTTAAGATCTTCTGATCCTGTAAAAGTCACAATTCCCAATAATGCTGAAGCGGAAATTACGGTGACGGGCTATTTAATTGAATCCCGTGGCAATAGGTTTGTGGCAGTGCCAGTGCCTGTTAAAGCTAAAAATAGCGAAGAAGCGATCGCTACTGCCCTGAAAGACATCATTACGGAGAAAAAAGATAATCTCTATAGTGCCATTCCTGAAAATACCCAAATCCTCGATCTTGCCATTGTTAATAATGATATTCGCTTAAATCTTTCCAAGGAATTTACCAAGGGTGGAGGTAGTGCCAGTATGAAAGGCAGGCTTGTGCAGTTACTTTATACGGCTACCAGCCTAAATCCTAGTGCTAACTTATTTTTGTCCATAGATGGCAAGCCCCTAACAGATTTGGGGGGAGAAGGTTTAGAAGTTTCCCAACCTTTGCGTCGTCAAGATTATTCCCTAGAGTTTTAAGTTTTTACGGTTTAAGTTTTTATTCAAAGCATGACTAACCTTCCTGATATTGATTCACTGTCCCTGAGATCGCAAATAGCCCAGATGATTGTGGTGAGAGCATCAGGTTTTCTTTACGATCATCAAATCCAATATCCCCAATGGGAGCTTCCTCATCAGACTCTCAGTAAATTAATTAAGGATGGCATCGGTGGGGTAATTTTTGTCGGTGGTAGTGCGCCCGAACTTTATTTAAGAACCAAACAATTACAATCCGAGGCAGAAATCCCCTTACTAATTGCTGCAGATGTGGAAGAAGGTGTGGGGCAGAGATTTAAAGGTGCAACTTATTTTCCGCCCCCAATGGCATTGCGATCGATCTCCACGGAATTTGGGATAGAAATAGCAATTAAATATGCCAAAGCAATGGGAGCAATTACGGCGAAGGAAGCCGCAGCGATCGGGCTAAACTGGGTTCTGGCTCCTGTGGTTGATGTCAATAATAATCCTGCCAATCCTGTAATTAATGTGCGATCGTTTGGAGAAGAACCTGAACAAGTTATAAATTTAACCACGGCGTTGATTCAAGGTGCTAGTGATTACCCTGTTCTCACAACTGCCAAACACTTCCCTGGACATGGGGATACGGCGGTGGACTCCCATTTGCAAACCCCAGTTTTAGAGCATAGTCGCGATCGCTTTGATCGGATTGAACTACCACCATTTAAGGCGGCAATCCAAGCAGGAGTGGATTCAGTCATGTCTGCCCATGTATTTGCGCCGAGTTTGGATGCTAATACTATTAGTACCCTTTCCTATCCCACGCTGACGAGGTTGCTTCGGGGGGAGTTGGGATTTGAGGGCTTAATTGTGACTGATGCTTTGATTATGGCAGGAGTTAGCGATCGCACCAGCCCTGAAGAAGTTGCTGTAGAAGCAATATTGGCAGGTGCGGATATTTTATTAATGCCCATTGATGCGGATCGAACTATTAATGCCATTGTAGAAGCTGTAGAATCTGGGAAAATTACGCGCGATCGCCTGAAGTTATCCCTAGCTAGAATTTGGAAAGCCAAAGCAAAGATTCTCAACTCGCAACCTAATCTGGGAAATATTGGTAATCCTACCCATCTGCAAATTGCCGCCGAGATCACAGCCAAATCCATCCAAATCCATTTACCGAACTCTGGGCTTGATTCAAGTGTGAATGGGATTGAAACTAATTTAATTCTTGTGGATAATATTTTGACCTGTGGGGATTTTTTAAAGGAACATGGTGAACAATCAACTGCAAGTCGTTCTTTTAATCGCATTATTGTGGATACCCAATCTATTAACGCCCTAAATTTAGATAAAATCTCTTCTGCTTTTGTACAAATCTTTAGTCGGGGTAATCCGTTTCGGGGTAGTGCGGGAATGTATGGGCAGATTGAGAATCTGATTAAGCAATTAGTAAACCTCAATAAATTACAAGCGATCGCTCTTTATGGCAGTCCCTATAATCTCGATCGGCTGCTCCCACTTCTTCCTCCCGATATTGCTTGGGCATTTTCCTATAGTCAGCAAGCGATCGCTCAAATAGAAGTAATGCGGCGATTAGGAATAAATTAGCAATCTATTGAAATCAATTAATACTTTACCGATAATTTATGTTGTCTAGCCTCTCTTTAAAAGCTCCTGCCAAAATTAATCTATATCTGGAAATCACGGCAAATCGTGCTGATGGTTATCATGACTTAGTGATGGTGTTACAAAGTATTGATCTGAGCGATCGCCTTGATATTCATACCATTGGTTCCGATCAAATATTTATCCACTGCAATCACCCCGAAGTGCCAACAGATGAGACTAATCTGGCTTACAAAGCGGCAAAACTATTACAAGATTTATATCCTGATTTTGGAGGCGTAGAAATTACCATTACTAAAAATATTCCGATCGGAGCTGGACTGGCAGGTGGTTCCAGCAATGCGGCGGCGGTATTGGTTGGGATAGATCGGCTGTGGAATTTGGGATTAACCCAAGGTGATTTAAGGGAATTATCTGCCCAACTTGGTTCTGATGTCCCTTTTTGTATTAGTGGAGGTACGGTTTTAGCCGTAGGCAGAGGAGAATTATTATCACCTTTACCGACATTGGAAAATTTGGCTTTAGTAATTTGCAAACCTCGGAAGTTAGGAATTTCCACAGGTTGGGCATATCAGACCTTTCGCAGTCAGGGTTTATTAGCTACTAAATCCCAGCCCAGCCACTCCAGTCAAATGTTAGCTGCCATATCCTCTAGAGATGAATCTAGCCATCGCCAAATTGCCCGACTTCTTTATAACGATCTGGAGCGGGTGGTTTTACCTGCCTATTCTGAAATTGCCAAAATTAAGCAGGATCTGGAGGCGCAGGAATGTCTTGGGGTTTTGATGTCTGGTTCGGGTTCTACGGTATTTGCGATCGCCCAAAATTTAGAATCAGCCCAAAGGATTGCCGCAGCGATCGCCCGAGACGATCTAGATATCTGGGTCACTTCAAGTTCTAGTCATGGCATCCAAGATTTGGAGTCTGAATCAGCTTAAAATTACGAGTAATTATGAGTTGAAAGAAAAATAATCCTCCTAAATCCGCAAGAACACCCGCAAGAACACCCTACTACGTGAGAATAGGATAATTCATCTGATCATGTTGATTTATCAAGAGCGATCGCCCGATTTAGAGCCAAATATTCTTTAACCTTAAGCTCATAGATGGCAATTTCTCTCAGAGTCAAACCACTAACAATTTGAAAGCTTTCTTGATCTATGCCTCGCATCAACATTTCTATTCTCCAAGTATGCTGAGTTTGCTCGATCGCTATTTGAGAAGTTTGCCAGCCTTGCCAGAGATGTTCTAGTTCTAATGTGGATAGGGGCTGAAGTGAATCTGACAAGAACATTCTAGGATGTTTATCTTTACGATTTTTGAGATAGTTAGTGAGGGGATTGTTAGTAGGTGAGCCGTAGCGGTGTTCCCCAATTTTTTGATTTAGTGGCACAAATCGTTCTTGAATTTTGAGAATTCCTGCTTTATTTGCTAGATAATCTGTTTGATTTAGACTCACTAATTCTTCTGGACTTAAACCTGCCCCAAATAAAACGTAGGCGATCGCATAATCACGTAATCCTTGACGTTTGGCTTGGAGCAGGATGTTTCTCACTTCTGGAGCAGAAATATCTTGAATTTTGAGCGTAGATGCAGATTTAGTGATGGGTTTGGCTACCAAAATTTTGACTAACGTCCCAATAAACTCCTCCTTACTACTCCAGATCAATTCCACATCACTGGTTAAAACCATAATTGTGTATCCCAAAACGCAGGCATTAATAATATTCGCAAGGTTCCGAGGATCGGTAGGTAAATTTACATGATGTTCGACTTCTTGGAGTGCCACAGCGATCGCCTGATTAATTTGCGTAATCCCCTGAGCCAGAGCTTGACGACTTTCTTGGGGATATTGTCCTGCTTCTCCCACTAGCGATCGCATGAGTTCGGGAACGCTTTCCAAAGCTTGCAATGAACTTTGAATGTAATGGTGCAAAAAATCAGCTAGATCAACTTCACTTTTAAGCTCCGATGATATTAAGGATTCTCCTAACTGGGTGACGAGCAGATATTCTTGTAAAAATTCTTGTAATACCGCTAACAGTAATCCATGCTTATTACCAAAATGGCGAAATAAAGTGACTTCATTAACTTCAGCATGATCCGCAATCTGACGCGTAGTGGTTTCGGTAATTCCTTGACGAGCAAATAGTTCTAGGGCAGTATTGACAATTCTTTGACGAGTGGGAATACGCTCAAAAGTCATGATTTTGCCATTTATTGTGGGTCTAATTAGGGCTGAATTAGGAAAGTTTAAAATAATTGCAAGTGGCACTTGCATAATTCCGTTCAACAATGTTAACTTATATGAGGTTCATATTAATCTATATTTTACCTACTTTCTTTTTTGGGTACCTCATGACCTCCACCACTTCTTCTACTTCACTTCAAGAGCCTTTACAGCAAGAGAGGCTGAACCTTAACTGGACAACAACGATCTTTTACGTTGTTATGCATGCGATCGCTTTGTTAGGGTTAGGATTTTTTTCGTGGCAAGCCTTAGGCGTAACTATATTTTTACATTGGCTCACAGGTAGCATTGGCATCTGTCTGGGCTATCATCGCCTTTTGAGTCATCGCAGTTTTCAGGTGCCCAAATGGCTGGAATATATTTTCACAACCATTGGAGCCTTGGCTTTACAAGGAGGTCCAGTATTTTGGGTAGGTGGTCATAGACAGCATCATGGATTTACAGAAGACAATGACAAAGACCCCTACTCCGCAAGTAAAGGTGTGTGGTGGAGCCATTTAGCTTGGATTTTATATTCCAAAAAAGAGCACTTTGACTTTAAAAATTATTATAATTTCGCCCCTGATTTAGCTGCTGACTCTTACTATCGGTTTTTAGATAAATATTTTCTGGCTTTACAAATTCCTTTAGGCATTCTGCTTTACTTCATTGGTCAAACCCAAGGTCAAGGTATCGGTTTTGTGATCTATGGCATCTTTGTCCGAGCCGTGTTAGTTTCCCATAGTACTTGGCTGATTAATTCCGCCTGTCACAAATGGGGATACAAAAACTTTGGGGAATGCGACGATCACTCCACTAACCTTTGGTGGGCTGCACTTTTGACCTACGGCGAAGGCTGGCATAACAATCATCATGCCTATCCTAAATCCGCACGGGCTGGCTTAAAGTGGTGGGAAATCGATCCTACTTGGGCAGTGATTAGTCTATTGCAAACTGTGGGCTTGGCAAAGAAGGTCTATATACCTGCACCTTGGCAATCTGCTAGTAAGTAATTGTTATTAACCAATGTATAGATAGATAAGTTTAGGAGGTTAGGGTTCTGCTCTTATCTCCATTTTTGTTGGGTCTCCATTTTTTGTTCTCTTTCTAGTTCTCTTAACAATGTGTACATCAATATAACAACATGACAACTACAGCAGTAAAAGCTCCACGGGTAACATTTGCCAAAGGCATTGGCTTTAAGAAAGAGTTAAATAAGCGAGTAGATCGCTACTTCACCTCAAATGGCATTAGCCCTAGGGATAATTGGCAAATGTATCTCAAAACTTTGACGATCTTGACATGGATGTTTGGCTCTTGGGCATTTACGGTATTTGCACCTGTAGGAATTGCTCTCAAAATCCTAGGCTGCATATCTTTAGGGATGGCGATCGGAGCCTGTGGCATGAGTGTTGGCCATGATGCTAATCACGGGGGCTATTCTAAAAGCTCCAAAATTAACTATGCGATCGGACTGTGCTACGACTTCATCGGACTTTCTAGCTATCTGTGGAAGTTTCGGCATAACTATCTCCACCACACCTATACCAATATTACTAATCATGATGTCGAGATTCACGGCGATGGTCTAGTCAGAATGGCTCCTGATATGGAACATAAGTGGTTTCACAAATACCAACATCTATTTATTTGGTTTGTCTATCTAGTCATTCCCTTTTACTGGTCATATAGTGATATAAGCATAATTTTGGGCGATCGCAAATATTTTGACTATAAAGTGCCAATGCCTAAGCCTTTGGATCTGGGATTTTTGTTGGGCTTAAAAGCTCTAGGATTAGGGTTTTTTATTGGAGTCCCAATCGTTTTAGGATATTCTCCTTTAATGGCGATCGCAGGATTTTCCATTGCCTATATGACCTACGGCTTAGTAATTTGCGTGGTGTTTATGTTGGCTCATGTGCTTGAACCAGCAGTGTTTGTAGAATTAAGTCCAAATTCTCTCCATGTTGAGGATGAGTGGGCAATTTTACAAGTTAAGACCACAGTGGATTTTGCTCCTAAAAATGCCTTCTTAAATTGGTATATCGGTGGGCTAAATTATCAGACTATTCACCATTTATTTCCCCATGTTTGCCATATTCACTATCCTCAAATTGCAGGGATTGTGGCAGAGGTTTGCGAAGAATTTGGTATTAAATACAATGTTTATCCAACTTTTAGTGGAGCGATCGCCGCTAATTATAATTGGTTAAAACAAATGTCTAAAGCACCTGTGGCAAGCTAACTTATTTTTGAATTAACAATCAATATAGGCTGGGGTTAAATGATCTCGGCCATTTTTATGCCTAATTATTAGTTTTATAACCCGCATTCCGCTCGTAATGGGAGAGGAAAAAGTAGCAAACTCATACTATCTATGGATTTTAGCGGGGATAATTACACTTCGATTAACAAAGGATTTTAAAATCATCCCAGCAGTTAATAATATCAATTTAAACTATAAAAGTTGTAGATAGTTCCAAATTTGCTCCTCACTCAATCTAATAAAAAAAGGGACGAGTTTTTTAGTTTAATTCTCTTCCCAGACTATATTTTAAGTTTAAAAAAGTGGAAGATTACTGCTTAAATTCAGTAACATTGCCTTTGCCATCGGTACCGCAATACCCATCTATTGTTTTGCCGTCCCGAGTGACCACCCAATTGAAAACTAAACCATTCTTTTTGATGTCATTTAAAGTGATGTCACCCTTATCAATGGACTCCTGTAGGGTGGCTCCCAAGGACACACTAACGCCCGACATGGGAACACTAAACTGATCTACCACTTTCATTTTGCAATTTGCCCCTCCCTTCTGCACCATCCCCTTGATGGTTTCCGCAGAGGCAGGCTGAGTGACAATACCAAAACTGACAGAGGCTAAGACAAAAGCTGCGATTGCGCTTGGGATTAAGGAGATTAAGTTTTTCATAATGTAATAGTTTCATGTTGGAAATCGGATTAACTAGAAGGCTAAATTTCAGATTTTACCTAACTAATTGGTCTCCGTTATTGTATTTTATTTTTGTCCCTATCCGACTCCAAAAATGCAGTTTTTTGCTTGGTATCGAACATCCTTAAATGAACATCCTTAAATAAATAGGGGTTTTTCTGTTTACCCACTGGGCGGTAGTATTCCTAAACAGGTCGGCAAACAAGAGTATAGTCTCACTTTTGACGATTTCCCCGTTTGTTTAGTGTCCTACTCCCTAAAACACTAGTAAGAAAATTTCAATAACCTGAAAATCACGACTCACAGTACTAGCGATCGCCTAGATAGATTGCTAATTAATCAATTCCCTTAGAATGCCAAAGTTCTAAACAATTCACTGACGGGAACCTTGAAGTTTAAAATCACATCTTCTCCATCTAAAATATCGTCATCTCGCAATAGGCGATCGGGCTGAGGGCGATGGTAAACCAGCACATATCTTTCATCAGGATGGATGACCCACAGCAGTCTAGTTCCACTTTCAAAGTATTCTTCGATCTTATTGTGAATTTCGTCAAAAGTGTTGCCTGGAGAAATAATCTCAACAACTAGATCTGGCGCACCATCAAAAAAGCCTTTAGGCAATCGTTTTAGCCCAATCAAGTGCTCTTTACTAACAAAAGAAATATCAGGCGATCGCTTATTACCTCCCTTCATTTTAAATGCTGTACTGGAGTCGCAAGTAACGCCAAGATTATGCTGCCTTACAAATATCTCGATTAGCCCACCGAGGAATATGCCAATATTCCCATGCTCCATGCCTGAATTGCCCAAGTTTATCAACTCTCCATCTACAATTTCGTAGCGATTGCCATCATCAGTTAAAGCCATAAACTCTTCGTCAGTCCAAGCTTTATCCTTTATTCTTTCTAAGATAGCTGTCATATTATTCAAGTTCTTTTAATTTTTAGATAAAGCGATTCGTTTACATGAGTAATTAATTTCTTCTTGAAATAATAACCCAAATGTAAAAAAATTTGATTTGACTGGTATCGAGATCGCCTAGAAATCACAACTCACGGTAATAGCGATCGCCTTAGCAGATAATCTTCACTATCCCCAACTTGCGGGTGTTGTGGGTGAGTTTTGCGAAGAGTTCGGAATTAAATATAATGTTTGTCTAACTTTTAGTGGAGCGATCGCCGCTAATTATAATTGGTTAAAACAAATGTCTAAAGTACCCGCAGTAAACCAGCTTATTTTTATCTTTCCTCTGCAAGAAGACTCTCGGTTTACCGATGAGATGAATTGCAGTAGAAGTCTTGATATGCATAGGTTTCGTGATATAATTGGACTGGTCAACGACCTACTCG